>Ga0207665_10000324_pt1 | contig 33167 bp, 31 predicted proteins | sample LARL112metaG_FD_184351 | JGI IMG/M metagenome (GOLD analysis project Ga0207665, IMG submission 184351) | Corn, switchgrass and miscanthus rhizosphere microbial communities from Kellogg Biological Station, Michigan, USA - LAR L11-2 metaG... | ecosystem: Host-associated > Plants > Roots >... | reverse complement strand
ACGGGCTCAGGTAAAGAAGCATTGCGGCTTGCGCGTCGCGGCGGTTTCGAGGTGATAATGCTCGACGAGCGACTCGAGCAGTTAAGCGCGGTGGACGTCACTATCGCACTGCGCGATGATCCACTATTCGATCATGCGACGCCGATTGTCATCGTTTCCTCCGCCCATTCATCACTCCCCAGTCGGACCACTGCCTACGCAGCAGGCGCGTGGGAGTACTGCCACCAGCCCGTGGACGTCGACGGCTTATTTCTGAAGCTTACGACCTTTCTTCGCGCGCGTCGCGAGCTGGCAGAGCATCAGGCAAAATCGTTGATGGATCCCTCGAGCGGATTGTACACCGAGTTCGGTTTGCAACAGCTCGCAGAGCAACTGGAGGCGCGAGCAGTTCGCAATCACGAGGCGATTGCCTGTCTTGCGTTCGCATCAGAGCCAACCGCGTCCGAATCGGCCGGCTCCGATACAGATTCGACTGCATTCCACGATTTGGCCAACGCAGTGCGCGGACAGGCACGCCGCTCGGATGTCGTTGGAAAGAAGGGCGATGCGCAGCTCGCGCTTCTTGCTCCAGATACCGATGCCGCGGGTGCGCGGTTGCTCGTCGCGAGACTACAACGCGAGCTTGACTTATCCCGGAAAGGCGGTCGCGGTTCTGGCGTGCGCTTGCGCGCCGGGATTTGTGCGGTGTCAGACCTAGCCGCCGCAAACATCGATCTTCAGGAGCTCGTGGAGCGAGCGGGCAACGCTCTGGCGCACGTTGTCACCCAAAGCACTCCCGAGTCTGTAGTAAGTTTCGACGATCTTCCCGCCTGACGGGGGCTAGGCGGTAGCGACTAAACACCTCATTAGTTCTCCATCATCGTCCGTTTCACCCTGTGAAACAGAAGCTAACCAGCGGTTACGCTCTCGGTGCAAAGCACGCTCTTGACCCAATGAGGACTTCCCCGTAAGATGGGCGTCCGCGAGTGGTTCAGGTCGGAGATCGAATGGCGCAGATGGACCCCGCTGCAACGAGAATAGTTAGCCCAATGACTGATTATTCGGACTACAGTTTGGCTTCCAGTCCGATCCAATCTGCAGCCTCGCGTGTCTCCGACAGTTCGGATTCCCGATCTCTCGGCGCCGCTTTCTCTCCCAGCGCGGAGAGACTCATCGTCGCACTCAGGCACGCCGCCGACAAAACAGCGACATCCATCGCACACGGCACGAAGCAGACGAGACTCGAAGTTCGCGAGCGCCTGAACGAAGTCATTGGCTGGGTCGTTCACACCCTGCGCGACGGCGTGAATGGCGCGGCAGACGATTCGCCCGTCATTGCGCGCGAGTACGTAGCGACGCTGAAAGTGAATTTTCTGGGGGAACTCGCATCGACCTCCGACCTCGATGCGAATGAAGTTGTGCGCACGCTGATTCGACTCGACGAAGCGGAAGAAGCGTGGAAGCGCACTGATCGCGGAAAGTTCATCTCCCGTCTCACCGGCGCTGACTGCGCCGATGCCGTCGTCGCGATTGCGCACGACATTCGTTCGCCACTCGGTTCGATCCTGCTGCTCGTGGATTCTCTGCGTCGTGCCGAGCGCACGTCACCAAACCCTGTTAGAGAGCGCCAGCTAGGTCTGATCTACGGTGCCGCTTTCGGTCTCAGCACGACGGTGTCAAACCTGATCGCGGCAGCACGCGGCGACGGTCTCGTCCAGGGCAACCCGGCGCCATTCTCCGTCAGCGAGATGATGCACTCGGTGAGCGACATCGTGCAGCCAATGTGCGAAGAGAAAGGAATCCCACTCGGGATCGAGTTTCCGGAAAACGATGCTCGCATCGGATACGCGTCTGCGATCCAGCAGTCGCTGCTTAACCTCACCTCAAACGCGCTGCGCTATACCGATGCCGGGACAGTCGCCATGGGCTGCTCCGAAGTGTTGGGTGATCGCGTCGAGTTCTGGGTCGAAGACACAGGCCCCGGAATTCCGGACGAAGTGCTCGAGCGCCTGTGCTATGGCTTCCCGCCCGAGGGCGTCAAGCTTCGCTTCTCCAGCGCGGGATTAGGATTGGCAATTGTTCGCACCCTGGTCGAGGCAATGGGCAGCTCTCTTCAGGTAGACAGTGGTGCGGAAGGCACCCGTTTCTCGTTCATCCTCTCCCTGCCCATCCTTCAGTAACTCTTTGTAACACAAGGGCTTAGATGCATCGGCCGGCGGAATTCCCCGCCGGCTTTTTTGTATCCGGACAAGCCCTACAATCGTCACCCTATAGACCCCAGCGGGCCCGCCCAGGCTTGATTTGGAAGGGTTCGCTCCTCCGAAAACCGGCAAAACCACCGAAAGGTGGTGACCGCAAAGCCGCGACGCTACAGCGCCCCTGGCGCCACGCGAGTCGGGCTACCGAAGAGGAGGTTCAATGCAGTCGCTCGGTGAACGTCCGCCGCTGGCGTTGGTCGCCTGCAGCGATGACTGGATGAGCAGAGCGCTGGAGAATGTGTTCCAGCAGCGCGGATACGTCGTCGCGCACACGCGCTCCAGCATGCAAGCTCTCGAGCTCGCCCGACTGGCCAATCACGATCTGCTGGTTCTCGACGAGTCGCTCTCCGACATTCCGGCGCTCGAATTGTGTCGCGCCATTAGAGACGGCGCGCAGTACGATCATTCGATCCCGGTTGTGATCACCGCGTCGACACCCGCTGATCCACGATCTCGCATGATGGCCTACAGCGCCGGCGCCTGGGAATACTGCAGCCATCCCGTCGATCTCGATCCTGTCTTCACGAAGCTTGGAACCTTCCTGCGCGCACGAACTGAATTGGTTCTGACGCGAAGCCAGGACTTCGTCGATTCCAACACGGGGCTCTACACGAAGTTTGGCTTGCGCCAGCTCGCCGGCAAACTGAGCGCGCGTGCACAGCGAAATCACGAAGCGTTTGCCTGCGTCGCCTTCGCGCCGCAAGTACAAGATCGCGAAGTTGGCTCGAGCATGCTGTGGAAGGAGAGCTCCACTGGCTTCGCCGATGTGGCGCACGTCTTCCGCGAGCAGAGTCGGCAATCCGATATCGTCGGTCTGGTGGGAGACTCGCGTCTCGCGATTCTTGCCCCGGACACCGATGCCGCTGGAGCGCGCTTGCTGGTTGCCAGACTACAGCGCGAGCTCGATCACGCCGCTCGAGCGAAGACGATCTCCGGCCAGGTTCGCCTGCGCGTCGGCTATTCGGCGGTCCAGGATCTCGCTGAATCAAAAGTCAACGTCGCCGAGCTCGTACATCGCGCCGAGAGTGCGCTCGACCATGCGCCGCTTCAGGGCGAGACCTCTGCGATTGTCAGCTTCGATGATTTGCCGATCTTCGAATGACCCGGATCGGGCGCAAAGAAAAAGGGCAACGGCCAATGACCGTTGCCCTTTTTTTTTGCTCCAACGATTCGAGATTCAGTGGAGCGTACAGGGATCGAACCTGCGACCTCCTGGTTGCAAACCAGGCGCTCTCCCAGCTGAGCTAACGCCCCGCAGCACGAAATATAAAAGGGCCAGCGCGTCCGGACTAAGAAAAATCCGAACTATTCGTGCGCCGGGAGCGGCTCCATCGTGCGAGGATTGACGGGTACCTGCACTTCATCCCGATACGGTGATGTCATCAGCAGGACGCGCATTCTCGGGAACGCGTTTGCGAACGCGAGATAACAGAAACCCCATATCCCGAGCATGCCCAGTGTGATGCCGATTTCCCAGATCCCGAACGGGATATCGTGGAGCGGTCCATAGATCGACGGATAAACCTCGAGGTAACGCGTCATCCACAATCCGAAAACCGTGCATAGCGCGAAGAACGCCATTGTTGGCAGGAAAACTTTCGCGGCGCGGGACAGCAATCCGAAAAACGGGAAGACGAACATCAAGGCTATGGCGATAAGCGTCGGAATTCTCCAGCCCTCGATCAGACGCAACCTTGCCCAGTGCGTCTCTTCGCCCATGTTGCCGTACCAGAGCACGAGGTACTGCCCGAAGGTGATGTAGCCCCAGAACGCAGTGAATGCGAAGCAAAGTTTGCCGAGGTCATGGAAGTGCTTGTCCTGAATGAGATCGTAGCGCGCGAGATACCGGCGCCACGCCATCACGATGAGCGTCCAGCTCGCCAGCGCCGCAACCCACGCTCCCATGAAGAACCACCAGCCGTACATGGTGCTTTGGAAGTGAGGATCGAGCGCCATCGACAAATCCCATGACAACACGATCCAGCCGAACCCAAACAAGAAGGCAAGCGCCACGGCCATGTAACCCTGCCGCGAATGGGTGGTGTGCAGCTCCCGCCGCTCTTCACCGAAGTCACGCCGCATCCGATCACGAATTCCGCGCGCCCAGCTGGCTCCACCCTCAGGAAGGATTCCCACATCGAGTCGCAGACACAAATAGATGTACCAGAGGCTCAACGCCGTGATCGCGAGGAAGATCAGGATCACACGCGGATAGAAAAAGCCGGGAGCGAGATAAACCGCCTTCTCGTGTATCTCGGGTGTGCGCGTCGTCCACCATAAGACGTGATGCCTGCCGAAAAGAAGAATCACCAACAGCAGGACGAACGCGACTGGCAGAAAAGCGACGTATCCCTCGAGGAAGCGGATAATCGGGCGCGACCAGCGCGCGGTGGTGATGCGCTGAACGGCCACGAACATCACACCCGCTGATGAAATGCTCGCGAAGTAAAGCCAGTTCGTGAACAGTGCCTGCCACGCGCGATCCGGCTGAATGAAAAGACCGATCAGGAAAACGAGCGTGCCGATTGCCGCTAGTACCAGGCACACCGTACTGAGAATTGGCGGCGTCGGCCTGTCGATTCCGACGAGAACTTCGTCTCGCGACGGAGCGTGCGCGTCGTGCGTCATCGCGTTGACCTCACGCGCGCGGTGTCGCGCGCTTTCGCTGAATCCGCCTTGCTTCGTGTCGTGTCTGGCTGTGTTGTCGGTTGCAGTCCCTGCTGCGCTGCTGCCGCGGGTGACGTTTCGGATTGCGCGCCAGGCAAAAGTGTGCGCGGCGGTGAGAACGGAGCCGGACGTTGCGGTCCGAGCACCGTCGGCCCTGGTACCTTGTCGCCAGTCACACCTGGTGGTGCGAGCGCTCCGACCTGCACAGTCTTTCCATTCACGCCCTGCAGTGCGCGCACGTAGTTCACGACGTCCCAGCGATCCATTTCCTCGATACGATTGTAGGGCGGCATCAGCCCGCGACCGTTTCGGATCATGCCGAAGATGTAGCCATCGGTGCGCGACTTGGTCATGTCGGTGGTGAGATTGATTCCGGGCATTCCGTACCTGGTCGCGGGGCCGTCTCCCATCGCGCGGTCACCGTGACACGGCACGCAGTTGATGGTGAAATACTTTCTCCCGTTGGCGAGCGACGAATCGGTCGCCGGCGTCGGATTGCGCAGGTTCGACATCGAGTCGATCGTCGCCGGAAAAGCGCCGTACGAAACCTGGAAACCCGCGACGGCCGTTCCGGTTGTCGGCACCGAGAATTGCGGATTTCCGCGCGATGGAGTCAGGGAGTCCTTCACCGGTTCCCACGTCCACAGCGACGGCTGGCGCTTGAAGTCGGTGAACCACTCGCAGGCCGTGAGAAGTAACGGCGCCGCCAGCAGTAGCACCCGTGCGCGCGTCCACGCTCGACTCAAAATGCGCCTACCGCTCACGCCGCACCTCGGTCGCCCCGTGTTGCTTCAGCAGATCCTCTGCCGTCCGCGCCTGCTCGGGTGGACATTCGACCCAGATTCCGTAATCACCGTGACTGAAACGCGGGTCGTATCCAACCATCATCGTCAGACGAGGAATACGCGCGGAGATGAAAAGGCCGGCAACAGTCGACAGTCCGCCAATCAATACCATCACTTCAAACCCGAAAACGGTGTAAGGAACCCAGGACGCAATTGGCTTCCCTCCCACAACCAACGGCCAATAGTCAGAAACCCAGATCGCGATCCAGTACCCGAAGGTGCAGCCGAGCAATCCGCCGATCAGCGTGAACCGGCGCACAGGACTTGGCGGCGCTGCGATAGCCTCCTCCAGTTCGTGCCGAGGTGTCGGAGTGAAAACGCGGATCTCGCCGAGGTTCTTTTCCTTCAGTGCCTCGATCGCGTCGACTGCGGAGTCGAGGTCGTGGAACGCCGCCAGTACGCCGCGCATCAGGCAAACTCTCCCGGCGTGTCGGCCTCGAACTCAAAATGACGTCCGGCCGGATCGACACCATGCTCGTGTAGTTTGCCCAGCTGCGGCGGAACGATCTCCTTCACTTCCGAGATCGCGATCACTGGCAGCTGCTTGATGAACAGCAGGAACCACATCGAGAACCAGCCGAAGCTGCCGATCAGAATCGAGTAGTCGACGAAGGTCGGACGATAACTGGTCCACTGCCAGGGTTCGAATTCGTGTGACAATGATGGCACCACGATCACGAACCGCTCGAACCACATCCCGATGTTGATCGTGAACGAGATGATGAACAGCCACGCCGCGTTGCGTCTCAGCTTCTGCACGAAGAGCGATAGCGGCAGCACCATGTTGCAGGTGTAAAGAATCGCCGAAGCCCACCACCACTGACCCCAGATTCGGTTCGCGAAGAAGTTCTGCTCGAACTCGTTGCCGCTGAACCACGCTACGAACCACTCGTTCATGTATGCGCAGCCTACGACCAGCGAAGTGAACAGCGCCAGCTTGGCAGCAGCGTCGAGATGGTTGATCGTGACGTAGTGCCGGACGCCAAACCACTTCCTCAGCGGAATGATGATGGTGAACACCATTCCCATACCGGAGAAAATCGCGCCGGCGACGAAGTAGGGTGGGAAGATCGTGGTGTGCCAGCCCGGCGTCAGCGCCATCGCGAAGTCGAAGGACACGACCGAGTGCACCGACAGGACCAGCGGCGTGGAAAGCGCCGCCAGGAAGAGGTAAGCTCTCGCAAAGTGTCGCCACTCGTTGTCGGTGTTCCGCCAGCCGAGGGACAGCATCGTGAAGACGCGCTTGCGAATCGGGCTGATGTTTTCGCGATCTCGCAACACCGCGACATCGGGAATCAGTCCGATGTAGAGGAAAGTGCTCGAGATCGTGAAGTAGGTCAGGATCGCGAAGACGTCCCACACCAGCGGGCTCTTGAACTGCGGCCAGATGTAGCGCCAGTTCGGATACGGAATCAGCCAGAAGAACTTCCACGGGCGTCCGAGGTGTAGAATCGGGAAGAGCGCCGCAGTCATTACGGCAAACACCGTCATCGCCTCCGCGCACCGATAGATCGTCGTGCGGAAGCCAGCCCTGAACAGGTAAAGAATCGCCGAGATCAGCGTGCCGGCGTGGCCGATACCGATCCAGAAAACGAACGTGATGATGTACACGCCCCACATCACCGGCGGGTTGTAGCCGGCGACGCCCAGACCCGTGTAGATCTGATACATCCACGCGGTGATACCGATCAGCAACGCCAGCACCGCGACTCCGAGCCCGATGAACCAGGGCAGGCTCGGGCGCAGGGTGCGAATGATTTCGCGATCGACCTGCTCATAATTGCGAACCGCCGGCAGCTGCACCGACGCGCTGGCAATGTTGGGCCGACGCGGCTCGTCTGCCGGAACCGGCTTAGTTACAGTCGCCATGCTATGCAGCCCCCACGGGAACGGGGTGCGTCACCTTCTTCAGATAAACGACGGCCGTGTACGTGTTCAGTTCCTCAAAGACGTGATACGCGCGTGAATCCTTCGCCATCTGCGTCACGGTCCAGTTCTCGTCAGCCGCGTCGCCAAATACGATCGCGCGCGACGGACAGGACGCCGCGCACGCAGTCGTGAATTCATCGGGGTTCAGCTCGCGCTTCTCGAGCTTAGCGCGATTCTCCGCCTCGCGAATTCTTTGCACGCAGAAGGAGCACTTCTCCATCACGCCCTTACCGCGCACCGTCACGTCGGGATTCAGCTGCCAGTTCAGCGGCTCGGGGAACGCGTACTGCGGCCGCGCTGGCTCGCCGTAACCGAACCAGTTGAAGTAGCGAACCTTGTACGGGCAGTTGTTCGAGCAGTAACGCGTGCCGACACAGCGGTTGTAGACCTGCACGTTCAAGCCATCGGGGGCGTGATAAGTCGCATACACCGGGCACACCGGCTCGCATGGAGCGTTGCCGCAGTGCTGACACATCATCGGCACGAACCGCGTGTCGAAGTTCGCGCTACCGTCTTCGCCGCCCTCGTAATATCGCTCGATACGAATCCACGCCATCTCGCGACTGCGCAGAATGTTCGCGCCGAATCCTTTACGGTCCGGAAGTACGACTGGTACCTGCCACTCAGCTCCGACCGTCGGGATGTTGTTCTCGGCGTAGCACGCGCTGACGCATGCCGCACAGCCAGTGCACCTCGCGAGATCGACAGTCATCGCCCAGCGACGCCTGCCCATGTGCGCCCAGTGATTGGGGTCGTACATACCTTTCTCGTTCGAGCGTGGATCGCCCTGCTCACCCTGGGCGTCATTCGCTACCGGGGCGCGCAAGCCGGGGAGAAAAGCATGCGGGGCGTCGCCCGGCATCTCTTCGCCGTGCGCCTCTCCGCCTTCAGGCCGTTCACCGCGCGGTGCTTCGGGTCCGCCGTTCGTCGCAGCCTCGGTCGCATTCGCAGCGCCAGTGTCATGACCGGGACGCCCAGCGCGAAGATCAGCGATCGCGATCGCCTGTCCGACGCCGCGACCGTGCTGGCGTGACGAGCCTTCCGTCGTCACGATGAATGCGGAGCCTCCAGCCTTGCTCACGTTTGCTTTTGTCACCGAGTACGCGATTCCACCGGCGCGATTCTCTGCGAGCGGCAGGATCTCGAGCGGATTCTGACCTGCCTTGGCGTATCTCCCTGCGTGTTGCTGTCCACGGCCCGTCGCAATCGCAATCGTGTCGCGCTGAATGCCGATGTACTGGAGTACCGGCAGCGTCATCGTCCCCGCCGCCGTCTGAACGGACACCATGTCGCCGTTCACCAAACCCATTCGCTCGGCGGTCTGTGGATTCATCTCGGCGACGGTTTGCCAGCAGATCTTTGTCACCGGATCTGGAATTTCCTGCAGCCACGGCTTGTTCGCCCCGCGGCCATCCCCAATGAATGGATGCGAATAAAGAACGAGATACATGTTGCCGCTCGACTGCTCGAGCGCGGTACCGGGACGCACGGCTGGAACCGGGCGCGCCGTCGTCGGCTCACCGAGAGTGCCCGACGCAATCCCCTTTGGCAGCGCTGCTGCTAGAGCCGCTGCGCCACCGGGGAACTTGTTGATCAACCAGGTGCGATAGTCGGGCGCCGGATATTTTGCCGCGTTTGCCGGATCCTTCTTCGCCACCGCAATCAGAACATCGGATGTCGCGCGGGTGTCGAACACCGGATCCATCGACGGCTGTTGCAGCGAGATCGTGCCGCGCACGGGTTCGGCGTCTCCCCACTGCTCCAGTGAGTGATGATCGGGCAGGATCAGATCGGCGAGCTCCGTCGTCTCATCCGGATAGCTTGAGAAGCTCACCTTGAACGGAACCTTCGTCATCGCCGCGGCAAATCCAAGCGCTTTGGGCGTCGTGAACGCCGGATTCGCCCCGCGCACCATCAACAGGGATACTCCGCCTGCATTCATGCGTTCGGCGAGCGCGCGAATCTCGGCGGACGACGCAACCCGATCGAAGCCGAGATAGCCTTCATTTGCTTTGATCGTTGCGCCGACGTTTCCGCGCGACTGATTGAGGCCGTTAGCTGCCAGCGCCACATCGAATGCATCTGCGCCGCTACCGCCGCCGAGGACGATGCTCGGGGATGTCGATGTAAACTCGCGGGCGAATGTGTTGAGCACATCAGCACTCACACCGCTCGCCTGCGATGCAGCCTGCGGCGACACCTGACCGGCCAGCATTCTCACGATCGCCATCTCGCTGCCCGGCTTGCAGTCGATCCACTGATCGGCATTCAATCCGGTCAATGATCTGCGCGGTCCGACGTAGATCAGTCTGGGCGCGTTGTTGTGATCGGCACGGGCATCGGCGAAAGCGAGCTGCTGCGGGACCATCGGGCCCCAGTTATCGAGGAAGTCAGCACCGATTGAGACGATAAGTCGCGCCGCGCGGAAATCGTAACGCGGCCACGCGACGCCGTAGCTCTGGCGATTCGCAGCGATCACCGCCTGATCGGCTTCAGCGTCGTAGCTGAGATGGGGCGGCATTCCATAGTTGGCGAGCCATGCGTCGAGGAATCCAGCGAAGCTTCCCGACTCGTGTTGATTGATGAACACTGCATTGCCAGCCTGTCCGCGACTGCGCACCGCACCAAGCTGCTGGGCAAAGATCGTTAGCGCCTCATCCCACGTTACGTTCTCGAGCGCGCCATTCTTTCTCGCCTTGGGACCACGGAAGCGATCGGGATTATACAATCCCTGCAGCGCTGCCTGTCCACGCGCGCAGAGCGCGCCGCGATTCACCGGATGATCCGGGTTCCCCTCGAGCTTGATGGTTCGGCCATCACGTGTTTCGGCGATGACTCCGCAACCAGCCGCGCACTCACGGCAGGTCGTCGCGTAATAATCGGAAACTCCCGGAACAGTCTGATCCGGCGATACGAAATAAGGAATCAGCTTTTCGACTTTCTCCGACGCGCAGCCGAGCATTGTCGTCGCAGCAGCCCCGCCACCGAGCACCTTGAGGAACTCGCGGCGCTTTACGCCGTTTGAGTGCGGAGCGGTTGCGGTGGTCGAATCGAATTCCTGAGTCATTCGATCAATAGTGACAGACCGCGCAATCGTACCGGGCGCGGAGAGGTGGATTCGACTGACCGATGTGGCAGTTGACACACCAGCCCATGTTGAGCGAGTTGGCTTGATAAACCTGCTTCATCGTCTGGATTTGCCCATGACACGTCTGACAGGTTACGCCGGCGTTGACGTGCCGCATGTGCGGGAAGTGTACGTACTCGGGCAGCTTGTGGATGCGTATCCACGGCACCGGCTGTTTCTTGTCCGAGAAAGCAACGAGCTTTTTGATCTCTGCCTTGTTGTCGTCGGTCGTACCCTGCACGACGGTATGGCAACCCATGCAGGTACTCATCGCGGGTAAACCCGGATCGAACGATTTGTTGGCGGCGAAGTGACAGTAGAGGCAGTTCATCTTGAGGGTGTCGACGTGCACGGTGTGTCTGAACTTCACCGGTTGCACGGGACTGTTTCCCTCTGACGAAGACGCGCCGCTGTACGCAGAAAGCATGGTGGCCAGTGCCGCTATGCACACGAAGCCGGGCACTGCAAACCATCTGCTTCGCAAGTTCATCCGCGAGAGTTGGTGTAAAGGCGAGTTAATAGGTCGGGTTTGTGAAGAATTTCACAAGCGACCGAACGGCGGAAAAATGCCCGGACAGGTAGTGCAGCGCAAGGTGCGCGTCACTGCTGCAAGCCTCCTGCCTTTCCCTTCATAATGCGGTCGATTGTCCGTACAATCTCGATAAATATCGCGCGCAGCAGCGCGAGCTCACGCGAGTCAGGTGCCGCACGATAAAAAAGAGTTCGCACCGTGCGCATGATGTGCTCATGGTAGCGCGTCTTGAAAAAATCGATTGCGTGCAGTCCGCGCTCCGTGTCCGCAAACAGCTGCTCGTACTCTTCGGCTGAAGCGGGAGGCGCATCTTTCCGAGGCGGCGCGAGCCTGCGCGTCGCATCGGCTGCGCCCAGATGGAGCTCATAGAGCGCGACCATCACGGCCTGAGCCAGATTGAGTGATGCGTGCTCGGTGGTCGGTATCGTCACCAGCATGTGCGCGCGATCGAGGATTTCGTTGGGCAGTCCTTTGTCTTCGCGCCCGAATAGCAGGGCAACCGGGCCCGATTGCGCAAACTCGAGTAGCTCGGCGCTTCCTTCTCTCGGTGTTACGACATCACGTTTTGCGGCACGCCGGCGAGCGGTAAATCCAGCAACACGAACGACACCGCCCAGGGCTTCCTCGATTGTGTCGCAGGTCCTGATGCGCTCGATGACGTCGTTCGTGTCATGCGCGATCCCTTCCAACCGCCAGGGATCGTACGGGACTGACCTCACGAGATAGAGATCCCGGCAGCCCATGTTCTTCATCGCGCGAACCGTCGCAGCGATGTTCACCGGATCCTGAGGCTCGTACAACACCACACGAACAGAGCTGAGGATCGACTCGTGAGCTGCTTCTACTGCCATTCCGGATTTAAACGGTGAGAAAACAAAAGTGCTGCACCCACTTCTCTCAAAGAAGTGAGTGCAGCACTTCGCTTTCAAGTCGGCTCGCCTAGACGACCGGTCTGCCGGTGATCAGGCGGTAAATGACAACGATAACTGCGATCACGAGCAGCAGGTGAATCAGGCCGCCACCTACATGCACCACGAAGAATCCAAGAATCCAAAGGATGAACAGAATTACCGCGATCGTCCAAAGCATGATGGCATCCTCGCAAGAAGTGAGTTACACCCGGCGCGACAGACTGTGTCCCCCGCTTGGCGCGCGGCCACTCGGCCCGGCGTTATGGTACCGCACGCTCTGCATGATGGCAACCTGCATGCCTGTAATGTGAGGGAGGCAGGAGGAGAAGCCTCAAACAAACAGATCGCTCTGCGGCGCAACATCATAGTGCACGCGGCCTGATTCATCGACTCGTCCAAAAGATGTGAGGCGGTGTGGCTCCGCCCTGGCGTCAAGAATGTGGAAAACTTCGGCGCCTCTTCCGACTGCCGCGTCTGAGATTAATGATCGATGACACCGCCATGGCACCGCCTCCGCGCACATGATCGCAGTTCGCTCGCGCGCAGCAAGCATCAGCAACTCGTCGAGCGCTTCCGCAAACTCCCGGGTTTCCATGTAATCGGCATAGCCGCGAAATCCTGCGTTGCGCCAGAGAGTGTTGTGCGAATCGCGACGAACTTTGCGACGTCCACCGAGCGCGGGGAAATGAGTGTAGCGAATTCCCTCTTGGGCGAGGCGATCCGCAAGATTCTTCTGATTGAAGTGCGGATAGCGTGCTGATGTAGGAAAGGCGCGCACATCGACCAGATGCACAACGCCTTCCCGCTTCAACAACTCAATGAAGTCCTCGGGCGTTCTCGTCGAATGCCCGATGGTATAAAGCTTAGCGGGGTCCACGCTCCACGAAGCTGCCACCCTCCACTCGAGGCGTTCCGGAGGGCGGAGTGATGCCGGTAGATCCTGTCTGATGCAGCGCCTGTCTGCCAAGCAGAATGCGCGTGGCTCGGACATCGTGACCCATGTCGATCAGCAACAGGGCGAGATCGCCGCTCCCCCAAAGCAAACCCGCCAGCACCACCAGTCGGCTCATTTCGCCGAGCAACGTGGGAATCGACGTCGTTCCCTGCGTCACCAGACCGGTGATGATCTCCGACACGAGCAGCAGGAGCAGAATGACCGCCATCAGCTTGAAGAGCTTGGACAGGTACCCAAGTCCGACGTACGGCTCGAGATCGGCCAGCCGCACCGGCATCGCCGGATCCCGCTTCGGGTTGGCCGGTGTGTGTCTGTGCTCTTCGACTGATACCGCGCTACTTGTTTTGTCCGCCATTAGCCATCTCCTGTTCCAATCCAGCGAGCGGGGTAGCCTCGCGTGTCGATATGGGTGAACGGCCCGTGCGCTGACGTGCCGGAATATATGCCGCACCCCCCTATCAGCGAAGGGTGTGCCCGCTCGACGCGATTGACCGCGTCCTGAATCACTTTGGCATCTGCAATATTCACGCGCCCGTCGTGATTGAGGTCGTCCATCTGGCCGTCGCCGTCGTTGTCGATGAAGAGGTCGTTGGCATCTCCATACATATGTCGGCTCAGGGCGGCTCGTCCGCGAGGATCGCCGCCGCCGGCGTTGTATTGAGGGGTGCGGAACCCACTCATGACATGGACGCCCTTCGGATTGATTCCATGCTGCCTCAAATCCTCGAGCACGAGCTCGTCCTTGTCGATCAGTTTCATGTCGAGCACGATGTACTTCGGCCAGACGCTCGCCTGATCGTGGGGCAGAAAATCTTTGAGCTTGAAATGCTCCGAGAGCTGGGTGTTCTGATTCTGCTGCGTCACTTCGATGAAGCCACTCGGTGGCTCGTAGGTGACTCCGGGCTGTCCTTTGCGCGCCGCCGGCCAGTTACCAATGTAGTAAAGGCCGAGTTTGGGACCTTGCTTCTCCGAGGCAGGGCGCAAAGTGATCACACTGAAGTCAGCGAGCGGCTTGATTGCGTTGCCGACTTTAAGGGCGATGTTCCAAATGCCTGGTCGCTTTGGCGCTGCGAGTGTAGCGGTTGATTCCGCGGCTGCTCCGGACGAAAACGTCGCCGTAGCGCCGGGAGGTAAAGTGTCGGCGAGGATCGGGATAATCGGTGATCCTTCCGGTTGGATTCGCACGCGAAGCTTGCCGCTCTCCCCGCGTGCCGGAGGTGCGAGCGCCGAGAGCGCCGCGTCCGTGAGATAGGCAACGGAAGGAGCCGATCCGTCGGTGAGCGCCGCTGCGATTGTCGCTGTGGCAGGCGTGACCGAACCGCTCTCGCCGCTCGCGCGCGCTCGCGCGATCGACCACGACCAGCCGACGGTGAACAGAACCAGCAGCAGCACCGCGATCGCTGTGAAAGTACGTTCAGCTCTGCCGACGCGCCGAAATCTCGGCCTGCGGTCGGGGAACGCGAGCAAAAAGTCTCTAGTTGCTTTGCGTCGTGGCGGCGGTGAACTTGAACGTCTCTCTTCCATTCGAACTCTCTAGTACGGCCGGATGCAATCGTTCGTCGATTTTTTCCACCGACTTTCCAATCTTCCAGATCTCGTGCAGTGGGCCGGACTGTTCGGTCTCACCGCAATCATATTCTCGGAAACGGGCTTGCTCGTCGGCGTTTTTCTGCCCGGCGACTCACTGCTTGTTACTGCCGGACTGTTTGCCGCCAAAGGTTACCTGGATATCTACACTCTCGCGCCGACACTCACGCTCGCCGCGATCTGCGGCAACACACTCGGTTTCTTCATCGGCCGGGCGACCGGACCACGGGTTTTCCGGCGCGAGAACAGCCTGTTGTTCAACAAAAAGCATGCTATCCGCGCCCAGGAGTTCTACCAGAAGTACGGGCGGAAAACCCTGGTTCTAGCCCAATTCATGCCCATCATCCGGACCTTTGCGCCAGTAACGGCTGGTGTCGCATGCATGCCGTTTCAAACATTCATCGCTACCAACCTTTTCGGGGCGTTTGCGTGGATCTGGAGCATGCTCGGCGTTGGGTATTTCCTCGGTAACTATATTCCGGGCATCGATCAACACATCGAGATCGTGGTGGTGATCGTGGTTTTCATCTCGATCCTGCCAGGAATCATCGGCGGAATCCGCGCACGGCGAAAACGTTTTCGCGCGGCTACGCCAGTTGAAACTTGAGGACCGTGAACTAGAACGATCAGGAGACTGACAATGGCTTTTACTCTTCCGCCCCTCCCCTACGACTTCGCCGCCCTCGAACCCCATATCGATGCCAAGACCATGGAGATTCACCATGGCAAGCATCATCAGACTTACGTCAATAACCTCAACGCGGCGATCGAGAAAGCGCCCGAGCTGGCGAACAAGTCACTCGATGATCTGATGCGGAACGTGAATACAGTGCCGGAATCAGTGCGCACCGCCGTGCGCAACAATGGCGGCGGGCACTGGAATCACTCGATGTTCTGGCAGATCATGGCGCCCAAGGCAGGCGGTGAGCCGGGCGGCAATCTTGGCAACGCGATTCGCAGTGCGTTTGGCGACTTCGCGAAGTTTCGCGAGCAGTTCAGCGCCGCCGGTGTCGGTCGTTTTGGGTCGGGCTGGGCATGGTTGATCAACAACGGCGGCAAGCTCTCGATCGCCAGCACGCCGAACCAGGACAATCCCCTCATGGAAGGTCAGCGGGCGGTAATGGGCCTCGACGTCTGGGAACACGCCTACTATCTCAAATACCAGAACCGCCGACCCGATTACATCACCGCCTGGTGGAACGTCGTTAACTGGAAAGAAGTCGAGAAGCGCTTTTCGCAGAGCTGATGGCGAATTATTTCGCCGCTTCACCCTCGAGGTAAGTGTAGCCTTCGAGTCCCGCCACGTAGTCGGCGATGAAGGTATTGGCTTCCTGTCGGGTGATGCTCCGGGCGTTGCCGACCTTGCGACGGAACGTGGCGAGTAAATCAGACGCACGGAACTGCACGTAGTCGAGCACTTCGGTGACGGTGTCGCCGTGAACGAGGTCGGTAACCTCGTAGCCCTTCGACTCCGACAGGCGGATGTGCACGGCGTTGGTATCGCCGAAGAGATTGTGCAGATCGCCGAGGATCTCCTGGTAAGCGCCGGTCAGGAAAATTCCAATGATATAGGGGTCGCCGTCGTTGAACGGATGCAGCTCGAGGCTTTTCCTGGCCGCGCGGTCCCCAATGAAGCATTCGATCTTGCCGTCGGAATCGCAGGTCACGTCCTGAATCGTCCCGCGCCTGGTCGGCTCCTCGTCGAGACGGTGAATCGGCATGATCGGAAAGATCTGATCGATCGCCCAGCTGTCGGGCAGTGACTGGAACAGCGAGAAATTGCAGAAGTACCGATCGACCATCGTCGCTTCGAGGTCGTCGATGATGTCCGAATATCCGTCACGATCGCGCTGCGCGATCTTCACCACGGTCGCGATCGTCGCCAGATAAATCTGTTCGGCCAGCGCGCGGTCACGCAGAGAAAACACCCCGCTGTTGAACAGCTCCTGCGCGCGTTCCTTGTCGAAGGTCGCGTCGTGATAGACCTCGCGCACGCGTTTCCGGGATAGCCGCGGCTTCGACAGTGAGCTGTAGTCAGCCAACATCTCGTGGAGCAGGGTGTGCTCGTCTTCGGTCAGCTCGGGCACCGATACTTCGGACTGCGATTCGACATCGATCACGCTCAACAACAGCAGCGCATGGTGCGCCGTCAGCGCGCGTCCCGACTCGGTGATGATGTGTGGCATTGGCAGCTCATGCTGCCTGCACGCCTCGGCGATGGTGTACATGACGTCATCTGCGTATTCCTGCAGCGTGTAATTCACGCTCGCCTGCGAGGTCGAGCCGCTTCCATCGTAATCGACGCCGAGCCCACCGCCGACGTCGACGTGTGTAATGTCGACGCCGAGGCCGCGCAGCTCCGCGTAGTAGCGTGAGACTTCCTGCAGGCCTGCCTTGATATACCGGATGTCGGTGATCTGCGAGCCGAGGTGGAAATGAATCAGCTTGAGAATGTCGAGCCGGTTCGCCGCCTTGAGCTTGTCCACCAGCTTTACCAGCTGCGCCGTGCTCAGTCCGAATTTCGATTTCTCGCCGCCGCTCTTCGCCCAGCGACCCGAGCCTTCCGAGTAGAGCTTGATGCGTACTCCGGCCATCGGCGTTACACCGAGCTCGTCGGCGACTTGCAGCAGAACGTCCACTTCGCTCAGCTGCTCGAGGACGATAAAGACCTGGTGGCCCAGCTTCTGTCCCATCAACGCCAGCCGCATGAACTCTTCGTCCTTGTAACCGTTGCACACGATCAGGTGATCGGTGTGCTCGGCGAGACCGAGAATCGCCTGGAGCTCCGGCTTGCTACCGCATTCGAGTCCGACACCGGCGGCCTTGCCGAACTCGACGATCTCCTCGACGACGTGACGCTGCTGATTGACCTTGATCGGGTAAACGGTGGTGTATCCGCCCTCGTAGCCGTATTCGTCTCTCGCCTTGACGAACTTCTCGTGAAGCGACTCAATGCGCGAGCGGAGGATGTCGGAGAATCGAAGGAGTAACGGGAGACCGACTCCCTGCTCCTCGAGATCGTTGGCCAGCTCGAACAGGTCGAGCTCGCGCTCCGGCCGATCACGGTCGGGTTTTACGACGACATGACCAGCGCTGTTCACATCAAAAAAACCGATTCCCCAGCCCTCGACATTGTAGAGGGTTTTCGCCTGCGCGATCGTCCACGGTTCTACCGGCGCTGGAGCCGGTGCGACCGCGTGACCGTTTTTGTGGGCTGGAGGAACTCGGGTACTCGTCATCTCACCATTTTAGGGCAAAGCGGCTTTCAGTTGTAGCATCGATTCAGGGATAGAGCGTCTCAATCCGCCAACCATCCGCCTTTCTCGTATAGAGATGTCGTTCATGTAGACGATTGGGCTTGCCCTTCCAGAACTCGATCCTCTCCGGTGCAACGCGAAAACCCGACCAGAAGGCCGGGCGAGGAACAGGTTTCCCCTCGAATTTCTTCTCATACTCAGCGACGCGCTGGTCGAGTGCACTCGGCGCTTCCAGGGGGCGGCTTTGTTTGGATGCCCAGGCGCCAATCTGACTGAGGCGGGCCCTGCTGGCGAAATAATCATCCGCTTCTTCGTCCGAGACTTTCGTCACCGAGCCTTCGACCCGAACCTGAGTATCGAGGAATGGCCAGAAAAAGCAAAGCGCGGCACGTGGCTGCGCGAGGAGCTGCCTGCCTTTCCGCCCCTCGAAATTCGTGTAGAAGACGAAACCGCGCTCGTCGAACGCCTTGAGCAGGACGATGCGGACCGAAGGCTGCTTGCCGTTTTCGACCGTGGCGAGCGACATCGCGTTCGGCTCGGGCATGATCGACCGATCGATTTTTTCTGCGCGCTCGAAAATTTCTCGAAAACGCTCGATCGGATCCGGTGGGATCAACTAATACCTCGTCATCGTTGGATCGACTTCGTCAATCCAGCGGAGAATTCCACCGCTGAGATTCCTCACTTCCGAAAGACCTGCGTCGGCGAGCTGCTCGGCCGCGAACCGGCTTCGTGTTCCCACTTTGCAGTAAAGAATCGTCTCTTTCCGTTTGTCGAGATGTGGAATCTCCTCGGCGAGGCGATCCAGCGGAACGAGTCGCGCGCCCGGGAGGTGGCCCAGCCGCCACTCGAACGGTTCGCGGACATCGATGATTTCCAGATCGTCACCGACGGCGAGGCGCTGGGCGAGCTGCGCTGGTTGAATCTCCTTCACCTCACCACGGCTCGCGTAGTCGGGTGCGCCGTTGCAGAACTCGTCGTAATCGATCAGCTCGGTGATCTCGCGGGTGCCGCAAGCCGGACATTGTGGGTCCCGCTCAATCGCGATAGTACGAAACGCCATCGTGAGTGCATCGATCGTCAGCAGGCGTCCAACGAGAGTGTCGCCAAGTCCGAGCAGCAGCTTGATCGCTTCAGTTGCCTGGATCGTTCCCACCAGGCCTGGAACGACGCCGAGCACGCCGGCCTCGGCGCAGCTTGGAACGAGCTCCGGTGGCGGAGGCTCGCGAAACAGGCAGCGATAGCAAGGACCGCCTTCCGCACCGAAGACGGACGCCTGACCTTCGAAGCGATGCACAGCACCGTAGACGTTCGGAATGCCGAGCAGCACCGAGGTATCATTGAGCAAATATCTGGTAGCGAAGTTATCGGTCCCGTCGACAATCACATCGTAAGCGCGTGCAATCTCCAGCGCATTGGCGGAAGTGAGACGCGTAGCGTACGGCTCTATCTGGACGTGGGGATTGATGTCGCCAAGCCGGTCGCGGGCGGAATCCAGCTTTGACGCCCCAATCGCTGCGGTCCCGTGAAGAATTTGACGTTGAAGATTCGACAGATCCACATCGTCGTATTCGACGAGTCCGATGGTGCCAACTCCGGCCGCCGCGAGGTACATCGCGACCGGCGACCCGAGTCCACCGGCGCCGACAAGAAGCGCGCGCGATGACTTCAGGCGTCGCTGGCCGTCCTCACCAACTTGTGGCAGCAGGATATGGCGGCTGTAGCGCACCTGTTCTTCGCGGCTTAGCTCGCTCGTTCGGTCGGCGCGTTTGTTAATCAAGGCGTGGTATATTGCGCGGAGATGCTGGGTGCTACAACTAGGACGCTAACCACTGGCGCATCTTCCAGCAACGCTTTCGGAGCATACCCGGCGAATGATCTTCAAGCGTTTTTACGACGATAATCTTGCGCAAGCGAGCTATCTGATTGGATGCGAGCGAACGCGCGAGTCGATCATCATCGATCCGACCCTCGACATCGGCGTGTACACACGTGCTGCCGGGGTTGATCGATTGCGAATTACAGGTGTGACGGAGACTCACATCCACGCCGACTTTCTCTCGGGCGCGCGCCACCTCGCGGACGCAACTGGGGCGACGCTCTACCTGTCGGGCGAAGGCGGTGAGTACGGATACACAGCAGAAGCGCTTAAGCGGGCGAGTGCTGTCCGTGATGGCTCCCGCGTCGAGATTGGCGATGTACGCCTGACGGTGGCTCACACACCCGGCCACACTCCAGAGAGTTTGACTTTTGTCGTCAATGATCTGGCACGCGGCGAAGAGCCCGTTGGCGCGCTCACCGGGGATTTCATTTTCGTCGGTGACGTCGGGCGACCTGATTTGCTGGAGAAAGCAGCGGGAGTGAGCGGGACGATGGAGGATTCAGCGCGCCAGCTTTTCCGGTCGATTGCGCGCTTCGCGAAGATGCCGAATCACCTGCAGCTCTGGCCGGGTCACGGTGCAGGATCGGCGTGCGGAAAGTCGCTCGGCGCCATGCCGCAATCGACGCTCGGCTACGAGAAGCTGTTCAACTGGGCGTTTGCGGACATGTCGGAGGAGGAATTCACTGAAAAGGTGCTGGAGAATCAGCCGGTGCCACCACGCTACTTCGCGACGATGAAGCGCGTGAACCGCGCGATGGAGCGGCAGCCCGTGCGTCCAGAGTGCAGCCGTTTGACCTTCGCCGAGCTGGAGCAGGCACTTGCGCAAAAGGACACCGTCGTCGACACGCGCGCAGCCGAGAAGTTTGCCGCGGGCCACATTCCCGGAACGCTCAACATCCCGCTCGGGAAATCGTTTCTGAACTGGGTAGGCGCACTGGTCGATGCCGACCGCAGGCTGTATCTGATCGCGGAGGCGGAAAGCGACGAGTCGATCGAACCCGTGCTCGGCGATTTGTGCAAGATCGGAATGATGAACGTCGCCGGATACTTCGGCAGCGACGTCGTGCACGACTGGAAATCAAGACGCGGCGCTATTGAACGAGTTAGGCAAATCGATGTGTCAGGTCTGCAGCCGGCGAATGGTAAGAACGACGCTCAGATCATCGACGTACGCAGTCCGGATGAATGGAGTCATGGACATCTTCCCGGGGCGCGCCACATTCCACTCGCGTCGCTACCCGACCGACTTGGCGAAATAGACGCGTCGCGTCCAGTTATCCTGCAGTGTCGTGGCGGGGGTCGCTCGGCGATCGCGACCAGTCTGCTTCTGTCGAGAGGCATCTCGAACGCATCGAACCTGTTGGGCGGATACGACGCGTGGGTCGCGCAAAGACTCCCGACTGAAACTCCATCGCCGCCAAAGAAGACGAAGCGCAGCTAGTTAGTGTTGTAGGAATGAGCCATCCAGTATTTCTGCCTTCGCCGCTCGGGAGGCGGCGCCCGCCTGACGGACCGGCCACGTGGAAGGAGCGCCTCGAGGCGTTGCGCTACGTACCTGCGCTCTTCCGACTGATTTGGCGCACGCACCGTGGTTACACCGTGGCGATGATGGCGCTGCGGGTCATCCGCTCCGCCGTGCCGGTGGCAACGTTCTGGGTCGGCAAGCTCATTCTCGACTCGGTGATTGCGGCCAAAGCCGGCACGGGTGCGCTGACGAATGTTTGGCGGTATCTGGCACTCGAACTTGCAATTGTGCTCGGCGCCGAAATTCTTGCGCGCGCTTCTTCGCTGATCGAGAGCCTGCTCGGCGATCTCTTCTCGAACGAGATGAGCATCGAGCTCATGGAGCATGCAGCCAAACTCGATCTCGCGCAGTTCGAGGACCCGGAGTTCTACGATCACCTCGAGCGCGCCCGTCGGCAGACCGTCGGTCGGATCGCGCTGCTCACGCTGCTGCTGTCGATGTCGCAGGATGCCCTGACGTTGTTGACACTCGCCGGCGCGCTCATCGCCTATAACCCCTGGCTGCTGCTGTTGCTGGCCCTTGCAGTCATTCCGAGCTTCCTCGGCGAGACCCACTTTGCATCGCTTGGATATTCGCTGCTCTTCCGCTGGACGCCCGAGCGCCGCCAGCTCGATTATCTGCGCTATGTAGGAGCGAGCGACAAGACGGCGAAAGAAGTCCAAATGTTCGGACTCGCGCCATGGCTGACCGACCGGTATCGCGTCCTGTCGACGAGGTTCTACGAAGAGAACCGCAATCTCTCGGTAAGGCGAGGGATCGTCAGCGCTTTGCTATCGATCATCGGAACGATCGGATACTACTCGGCGTATGTCGTGATTCTGATTCGCGCCGTTCGCGGCGATATAAGCATCGGCACGCTCACCTTTCTGGCGGCTTCGTTCGGTCGGGGCCGGGACGTGATCCAGAATATTCTGCTGTCAGCGAGCAATGTGTTCGAGCAAGCGCTCTACCTGCGTGATCTGTTCGTCTTTCTCGATATGCGTCCAACGATCGAATCACCTCCGAATGCCCGGATGGTGCCAGATCGAGTACGAGACGGGTTCGTGTTCGACGATGTCGGCTTCCAATATCCAGGCAGCGAACGGTGGGCCATTCGCAACGTGAGCTTCGCCTTAAAGCCGGGAGAGCGCGTCGCGCTCGTTGGCGAGAATGGCGCGGGCAAAACGACTATCACCAAGCTGCTGGCGCGGCTTTACGATCCGACGGAAGGCCGCATCACGCTCGATGGAGTCGATCTGCGTGAATACGACCTCGCCAGTCTGCGTCGCGCGATTGGTGTCATTTTCCAGGATTTCGTGCGCTACGACATGCGCTTCGATGAGAACATCGGCGTCGGTGAGATCGATTCCGTGCGCGAGGATCTCGAGAAGCAGAACGGAACTCCGAACTCCATAACGTCAGCGGCAGAGAACTCACTGGCAGCGTCGCTGCTGCCGCGGTTCCCCAAGCGCTACCAGCAGATGCTGGGGCGCCGGTTCGAAGAGGGCGTTGATCTATCCGGCGGCGAGTGGCAGAAGATTGCGCTCGCCCGCGCCTACATTCGCGATGCGCAGGTACTCATTCTCGACGAGCCCACCGCGGCGCTCGATGCCCGCGCGGAGTATGAGGTCTTCCTTCGATTCTCGGAGCTCGTCGCAGGAAGAATGGCCGTGTTGATCTCGCACCGTTTCTCGACCGTCCGGATGGCAGATCGCATCATCGTGCTTCGCCACGGCCGCGTTGAAGAAGAGGGCTCGCATGAAGAGCTCCTCGAGAGGAAAGGACTCTACGAGGAGTTATTCACCATGCAGGCCGCTGGCTACAGATAAAGCGCTACGGGGCCCTGACGGAGGTAAAGCTCAGATCAGCCTTTTGGAATCGGGATGTCGTACCAGCGAGCCTGATCGAAGGTGCCCGCAGGAAACTCTTCGTTGATTTTCACGTCCGCGTACTGCTCGCGCCACACCGGTTTTCCGTTGCGGATCACCAGAAACTCGGTCGGGATGTCGAAGCCTTCGATCTCTTTGTAATTCTGAACACGCATATCGCTGACGATCGTCCGATCACCCGCCTTCGCGCGCTGGATGAAGCGCACCAATCTCAGATTATCCTTGTCGACCCAAAACTGATTCGAAGTAGTGTCGCCGGCTTTCGCACCCACGACATAGACGGGCTGCCCATCCCAATCGTCGCTGCGGATGATCTCGGTATCGACGTGGAGTGAGTCGAGTCCCTTCATGATGGTTGGCATTGGCGCCACGTAGACATCGGCTGTCAGCAGCAGCAATGGATTGATCGACGGCCGGAAATCGATTCGAATACCGTTGTCGAAAGTCGCGACGCGGTCGTCGACCTGGACGAGCCCGCTTTTCTGAGTGGCTGGCAGAAACGCGATCCGCAGTTTGCCCGGCACTTCGAGATGCTCGTACCACTGCGACTTACGCTCCTGGCCGCTCGGCGTGTAGGAGGTGTTGTTCTGCAGGAAGCTGATCGTTCGCACATACTTGCCGTCGTACCGGTCGTGCATCGCTTTCAGTAATTCGCTTGCGCTCGTAACACGAGCCTTCGACGGAGAGCGTGAGGTCGTCGGTTTTTTCCCCGGCTCGGGAGCAGTCTCTGGCGCCGGCCTGGACTGAAAGTATGAGCAACCGGAGATAATTAGAGTCGCGAGTAATATTCTTGCGCGCATTGATTAGTCCCCGAGGGTGTTTCGATATAAGAGTGCGTTGAACAACAGCTTGAAAGTTCCGTGCGGCTGCGATCTGAAATAAGGATCCGCTCCGTAAAGCACCAGCATTCCCCGGCCCACCGGCGCCTGGAGTACCTCTGTTACACCGTTGAGGTACCTTTGGCCCCACGCCCAGCCGCTGCGTAGCGGCGTAGGGTTATCGATCCACACAACCCGCTTTACACCGCGCGACTCAGCTGCTGGCAGCAGTCGAAATGCTTCGGCGTTGTCGTAATAGAAATCAGTGATCGGTCTAAGCCCCTGCGCGAGTGCCGCCGTCGTATCGACACGCATGCTCAGGATCGAGCCAGGTACATAGAATCTGGTGCGCGGCAGTGCCCGGCCGGAACTGTCTACGAGGGCATTGGCGATTGGCAGCTGCAGCTGAATGCCGAGATCGGTCGCCGACCCAACGGCCAGAATCGTCCCGCCGGCGTTCAGGAATTCGAGCAGCTTCGGAATCGTGGCGGAGACCGTCAGGGACCCGAGCCGGTCACGATACTCCGGAGGAACGTCTTCCGGATTGATCCGCTGCGGCTGGCGCGCGCCCGGACGAAGGAAGTTCACTCCATCCGGCAGGATCAGGACGTCGTACTTGCTTATGAGGTTGCCCGCGTCCAGTTGAGATGGGTAAACGATTTCGTACGGAAACTCGAACTGCTCGAGTACGAATCGCGCCCATCCTGATGTGATCAGTCCACCGTATTGATCGTAGAGGCCAATCCGCGGTGCCTTGATCGGCTTCAGAATGTTTGGTGACAGATCGGTGTCGATCGGATCGAACTCAACCCCTTTTTCACTCGCGACACGTGACACCACCGGCCGTGTTCCCGATTTGGCGCGCACGAAGAAAGTGCCCACGTCGTAAATCTTGCCGTTGATGTTGAGCGGGGACTTCAGGGAGTAAACCTCTTCTCCATGAGCGAGCAGACGGTTGACCGCGGTGAACGCGTCGTTCTGCGAATGACTGAGGACGTAGCCATCGGCGGCTGGGCCAACCCGCTGTGACTGTGGGCGGGCGAAGCCGACAAGCGGACTGAACGGACCGCCAAAAGGCTCGAGCATTCGATCGAACTGCACACCCATCTGGTAGGCTAGAGTCCAGCCCGCGTTGTCGTACGGCGGAATTGGTGGGCCACCGGGATAGCTGAAGTCGTTGGGATGATCCTGTGGCTCGAACATGTCCAGGATGTGCGGACGGAAGGCCTGCGCTGTTTTTACAACGAAAGAGCCGGCTGGGTACGATTTGTCGCCCACGCTGAATGGAGCCGTTGCCCTCAGAACAGTGATCCCGTTCTTGATCAGCGCGTTTACAAACTTCGTGGCGGTTGGAAAATCGGGCTGGTCGGCGGAGATGATGTATCCGCGCGGATCGCGATCAGCCGGATTGCGCATGATGTTGTTGTAAGCCGCCATCTCCGCCGGCGTGGTTGTCATCGGCCCACCAGCGGGGCGCGCGGTGTCCTGAGGTAGAGCTGCCTGCAATGCCGCCACTTTCTTCGGCGTGGTCGTCCACGTATCGGTGTTGCCGCGCTGGATCGAATTGCGACCCATCTGATAGATGTTGTAGAGGAGCGGCTCGCGATACCGTGACGCGACGTCCAGTACGGCGCGGTTGGCAGTCAGCTCGTAGGCAATCGACTGCGCGAAATGCCACTTCTGCGGCGCGATCGGCATTGGGTAATCGCCCTTCGGTAGCTGCTTCTCGGGCACCAGTGGAATTTCGATCGGTGTCGGATTGCCGATGGCTTCAGTGAGCAATCCGATCATGTTGTGGAAGTAAACCGTCGTCCTCATTCCGCCGTTCCACCAGGTCGAATAACCCGACCCGCTACGCATCGTCGCACCAGGCTTTCCCTCCGCGACAAAACGCGAGTGCATCGCGGCACCGACGAGGTCGAGCTCCATCGGGACGAGTGGATCAAAGTTGTAGTTGAACGGGTCGCGGAAGGGCGGCGCGAAAATCACCGTTCCCGGCGGGCCGGTCTGGTGATGATTGTACATGATCTGTGGATACCAGGCGCGAAAAAGGACGCTGTCCATGGCCTGGGTCTCCGGCTGCGATGCCATGTATGCGTCCCGATTGTTATCGTGCCCGACGTACTTGTGATAGAGTCGTGGCAAGCGCGATGTCGTCCGCTTCAGCGTGTCAGCCTCGCGCATGTACCAGTCAGAGACCAGCTCCTGACCATCCGGATTCGCCGGAACCAGCAGGATGATGTCGTCACGCAGGAACCGCAGGGTTTCCGGATCCGATCGACTCACCAGCTCATAGGTCGTCTCGATCAGCTGCTGCGCGCCGAGGACTTCGCTGGCGTGCAAACCACCGTCGATCCACACGACTGCCTTGCCCTCGGCCGCGAGTTTGTGCGCCTGCGCGTCAGTCAGTCCCTCAGCGAGCGCGAGCCGCCGGGAAATGTCCTGATAGTGCGCCAGCTTCTTCTGGTTCTCGGGCGACGTAACGATCGCCATGATGATCGGTCGACCTTCCGCAGTCGTGCCGATTCGCACCAGTCGCATTCGATCCGACTCGCGATCGAGCTTGCGCCAGTAATCGAGCATCTGCGTATAGTTGGCGAGGAAGTAGTCGTCGCCAATGTTGTGACCGAACTGGGCCAGCGGCGTGGTGATGCTTCGTTGCGCCACGAGCGGTGGCGCAGCCGCAAGCAACAGAGCGATGGAGAGCGCTTCGAGTCTTGGGCTTTTCATGCGGATCGGAGTGGGTGTCGCACGCACCTGCGCGCGTGCAGCGGAAATCTAAGTAGCCGGATCGGCCTTGCGGGACGCCGGTGCCGTAATGATCACGCCAACCAGCACGATTGCCCCGCCAACAAGCGTAGAAATGCTCGGAATCTGGTGGATCGCGGGGATGATCGCGCCGAGCAGAGTCGCGCCGACCGGCTCGCCAAGCACGGTCAGATTCACGACGTACGCAGGCAGAAATTTCAGCGCCCAGTTCATGCCGGTGTGACCGAGCAGCATCGGACCTATGGCGAGAGCCGCGAAAATCGCGATCTCGCGCGGTGGCTGCGGAGCGAGCGTCACACTGCGCGCAACGGCAACGGCGGTGAGAGTGACGAAGGCGGTGCCGTAGACAATCGAGACATATGCCCAGATGCCGAGAACGCGTCGGAGCCTGCGACCGATGGTGTAGTAAATCGCGGCAGTGAACGCAGCAGACACCGCAAGCAGATTTCCGATGAGGGGTGCGCTGGCAACAGCTCCGTTCTTCAGATCCGGTGAAGCAATGATGAACGCCCCGATTATCGCGGCGACGATCCCTGCGACCTGGCGCGATGAAGGCGGCTCTTTCAGCGCGAATGCTGACATCGCCGCAACTATCGCCGGCTGCAGGTTAACGAGCGAAACGGAAGCAGCGATGGTGGTGAGATGGATCGACGCATTCCAGGCCCAGAAGTGGAGCGCCAGGCACACACCCGCAGCGACGGCTAACAAAAACTCCTGAGGCGTCAGCCGCCGCCACTCGCCCCACTCGCCGGTGACGACCAGAAAGACGGTGACGATTACGAGCGAAAAACCGAGGCGCCAAACGGCGATCGCGAGGGCGCCAGCGTTCGAGAGACGCACGAGCGGCCCCGCGAACGAGATACCCAGCACTGCAAGGGCAAGCACCCAGTACGGTTTCGCGCGCATACAAAAAAAAGAGCCGGTGCATTAAGCACCGGCTCTTTCGACGGACAACCTTAGTCAGCCTTCTGCGTTTTCACCAGTCGCATTTCGGCAGCAGCACGGCCAGCGTGCTTCAAAACCTTGTCGTCGTAAAGGTGGCAGTTGGGTGTGTTACGTCCGCGGACACAACCGTTGTAGCGGAGCAGAGCCACGCGCGTGTTCGGCGCGCTGCGCATCGCTTCCTTAAGGATCTGCACACCGTGACAGATGTTGCTCTCGATATCGAATAAGTCGGACGAGCCGCAGCCCCACTTACCACTGTGGAGCGGCATAACCTGCATCAGGCCGCGCGCGCCAACAGAGCTGCGGGCGTGCGGGTCGAGAGTGTTGTCTTCGGTGAGAAGAACGCCGACCAGCAACGCCGGGTCGATGTGCTCCTTGTCCGCCTGCTCGACGATGGCGTCGGCAATACGGAAAGCGAGACCACGATCGTTGGTGTACTGGTTGAGTACCTCACCGATGCGGAATGCCTCTTCGGTCGGCTGTGAAGCGTCAACGACGGCCGCGGGCAGTCTCAGCAGGCGACCCGGATTAGCGTACAGCGGGTGCTGCTGGGATATCGTCCAGACCGCGCCACCGGCGAGAAGCCCGACCAGCGCAATTGCGTGCGTGGCTGTGCGGATCGCCGATTTCATCGGCGACTCGAGCTTCGACGGTGGTGCAGTTAAAGGCTTCAGCGACTTCTTCTTCACAGGTTCTCCTCGAATTAGCGTGTCGAGCAGACCTAGATGAGTGGGACTAAAACTCTCCCCTTGTCATCGCGGTACGCCCGGCCCAACCGATCCGCAAAACCATGCAACACTTCCATATCCCGCTCACGTACGCGGTACTGCGCTGCTGTCGTCGGTAGCCGATAGGTAGCAATGCTTTCCTTCGACGGCAGTTTCTTCACCTGCATTCTTCCCTTCACCAGCTCCGCTCCCCTGGGCTTGGCGAAATCCCACATCCTTCTTCCTATCTGCGAGTTCGTCAGCGGGCAATCCGGATAACGCGCCCGGATGTACCGAATGAAGTACTCGTTATCAATCAACCGCTCATGGTCACCGTTGGTGGAAGCGTCCGCAACGTTGATTGCCGGCCGCGGACCCGGCGGTGTGTGCCAGCGCTTCAGATCCTCGGCTTCCAGAGAAACCTGGATCTTGGCGCCCAGCACTTCTGCTATTTGCCGCAAAAGCTCGAGCGAGACGTTGTACTCTTCGTCATGCTCGATATTGCGGATCGTTGACGGCGAGACTGGCTTAGGCAGTCTGGCTGCAACGTCTTCACGACGGAGACCTCTGAGCTTTCTGATTCGCTCGAGCTCCCGTCCTATCCATTCGGACATACACCCAATTCTATTTTGGTAATGCCACTACTGAGATACGTATAACGCTACCTGTATTGACGGGTTGGGTCAACAAAAAGTTTTAGGATTCAAGGAGAATTTGGGGTCAAAATATCACGATTGTGACGCGAAAAACCGAAGGGACGGCGAAGCAGGGGCTTGCTGGCGGCTGGCCGTTTTCGGCTAGCGGCTCGGGGCTGCGGATTTCGGATTTACGCTGCCGGCCGGCTGCCGACGGCAGCCAGCCGCCAGCAAGCCGTTCGCACTTCCTTAGTCGGAGAGATTGAAAGTCAGCATCGCCGTCGCCGCCTGCTCCGCAAACTTCAATACCTTGCCTGAGTAGGTATAGCAGTTCGGCGTGTTAGTCCCGCGGACGCAACCGTTATAGCGTTGGAGTGCGGTCGCCACGCTAGGTGAGCGTTTGATCAAATCCGCCAGAATGCTAACGCCGTGACAGATGTTCGAGTCGATGGCGAACAGATCGGCGTTCGGGCACCCCGCCCACTTCCCGGCATGGAAGGGCATCACTTGCATCAGGCCCCGCGCTCCCACGAAGCTCTTGGCCCTCGGATCCAGCTTGGCGTCCTCGGTGAGAACCACACCCACTAGTAAGGCGGGGTCGATCTTCTTCTTCCCCCCTTCGACTACGATCGCCTGGGCAATGCGGCGGGCGAGTACAGTGTCGTTGGTGTACTTGTGAAGCGAGAAGGCGACTTTCTGAACCTCGGCCTGGGCAGCAGCGTCGTTCGCAGGTGGAGGGACGGTGTCGGTGCCTGGTGTGACCGCGGTTACCACCGCCGCTGGCAGATGGAGCAGCTCCCCAGGTCTTACGAACTTTGGATGCTGCTGGCGAATAGTCCAGACAGTGCCGGCCGCAAGCAGAACCGCGGCAGCAGTGCCTTGAAGCGCAGCCTTGAGGATTCGTTTCCAGCGTGGTTGGTTTGGTCGGGGACGTCCGCGCACCGGCACGTTGGTGAACACATCTCCCGTCCCCGACTGACGCTGGTCAAACTCGAGGTCGGCCATGCCTGGTTTGGTTGCACCTCACATGCCATGCCCGGTATGGAGATTGCCCCCTCCTTGCCACTCGCCGCGCCGCCCGCCAGCCGCTACACTGCTAACGAATGAAAGAATCAGAACCGCTCTACCGATTCACGCGCTTCCTCAAGCGCGCGGTAATCGGCCTTGGAGTCGTATTGCTCGCGCTACTCGCGTTCGGATACTTTTTCTTCATGCGGCATGTCGACGCTCCGAAAGCGTGGGCAGCGGCGGATCGCGAGCTCAAGGGCGGCATGCTGGATTTTGGGGAAAAAGTCGAGCGACGTGCGCGCGTCTTCATGCGGCGTCCCAGCGATTACTATCGCGGCGCCAACGGTATGCTGTACGCGACCAATGAGCGGCTCATCTACATCGGCGTCGCTCCGGGCAGCAAAATGGAAAACGAAGACGCGCCGCCCGTGATTGTCTCCCAGGAATTCCCCAATGACACTCTGCTGCAAATGAAGCCGACTCGGCTTTATCTGCTCACCGCGCACGGAGTACGGGTGTCGCGACCCGGCGTGCCGTCAGGTCAGTTTGCGGCGATCAGCGGGCAGGAAGCGGCGCTCGACTCGCTCGTCAACTACGTCAACAGCGTTCACGCCGCGCAGCGGCGGGATGCAGCTGAAGAGCGGCGCCTTCGCCAGACTGTCGATGCTTTGATCAAGGAACCGCTTTACTATACGGTGAAGCGCGGTGACGCGTTGTTCAGCATCGCACGGAAGTTCGAAACGACTCCCGAGCAGATTCAGAAATGGAATCAGCTGGAAGGCGACCGTGTGAAGATCGGACAACGACTGCTGGTGAAGAAGCCGTAGCTCGGAAACTGCGCGGGCGGCGATAGCGTATTATCCCGAGTCGAGCGGTTGACGCTCGCTGCACTGACAGGAGCATCAAAATGGATGATCTGAAACAAGCGCTCGAGAAACTGCGCGAAGAGCTTACCAACGCTGGAAAGCGACTCGCGGATCTGGCCGAGAAGGCCGAAAATGACCTTCCGCCATGGGGCAAGAAAATCAACGAAGAGTATCTGCGGCTACAGGAACTTCTCGACCAGGCAGTCGACAAGCTCCGTAAAAAAGTTTCGCGGGATTAAGCCCTCGTTTCTGCCAACCGCATCCCGCCTGCCGCTACTGCAGGTCGACGAGATGCGGCCGCGCCTCGTGACCGGCGCGATATGCTGAAAGAATCTGGATGTCGCCGACAGTCGGCGGCGCGATCGAGTACACGATCCCCAGACGCCAGCTCTCGTGAGCGAGGTGATAACGGCGATAGATAATGTATGGCGCGTCCTGAATCGCCCTGTGGACCGCGTTGTCCTCTATCTCCGCCAGCGGCTTGTCGGGGAGGCAAATTTCAGGCGGCGGTTCATCACCGAACTCGAGCCGCTTCACTTCGGCGCGCGACGTAATCAGCCAGCATTCCATGATCGAGTCGGGTTCGGGAACGCATAAGCTACAAAGGAAAAACTTTCCGCGCGCGACGGCCCGCCGAGCAGGCGCCGTCGTCTTCATTACGTGCCGCTCAGGGGCAGGTAATGTCCCAGATCGAAGGGCCGGTGGTATTGATCGAGCAGGTCTTCGCCGTCTTGCTATGCGTCGCAACCGCATGCCAACTCGGTGGCGGGCCGGCGTCTGTCGTCGCCGCGACAGTTACACCCGCTGTTGCCGCGAATCCCTGCGCAGCGCCGTTCCCCGAGAAGTAACTACCCTGACTGTCCATAAGGTAGTTCTGCTCGTAGAGCGCGAAATTGCGCAGGTCCGCTTTCATGGAAGCGACATACGCGGCGTCCTTTGTGTCGAGATACCTCGCTATCGCGATGCCGGAGAGAATGCCGAGCACCACCAGCACAACGAGAACTTCAATTAGCGTGAAGCCCTTTCGGAATGCTGGCATAACGCTACTTGGCGGCTTTCTCCGTTTTTCCCTTGAAGAGATAGGCGTACTGGCCGTAGCCCTCGGCTTCGAGACGGTCGGCGGGGATGAAACGCATCGACGCAGAGTTCATGCAGTACCGGAGGCCGGTTGGGCGCGGACCGTCGTCGAACACGTGACCGAGATGCGAGTCAGCGTGCGCTGAACGGACCTCGGTTCGCTCGTAACCCAGCACACGATCAGTCTTCGTACGGATGTTGGCCGGCTCGAGGGGCCGAGTGAAGCTTGGCCAGCCCGTTCCCGAGTCGAACTTGTCGACAGAGCTGAATAAGGGTTCGCCGGAAACGACGTCGACGTAAATCCCCGGCTCGTGGTTGTCCCAATAGGTGTTACGGAACGGGGTCTCGGTCGCTTCGTGCTGCGTCACTTCATACTGCAGCGGAGTGAGTTTCTTCTTGAGATCGGAGTCACTGGGTTTCACAAAAACTTTCCTCGCTGTCGGCGCGGGAGAAGGAGCAGACGCAGTGGTGCGCGTCTGAGCGGTCACTTGTGATGCGCAAAGGATCGCGGAAGCGATTATGACTCCGCCGAGGCGGAAGGTGCTTACCACGCGTCCCATACTATTGTATTGCATTCCCCACCTCAGTGGTTTCCCTGGTGATCCGACCCGGTGCTGCCGATTGCCTTTTAGACTAAGGAATTGATACCCAAACCGCGCTGGCACGTTGCGAGGAAGTTGCAGATTGCGATAACGCGACGGTAACAGAGCGGGTGGGGGAAACCATGACTCGTAAAGGTAAGTGATTGATATGTCTAGCGTTGAGAAAGTACCCGAAAAGCGGTTTGGCGATTGCCAATAACGGGTTGCCGCCTCGAAGACCGCCGCGTCTTTTGAGCACCAAGGACCCGTCGGTCCGCGGCGTAATCCAACGCTTCAGGAGATTTTAATGCTTCGCAATAAGAAGGGTTTTACCCTCATTGAGCTTCTGATCGTGGTCGTCATCATCGGTATTCTTGCCGCGATCGCGATTCCGAAGTTCGCAAACACGAAGGACAAGGCTTACGTCGCTGCGATGAAG
>Ga0207665_10000323_pt1 | contig 33287 bp, 28 predicted proteins | sample LARL112metaG_FD_184351 | JGI IMG/M metagenome (GOLD analysis project Ga0207665, IMG submission 184351) | Corn, switchgrass and miscanthus rhizosphere microbial communities from Kellogg Biological Station, Michigan, USA - LAR L11-2 metaG... | ecosystem: Host-associated > Plants > Roots >... | reverse complement strand
AAGCTTGGACTCAAGGCCAAACAATTGAGTCAAAATACTGGTTTCCATGTCTCGATCATCCATTGGTCAAATTTGAAAGCGAAATTTCAGTTATAGTCCCCCTAAAGTTTATTGCCATTTCTAATGGCAAGTTGCTGATGTCAAAAGTCCAAAGAGTGAAAGGAATTAGTAAGAAGAGGAATGAAGAGGAGAAGAAAAAAGTCTTTACTTGGACAGAACCAAATCCACACCCAGCATATCTTACATCAGTCGTTATAGGTAAGTTTGTTGAGAGGCGCGAGACGTATAATCAAGACATTGAGTTGCTTTGTTATGTACCTGAAGGTAAAAAAAATAATGCAGAAAGATCTTTTGAACATACAGCAGATATGATCAGGTTTTTTGAAGAATACTTTGATACAAAATATCCATATAGCAAGTATTCACAAGTTACAGTTGAAGATTTTATGTACGGTGGCATGGAAAACTCCAGCTGCACGACGTTAACGATAGATACTTTACATGACAAAAAAGCTCATCCTGATTATACTAGTGATCACCTGGTTTCCCATGAGCTTGCTCATCAGTGGTTTGGTGACCTAGTAACCTGTAGGGACTGGCAGCATATCTGGCTTAATGAGGGCTTTGCAACATATTGTGAAGCGTTATATTGGGAGGCTAGCAGGGGGATCGATGAATTCCAATACTATATGACGCAAACAGCCGACGACTATTTTGATGAAGCTAACGTTCGATACAAGCGACCAATTGTAACTAAAATCTACAAACAGCCAGATGATCTGTTTGACAGACATACATATGAAAAGGCCGGGTGTATTATACATATGCTGAGAAACTATATCGGTGATAAATACTTTAAGAGATCCCTAAAGACCTATCTTCAAAGATATGCCAACAGCGTAGCTGAAACTGATGATCTGCGTAAAATTCTCGAGTTGGAATCAGGAACAAGTTTACAACAATTTTTTGATCAGTGGCTATTCAGAGCAGGTCATCCGGAGCTGAAGATAGAGTTTTCTGTAGAGTCCAAAATTGTAAAATTAAAAATTGTACAATCACAAGAAGGTGATGCCTTTGAATTTCCTCTCGATATAAAATTAGTTTTTTCTACGTTTAACAGAAAAAATGGAGAAGAAAGAGGAGAAGAAGAGATTCGCACTTTCAACATATCCGAAAAAGAAAATGTCTTGCAAATTCCAATTGATAAGAAGAATGGAAAGGAAATAGAATGGTTTTCAATTGATCCACAGTTTAAGGTGCTAAAGACAATGTCTTTGAAAGCTCCAAAAGAAATGCTTGTCAGACAATTACAAAATGGCAGAACAGTAATTGAGAGAGTACAATCAGCTCGTGCTCTGAAGGATCATTCTTCAGAAGATATAATCGAATCGTTGCAAAAAGCAGTAATGGAGGACAGGTTTTGGGGTGTATCTGTAGAAGCGGCAAAAACGCTAGGATCAATTAAATCTGATTCCGCATATATGGCTTTAAAGAGATGCCTTTGTTCTTCTATAAAGCATTCCAAAGTTAGACGGGCAATAGTACGTGCCGTAGGAGAATTCAAAAAGGAAGATTCATTTGATTTGTTCAAATCCATACTAATCCATAAAGACCAAAGCTATTTTGTAGAAGCAGAGGCAGCAACTGCAATTGGCAAAATAAAGAATAGACAATCAATACATATATTGAAAAAGGCAATTGAAACAGCTAGTTTCCAGGACATTGTAGCCCAGGGAGCAATCAGTGGTTTGAAAGAATTTGTAGACGACAAGGAAATTGCAGCACTATTGATTAAAAAGAGCATGTATGGAAATAATCATAGAGTGAGGGAAGCCGCTACTTTCGCTTTGGGCAAATTTGTACATGAAAATCACAAAGTATTTGATCATCTTAAGAATTTGTTAACCGATAGATGGTTTCGAGTACGAATTAATGCCTGTCGAGCATTTGCTGATGCTGAGGAGCCGAGGGCGATTGCTGAATTAGAATGGGTGGCTGAGCACGACTTGGACTATAGGGTAACAAGAATAGCTGAAGAATGCATAAACTTTATCAAAGAATCAATGAAGGCACCAAAGGAAGTCATCAGTATTAGGGAAGAGGTAGACAAACTCAAAACAAACACCATGGAAATGATGCAAAAGATGAATAGATTAGAAAGAGAATTACGTTGATTTGATATTCATTTATTTGCTATTAACATATAAATTTATTTAAACGAATAATAATGACCAGAAAGCCTGGATAAATGTTTAAAAAACTCATAACAGGCATAAAGAAAGCAAGCGTAATTTACAGTAAACAGAATTAAATAACATTTTGTACTAATTTTTCTTTTGCTCTTTAATAAAATCTGTCACAATTTTATTAAAAAGTGCCGGTCTGCTGATAAATGGTACATGACCACATTTCTCAAGGAGAATTATTCTACAATTTTCCATCTTTACAAAAGGTTCAATAAATCTTACTGGAATTATTCGATCATTCTTACCCCAAATCAACAATGTCTCTGCTTTTATCATATGTAAACGCCTACTTAATCTCGATGCATTGGTACTGCCATTCAACGCAGACATAAACGCCTCTTTGGCACCTGGCATTAATAATTTACGGTAAAATTCTTGTGCATGGGTATTATCAATAGGGTCATCATCTATTGATGAAAGAGCTTTCCTTGTCTCTTGCGATGTCTTTGCTTTTAATACATTAACATAGCTACGTAGTGCAGGAGTTCCTTTAAACGAAATAGGTAATGCCCCCGCTGGGCTTATTAGGACAAGTTTAGAAACTAGATTGGGATGATTCAATGCAACTTCTGCTGCAATATGACCTCCTAGAGAACAGCCAACAATAGATAAAGACGAAGAACGTACTTTTAAGCTATTGAGGAACGTTGCAATAAATGTTGTGTAAAAACTGATACTGTAATTAATTCTGGGCTTACTACTAAAACCAAAGCCTGGAAGATCGAGTACAATTACTCTAAGCTGTTCTGTAGAAATTTTACTGATATTATTGATCCAACTTTCTATCGAGCCGCCCAGACCATGAACTAATAGTACAGGATTACCTGTGGATCGTGTATCAAGATAGCGAATCTGAAAATTATTCACATTTAGGTACTGAAAATCCATTCCGATTGATTGAGCCATAATTTTTTTATTTGTATTTTAGTATGTAGTTTTTTCTTTATAAGCAATTACTACAAAAATATTGTTATACTCAAGGCAACCAAGGAATCCCCGTTCCTTGGGGATTAGTAGTAGCATTGTTTACTATTGTAGGCGACTGCTGCTGTCTTTGCTGCTGCAGTTGATTTGCAGTGGTGGTGGTAGTCATTCCAGTGACATTTACACTATTAATTAACAGGATACTGGGATTATTATTACCGCTACTGCATTTGTATCTAGCAGTAACTTTATTATCAGGTCCTTGTTTTATTGCAGCATATTTAGGAGTAAGCGTAAAACTCCATTTGGAATAATCATTAGCTCCGCCAAGGTCAGTTCCAGTAGCTGATTGATATGGCTTTATATTATTGAGACCAATAATTATTTTACAATTAGATGTTGCATTAGATATAGAGGTACCTATGATTGTAAGATCTTCACCTATTGGTACTTGTTGGCCTTTAGTAGGTGATATTATATTTACTGCACGGATAGTAGATGGTAACCCTGTATTGGGCATTACTCTTTTATCTGGAGGTGATGATGCTGATGGTGGTGGTTGTTGATCATTTCCTGTTCCAGGCTGTAAAAACTGTGCGTAGGAATTGTTTGTCCACACGGTAGGAAAAATTAATGCAAAACTGAGCAATAATGCTATTAATTTAAAGTTCATTTCTGTACTCGTAATGGTCATTTGCGATTCCTTCACATGAAGAATACTCAAGAAGAAGAGAGGACTGGCTGCAATACGTGGCAAGTTGTCTCCAAATATACCCATAGCAATATATTACTGACGCTAAAATAAATAAATAAATCTGTTCTAGAGGATACTGTGGCTGATGCATAGATTCTTGAAAAATTGTCAAATTCGCATTTTTCGATCTATATTAGTTATGAAAGATCTCTCTTTGATTATATTTTCAAGCAAAAAGAGGATATTCGCTCAGCCCGAAGTATCTGTATCCTGTACATCCTGTAACAAATAGATATGACAGATAATTGGTATAAAGATACTAGGCTTATGCAGAAACATACGACGACTTCCGCTAACAATATGACTACCTTAGAATAGAAAAAAGAAGATATCGCCGTCATTGGTTGACCATAGATCGGTCGATTTATAAACAATTTCAATTTACTTCTGATTATAGTATTATCACATATGGCAATAATGGCTAGTAATGTTCGTTCGGTTATGTTAGTATAAATAGATGTATCAGAAAGCTGTCGCCACTGTTATTTTCATTATCCAATTAATTTCAATCGAAGTTAGATAATAAACAGTTCTATTGCGCCCTATAACTTTTCCATTACCGATTCTACTTTTTTCTCTAGGCTAACGGATCTATCTAATCTTTCATCTATTCTGATTGTCGTTATTATTCTTTTTGCACCAGCTGATCGAATAGACTGATGAGTTACTTCAATTGCTTTGAGAATATTACCAAAATCATTCGTTTCTATCTGCGTCCCCATAGCAGTAAGCACAGTCTTCACATCTTTTATTTTACGAATAGCATCAAAAGCTGAAGATATCTCTTTACTCATGCTTGTTCCTGAGTTTGTCCCGATTGGTATTACGCTTATCTCCGCATGCAAGATTTGTTCACCTATACCCATTATATAATTACATTGAACATCCGATAAAATAATGTAGCGTCTGTTGATTTTTATAATCGCAAAAGGAAACAAAAACATCATTGAAAATTCAGAAGTTTATATCGTCGCTACCTCAATCCATAGTGAAAGGAGAAGATGTTTCAATTCCAGATAACGTAATTAAAAAAATATTTAAGCTTGCCAATCTTCGTAAGACAGATATTTTCTACGATCTTGGATGCGGAAATAACAATACCATTGCAATAGCTGCCAAAGAATTCAAAGTAAAAAGGTCTGTAGGAATTGAAATAAGAAAGGCACTCGCAATTAAAGCATGTAAAAAAATTGCAGGCATAAAGAATGCTGAAATAGTTAATGGGGACATTAGAACAACTAGCATTTCTGATGCTACGGTTTTACTCTTTTGGTTTACAGATTCAGATGTCATTCATCAAATGATTAACAGATTTGAACACGAATTGAAAAATGGTGCTCGAATCATAACAATTTGGTCTCCACCTGAATTAATGTTACCTTTAAAGGTTAAGTTTCCTTTTTTTGTCTGTAGAAAACCGTTCAAATATGCCAAGGATTTAAAGGAGCAAATTAAAGCGATTTATGGAAATCCATGTATGGATTTTACTGCTTCATGGTTACTTGCTGAAAAGTATATTCATGAATTAGGAGTCGTCCCAAGCCAATACCTTAGATTTGTAAATATGCTTCAGAGCATGATAATTTGGATAAATGCATGGAATATGGGGGTGGCTTGTGAAGAGGTAATTCCTCCACCTGTACAAACCTATATAGGAATATTGAAAACCTTTTTTAATATTGATCTATCCAATATGATTTCAAAATAAAATAATATAAGGACGGTACGTTGTGTTATACAATAGAATCCCGGATTTGGTCTTTTGATGTATACGATACAATAGAAATAAGAGACAGCATAAGGTTAAAATCATGAAAATTATTTAATTCAATAAAACAGTGAAACAAGTACAAGGATGAGATGCTAGGCCAAAAGTGTATATTCAATTGTTTCTTTATTTCGAAGTTTGACTTTGATAGATTGTCTCTTCGGAAGAGTGAGTAGTATATCTTTGAAACAATGGCAAAGGATATAAAGCTATACACCTTCTTTCATGTTAGCCGTTATGCTTGATTTGTATCTGTCATCTTTCTCTATCCTTTTGAATGACTTGATTTTGCTATTGTCCTTGATAACTAGGAGATTTACGGTGGCGTTGCAGTCTTGTCTTTACCACTATTTACGGTAAGCTTAAACTTCAATGTAGAATCTTTACTTAAACTTGGAGCTATAAAGGTTGCCTTGGCTGTATTAGCAACTGTTAACTTGACAGACTTTCCACTAACCTCCTTCCACGAGTATGATTTCACGTTACCCAGACTATTGCCTCCATCTAAAGCAACAAAAGTACCACTCTACTGTTTTATCTGGACCTGCATTGGCTACAAGAGGGGTATCGGTATTTGTAGTATTTCCATTAGCTAATTGGTTAGCAGCTGTCTAAGGTGTTTGTTGGGGAATAATACCTGCAATTGGTGGATTATCAGTAGGAGCAGTATCTCCAATTTGCTGGTTAGCTGTTGAAGGTGTTGTTGTATTCGCATTGAAGTTTGCAGTATTTTCATTAGCTAATTGGTTAGCAGATTGGTTGGATGTAGAGAAGATATGCTTGACAAGGACATTCACGGTGTTTTTATCAGTCGAACCATTGCTATCTGTGACTGTTAATTCAAAGGTAAGTGTAGTGTCAGCAGAAACTCTAGGTGCATTAAAAGACCAAACTGGGGTATCGGCACCGCTCAATGTAATAAAATGACTTGTTGGAATTTGTCTCCATGAGTAAGACAAGATGACGCCATTTGGATCCCTGCTTTCCGAGCCATTCAAAGTAACGGTTGATCCTTCTTTGACTATTTGGTCTGCACCAGCAACAGTAATTGGGCCTATCTTTGCTTTTGCAATATTAGTATTATTATCTAATTTAATCGAGGGTAACGAAAAAGGAGTAGCAGCCTTACTGTTTGTTAAACCTTGCTCAGGAACAGTTTGGGATTGTATACCAGGTATAACTTGTGCATGTGTAGTATTAACCCATTCAGCGTTAGCTGCAACAAAAAGAAAAACTGCAAAAGCAAGTAATAATGTCAATTTTCCAAACTTCATAAATAATCCTGCTGAAGGATTAATAATGACTATAAAAACATGGCTTATAATTAGAATTAAGTTAAGATTAAAAAAGCATAGACCTATAACCAGCAAATTCTTTCAAATTATCTTCTGGTATAACCTTTTTACTTATCAAGGTTACTATCAATTAGTCAATTCTAGGTCACCCAAATCCATGCTACTAACTTGAGTGAGCGGTCAAAACATGATAACGTCAAAAACTGCAAAAGCACAACCAATGAAATAGTATTATTTCTTGACAGTTTCCTGAACGAGAATATTGATTGTAATAGTACGCATAAGAGCCTTTTCTATTGATAAAATGCCAATATTACAGATTCGAAAAGGGTTTAACATATCATTTCATATCATATCGCATATGATCTAGAATTGATCCTTTTATGTACTGATCTCAATGCATGGTCTTTTTCAAATAGTTTGCATCCACAGTTACAGGAATTTGATAGGGTGAATCAAGTAATACTACTGTAGCTTCCTGTTTTTCGTAATCAACTCTCGTAATTTTTGCTTTCATAGCCTTAAACGGACCAGCTATGACTTCCACTGTATCATCAACATTGAGATCGGATATAACCGGTTTTTTCACAAGGTATCCTTCGATATCTTTGAATGGCAGTTCTCCACGGATTTGCCCCCTTGCATGTCGAATACCAGCTAATGCTTCATAAGCGACGTTTGAGTCTGGAGCTTCAACAATTATGTATCCTTTGAAGCTGTCAAGTACAAGAATTGAATGAATTCCAATCTTTTTTGCATTAATTTTATTTTGTAAAATATTTGCAACCATATGTTCCTGTCCTCCTGTAGTTCTAATGGCAAAGAACTTTGAATCAGAAACAGGTTTTGTTTCTTGGGTGATATCTTGTGATGATGTACTAGTGGTAGTAACCTGTGAAACAGAATCTGTTGTGGTGGTATCGTATATAGGATCCTCTTTAGGTAAGTCTCGATTATCAAAACTACCATTAGCTTCCATAACATCATCATTTTCTTTAATGCTATCGCTCATTGTATTAAATCTACTAAACAATAGTTTGATGCATTTTATAAATTTACTTAATATAACGTGATACTAAGAAGATATCACATAAAGATTATCTTTTTGGCTAGTTTTTTATTGTCTTTCTTGAAAGCGTTTTATTTCTCTAGCAAATGATGAAATTAATCCCTTGTAGTATCAACAGATAAGTAAGAAGAGTTTCAAACTGAATAGCAAGGAATAAATAGACTCCATCTTTTTTGAAGCAATAACCATCTAGATTGCAGCTATAGTAGATTTAGCATGTAGTTGAAATTATCTAAATATTGTTGACAAAGTTTAATTTATTAGGCAAAGATTTTACCTATACGTATTAGTGAATATTTTTCAATCCTTGCAAGTTCCAAATATATATGTTCTATGTTAACTTGAAGATATTGGATTATCGCTATTATGTCTTAGTTGCTTCAGAACAGGATTTAGCAAGTATGACGATGGTGGATTACCTGAGAAATAATAAAGGCTTTTCAATAAATGATAGTTACAATGGGACCTTTATTCTGCAATCAGCAGGATACAAAAATGTTAAGCTATTTGTTTCTGACAAAAGTCTACTTTATTTAGAGGATCTAGATGAGATTCCATTTTGGAATTCAAAAGATATGCTGTCATCATATATTTTCCTTTCAAAGCACATGTCTGAAAGTAGAATTCCTACTTTAACCTGTCATTGTACAGGTAATTATGCAGATAATTCGTATGGTGGAAACCCAAGACAGATTGCAATATCATACCCGTATCTACAGAAACAATACCTGATGCAGATTACTAGTGCGAAGCCTTCTATTCCAGGTTATGATATTATTATAGAAGCAACACACCATGGACCTACGTCATTAAAAAAACCAGTGCTTTTTGTCGAAATTGGTTCAACAGAATCGCAATGGATTGATAGAAATGCAGCCTCTTTTGTGTGTAATTGCCTATTAAATATCATCGGGAATGATTTAAGAAAATGCTGTGAAAAGGTTGGAATTGGCTTGGGAGGAACACATTATCCAATAAAGTTTAACAAATTGTTATTGGAATCTGAGTTCGGTCTTGCTGCTGTGGCTACTAAATATGACTTGGAATCGATCGATGAAAATATGTTAAAGCAAATGATTGTTAAGTGTATTGAAGAAGTTAACTATATCGTAGTTGATTGGAAAGGGCTTGGAAAGGAAAGGAAAAGAATAATGAAGCTAGTAGAAGATACTGGTCTTGATGTATTGAAAGTTTGAATAAATAGATAAATTAAAGAAGAGGAAAATATCGAAATCTATTCCTGTAGAGTTGACTGAATGCCTGATAACCGTACAATGCAAGGATTCCAGCAGAGAGTCTCAATCTAGTGATATTGCAAAGACTCATCCTTATACAGCACAAACAATTGATAATATCTGAATTAGAATCCAGATACCATTCTTGTTCCATGTCACAGCCTCCACAGAATGAATTTCAAAAAAAGGGAAACAAAAATTTTAATGGGTTTTAGATTGTTTTACGAGCTCTCTTAAATGGGCCAAGGATCTTACTTGACCGCCGTTAACTTTCTTGTATAATGACCAATATATTTCTCGATTGATGTCATTTCTGTCCTTTAATATTTTCAGATGGTATCTCATTGATCTTACTCTAATGACATAGATCTCTTTCTTACCCATTCTGGCTGTTTTCTTACCTTTCTTTGAACCTGGACCTAGTCCATGCTTTCTGTGAACGATTAGTTTTGCCTCAGCACGGGCTCTCGACGTTCCCTTTGGCCTTACTGTCCAGATCGTCCCATTCTTTATCAGGGCACGTATATTCTCACGGGTGATGGAATCAGCTACATCGTCAAGTTTATCGGGCTCAAATCTGACCCTGTTTGCACCAACATCTAACATTCTTGCGATTAATTCCCTTTTTTTTCTTATATTTACCACCATTAGGGCTTCTCCTCGTTCTTTTCTTCCTTAGCCTTCTTTGTTGATAAATTGCCGGGGTTTAATATTTTAATATGCATGCTCTCAGCCTTTGAGATTAATTCCATTCTTTTCCTTCTTCCAACTGTATGCGCTAACCTAGCGGCATCTTTTGTTGGATCCAATTTAGCCAGATCATTTATATTGAAAACGATGTTGTCTGTATAGCCTGATGGATGAAGACCTCTTGCTTTTTTTGGTCCTCTGTAGCCAATCTTGACGATTCGCGGTACGCCAGATACCTGTTTTCTCATCTTGTTATCTTTGCCTTTAGGTTTTCTCCAGTTCTCAGCTAAACGATCATATCTCCAACTCTCTTGCCTTACAAATTTAGGTCTTCTATCAGCGATTTTCTTTCTGGCTTCGAGCAGTTCTTTATTAATCACCATGATGCTATAAAATGAACAAGATATGAGTTTTAAATAAATACGTTTCTGGCTTTTCAAAATATTAATAATCCTTAATACCTAAGCCGACTTAGCAGAAAGGTTAATAGTTCCAACTTTGATTAACTGAACATGAAAAAATACGAATTACCTCCGTTACCATACAGATACGATGCACTAGAACCACATATTGATGCAAGAACTATGGAGATACACCATACAAAACATCATCAAACTTATACAGACAAGCTCAATGCAGCACTTGAAAAATGTCCTCCTTCCGTTCAAGAAAAAGACATCGTAGAAATATTATCAAGTCTTGACCAAGTTCCAGCTGATCAAAAAGGTGCAGTCAACTTTAACGGTGGAGGGTTTGACAATCATCGAATATTTTGGAACAACATGAAACAGAATGGTGGAGGAGAACCAGGTGGATCCATTGCCGATGCAATAAACACATCCTTTGGAAGTTTTTCAGACTTTAAAGAGAAATTCTCTTCTGCCACTGCACTGATTCAAGGTAGTGGTTGGGGATGGTTAGTCTATAATCCATCTGCCAAGAAAGTCGAATACAAGGCAATGCCAAATCAAACAAGTCCAAGAACAGAAGGTTTGATCCCACTCTTAGGATGTGACGTATGGGAACACGCATATTATCTCAAATATCAGAACAAAAGACCTGACTATATTTCTGCTTGGTGGAATGTTGTAAACTGGGATGATGCTGCAAAACTTTACGACAAATTGAAGAAGTAAGACTATATACATTTTTTTATTCTTTTGGGAAAATTTATGGAGAGAATTTATCACAAGGGTCTATATGACAAATTTAGTGTAATTCATCAGCTTGTTACGACTAGATTTTGTCATTATGAAAAGTTTACTGGTCGTACTTTGATATTATAAGGAGCAGCCTTTACTTAGAATGAAAGCAATGATTACAAAGGATAATAATGAGTAAGAAAGATTTAACAGCGGATCTTGCTAACTAATATAGTATATTACTATTTATCTTGTAGAAATTAAAGAACTTTCACGTTATTGCAAATTGATTATATTAATAGAGCCAAAATTTTCCCTTGTCGTACGACTGACATCCATATTGTAATCGTATATCTTTTTTGAATATTCTTTTAATATGGGTTTCATATCGTCCAGGGATTTACTGGTATAGAATCCTGGACAATCTCCAGTTAATTGAAAAGTTGCATGCACCACTGATCGTCCTTTGTCAGCTTCTAACCATGAAGCAAATGGATAAAGCCAGCATACACCAGGTTTTTCGGGATGGATTCTGCAATAACCATTTTCATCTAAGAATCTGCAGAGAAGTGGAGTACCGTCTTGCTCTTCGTTCTCATCAGTTTTTCTCCTTAGAGAAAGCATGGTAAGAGTGGTTATAACATTACTAAATGCTTCCTGTTCTTGCCAACTTGAGATTCTTGTCTCATTCTTGACAAAGTCTGCTTTTGAATCATAACCCATCTTTTTAGCAATAGTTTTGATATCATCTTTGGTCAATGGTAACCTTCCCTGTCGTTCACAGCAATTATGGCAATCTGGCCATAGACATTTCCATAGGACATACAGATTATCTTTGGTAAGAGTAGGAATATGAAATACAACTCCGTTCACATTTACTGCCGTATCGACAACATCATCTCTTTTACCGATATGTAGATCATATATCTCAGGATCGATTTTCCATCTTTTTGAAAGCAGATCAAGTGAACTTTCAATGGAATTCTTGATATTCAAAGTATTACCGCTCTATTTATAAAAAACCGGCGTTTAAATGTGCCTCAAAGTGCAATACGGAAGGTCTTCATAACAAAGATGAGAACACCAGCAGTAGAGGATACAAAGGAGAGCGAGGACAAAAGCAAAGGAAAGCATGCATCCTCTACTGAAAACCGTAGAATGGTGTGGGAAAAGGTTGTTTGGCCTTTAATACTGGAAGTCAACCGATCATACTTTAACTTAAAGGAATACCACTCTAAAAGGAATGAATTCTGTCATCTTTATAATGTACGACCATCAAAGGTTGCAGGAGGTTTTGTGTCTTTGTTAATTAAAGGGATACTTGTAAGGGAAAAGAACATCTATTCGATACATTATAGACTCATTCCGTATATGCGAAAGAAAGTAAATTTGGAATACGGTCTTGTAATTAGAGAAGTCAATACAAAACGGTAAAATCAAATATCAGTCTGATTTGGATCTTTATGTAGTAGCTCGCGAAGCCCGGTCGAACCTGTATTTTCAATTTAATCAGGTGCCGAATCTAGTGGCCAATCTCCAAGTTGGGCTAGGGATTTCAGGCTCTGGATCTCTAATGAGAAAAGAAACCTGGAGACAGCAGTTCGAATCTGCTCCGGGCTACCATTTTATACTTATACTAGCGGACCAGCATTACGGATTTCTTTAGATACGTCTCCAAACTTTTCAAAGTTCTTGACAAATAATGCTGCAAGCCTCTTAGCAGACATAATATACTTCTCCTTATCAGACCAAGTATTACTTGGATCAAGAATAGCAGATGGAACTCCAGAACAAAAAGTCGGAATTTTCAAGTTGAAAATATCATTATGTTTAAACGGTGTTTTCTCCAGGTCTCCGTTCAAAGCCGCTTTTACCATAGCCCGTGTATATTTCAGGTTCATTCTCTTGCCAATACCGTATGGCCCTCCAGACCAACCCGTATTAATGAGGTATACCTTGGTATTATGTTCAGCAATTTTTTTCCCAAGCATCTTCGCATATTCTTGAGCATGCAATGGCATGAATGGAGCACCAAAACATTGTGAAAACGTTTCCTTTGGCTCAGTGATTCCTCTCTCGGTCCCTGCCAGTTTACTAGTATAACCAGACATAAAATGATACATGGAACCTTCTTCTGTCAGCTTTGCAATTGGTGGCATTACTCCAAAGGCATCAGCAGTAAGAAAAACAATAACTTTTGGATGTCCGGCGACACCTGGAATTATTGCACCAGGAATAAATTCAATAGGATAAACAACCCGAGTATTTTCTGTAAGGCTCCCATCAGCAAAATCAGGTTCTCGCGTATCTCTCTTAATAATAACATTTTCCATTACTGCACCAAATCTTATAGCTTTCCAGATTTCTGGTTCATTTTCTTTCTTTAGGTTTATACACTTTGCATAACAGCCACCCTCAAAATTGAAAATCCCTTTATCGGACCAGCCATGCTCATCATCGCCAACAAGTCGCCTTTCAGGGTCAGCCGAGAGAGTTGTCTTTCCTGTACCAGATAGTCCAAAGAATAGAGCAGTATTTCCATCGAAGCCCACATTCGCGGAGCAATGCATAGGAAAAATGCCTTTATTAGGCAAAAGATAGTTCATTACAGAAAACATAGCTTTCTTAATTTCGCCCGCATAAGAAGTTGAGCCTATTAGAACTGTTTTTTTCCCAAAGCTGATTATGATGAAAGTCTCGGTTCTTGTTCCTTCCACCCCAGGCATTGCCCTAAAGTCGTTTACAGATAATAGTGTAAATTCTGGATTAAAATTTTCGAGTTCCATCATTGTTGGGCGGATAAAGATTTGAGTTGCAAAAAGACTATGCCATGCTTTATCAGTAATTACTCTTATAGGAATCCTTATTTCAGTGTCTGCTCCAACGTAACCATCAAAAACAAAGAATTCCCTACCTTCGACATATTTTTTCATTCTGTGGAAAATCTTTTCAAACTTTTGTTGTGAAATGGGAACGTTGATTTTACCCCACGCTACAGTGTTATGGGTAATATTATCATCAACAATATATCTATCATCTGGTGATCTTCCTGTAAACTTGCCAGTTTTTGCAGATAATGCACCAGTTGAGGAAAAATCTCCTTCCTTTCTATGAATGGCAACCTCTATTAATGATGGCACCGATAAGTTTCGATGTATCTTACCGAGCCTAATATCCATCTCTTCAAGCTGCATCAGACATTTTGTAGTTATACTCTTTGTGTTGTCATTCATTAATTGATTTAACCACTGACTTGCATATTTAATTGATTTCATGTAGTGAACCAGAAGTAGCGTCTTCTTCTATTATGCACTTTAATACATAATATTGATCGGAATTGCAGAACTTGTATTATATATTATTGTCATTCCTTTACACAGTCTCAATGTTGTGAAAGCCTTATTTTTGTTTAAAGCGTGAAATGAATTTGTTGGAATTACAGGAAATTGACTATATCTTCTAAGACATTCTATTTGGGTCAACTTAGAAATCCCCCTTTCCAATCCTGTTGAAAATAGATCGATTTCAGAATTCCTTTTCTAGATGTTGTTGTATTATATCATGTCTTTGAGGAGATCATCCACATACAGATAGAAATGTATTCATAAAGTAGATTTCTGTAGACATTTTACGAGCAGGCAATCTTTATCTCTTGTTGTTTAGATCAAGCATTGTTCAGATTTGTATTGATTTGAAGAATAGGAAAAATTGACAAGATTAAAGGAAAAGGATTAAACAGTCAATGTCATTACTATCTTGCATTTTGTACAAATTTTGATCATCAAAGTGTCGAGAAAGCCATCTGATTGGTCTATTCGTCCAACTTTAAATCATCAATATGAGATTTCATGATATTGTATTAAGTACATTGATGATAAGTGAGGTCAAAAATTTGTATTGAATAGAGAAAAAAAGTGGAATCTATTTATTTGTACGAAGGAATCCGCAGTAGCAAAAAAGGTTATTTGAAAAGTCCATCATACTTACCGGCTGATACGTCAGAGTAAACTTCTTTTGCTGGCTTATCTTCCACTTTTACTCCAGAACTTACACAAGATCCTATTATCTCTTTTACTACGCCCTTTATATCCTTCGCATATGAATTTTCAATTTTCATTTTCGCAATTTTAACAGCACTATCCATAGTTATATCTCCTACATAGTTTACGCCTGAATTACCAGAGCCTTTTGTTATATTCGCTTCTTTGGCAACTAAAGCTGCTGTTGGAGGAATTCCGACTACAACGGTAAATTTCTTAGTCTCAGAATCAACTTCCACTTTGACAGGAACCTTCATTCCTGGAAAGTCCTTAGTTTTCTCATTGATCATATTTACAACTTGTAATACATTCACACCTATGGGACCTAATGCTGGTCCAAGTGGTGGGCCGGCACTGGCTTCACCACCGCTAACTAGAGCCGAAATTGACTTTTTATCGCCCATATTTCAAAGTGGACAATCCGAAATATAACTTCATCCATATCCAAGTAGATTTTGCAATCGAGTACGGTAATTTTTGCTTCTTGTAAAGCCTTGTCTATCTAAACAAACTAATAGAACAAGATGTAAAAGCTATTCAGACTATTAGAGAACAAATCGGAGAGGTAAAGGCTCTAGAGGATTTTCGTTAATGAAAAGCTTAGATAATCAAAACGAGGTCATAAATCTTGACATTCTAGGAAGCATTTTCATAACCGGTAATACTAAAGATTACAGGTTTATGGTTCTAGTAACCTGATAAATATAGATTGGTTTGTGCTACAAATTACATTTTTTCAAATATATAGTTTATTATTTTATGTGATTGTGACGTAGATACTATGCTAATTACGAAGGGAAAAGAGGATAATAATATGTTAAAGGGTTACAACCCTATTAAATCAACACTTAAATTATTAATGTTTGGATTAATCTATAAATGTTTGAGTTAACGAGCCTCGTGTTGGGGATTGTTAATAGCGCCGAAGTGATAATTATTGTAGTCATAATTGCGGTACTGTTCTTGGGTGTAAAGAAAATCCCGGAGCTTGCCAGATCTCTCGGCAAGGCATCCACAGAATATGAAAAATCCAGAATCGAAGCAAAAAAAGAGATTCAACAAATTAAAAGCCATAATACAACGAATGTCGATAGAGAAAAGCTTGAATCAATAGCTGATACACTGGGAATTGATTATTCAACCAAAAACGATGAAGAGCTTAGAACTTCTATTGAGACAGAAATTGACAAGAGCAAAAAATAGATAAATAAATCTTGGTGATATAATTTTTCTCTAGAAACCCATTTGTGAGGTCATACTGTGAAGAATGATTAGTAGACAGCAGGTTACAAATATTGTCAATCAATATGACTTGGAGAACATTACCATTGGTACAATAGGAAGTCATTCAGCATTAGATATTATGGATGGTGCTAAAGATGAAAATATAAGGACCCTTTGTATATGCCAGAAGGGTCGAGAAATTCCATATCAGCGATTCAAACGGCTTACTGATGAAATCATTTTACTTGATCGGTTCTCCGATATTATGAGCAGTGAAAATCAAAAAAAATTGCAGCAATTGAATACTATAATGATTACTCATCGCGCCCTTACTGCTTATCTTGGGTATGACAATATTGAAAATAATCTGCAGATTCCTATTTTTGGAAACAGACTGCTCTTGAGAGCTGAGGAACGCAATACAATAAGAAACCAGTACTATCTTCTTGAAAAGGCAAATATCAGACATCCAAGGATTTACAAAAACCCTTCTGAGATCGATGGTCCAGCACTAGTCAAAGTTCAGGAAGCAAAGCGCAAATTAGAGAGGGCATTTTTCATTGTATCATCGTATGAGGATTACAAGAGAAAGGCAAAGTTAAAGGTTGAACAAGGGCTCATTAAAGAAGAAGATCTTAACTCTGCTGTCATAGAGGAATATATAGTTGGGACTTACTTTAACTTTAACTTTTTTCATTCTCCATTAACAGGCGAAACAGAGTTTCTGGGGATAGAAAGAAGATTGCAAACTAACCTACATGACTTTACCACCTCATTAACGGCCAGACAACAACTTGAAATTGATATCGAAATACAGAATATTGAGGTAGGCCATACTCCGGCAAGCATACGTGAGTCATTACTTGAAAAAGTATTTGAAATAGGAGACAAGTTTACTGCAATAGTTAAGGGAGAATATCCTCCAGGAATCATCGGACCAATTTCATTACAAAGTATTGTCACATTAGATTTGAATTTAGTGGTATATGATGTGTCGCTGAGAGTTCCAGGTAATCCGATTATGACAACTACAAGCCCTTATTCAAAATACTACTTTGGTCATACTATTGGTGTTGGTCGAAGAATCGCGATGGAAGTTAAAAACGCGACAACACAAGAGAAACTTATAGAAATAGTAACCTAGATGGTAATCATTGTTCGATTGCTTCTTCAAATAAATTCTTCCTTATTTTGATTGGTGCATCATAATACGCTGCTAACGCGATAGAATCTGATGCGCGATAATTTCTTAATACTAAATATTCCTTTCTGCTTTTGAAATATAGATTTGCACGTAGAACAGAACCGCTTTGGTAAACTCTAACTTCCATGAGCAATAAGTCTTGCATAACCGCTATCTCTTCAACGAGATTGTAGATAGTCGGTATAGTATTTTTATCACCTTCTTGAAATCGTGAGATGTGTCTGGCAACTTCACCTGAAAAAGCACGCATCGGAAATTCTTTTCCATCGAATGTCTTCAGAATAACAATGCCTTCTAAGCCCAAATGATCGACAAAACCAACATGGCTTATTTTCACTTGTACATACTCTTCGTCTTCTTCTGGAAAAGCATTAGGCATGTAGATGTGGATATACATTGCTAAGAATTAAGGTTTGTCATCAGATTAGTTGATGTATAAAAATCATTGTTTTCATTATAATCTTATTTCCATACTCTTATTGTATCTTTAGCGGTTTTAACAAATTCAGATTTTAATTACAAGATGAAGATTGTTTGGTACAAATTAATCAAATAAAATCCATTCTATTATTCCACCGATCCTAAGACTATACTAACTCTAAAGTGTATTGTATCTTATTATTAGAACAAATAGCTGACTATAACGGTTCAGTAGAAACCATAATTCCTCTATCGCATCAAAGCTTTGTAAGAGTATATTACCAATTATGTATTGAAAGAATCAAGGTATATTAGACTTGCCGATGCTATAGTCTGTATCCTAAAACATACTAGAATACCACTGTAACGGCTCAGTAGAAATCATTAACAATAAGAAAAGATTAGTCACGCTATGCATATTGTAGGCGATGCATCTGAATGATTATTCTCGATTCCGGTATACTAGTATGGCGACATTACATATCTTTTGTCTTATCAAGAGTAGATGCTTTCGACAAAGCCCATTGTAACATATGTGTCTTTATATATTATTGCGACAATGTAGATTATTATTTTGTAAGAAAAATTCCAAATGATAAAATTTAATTTCCGATTGGAACTATTGTTATCTGCTAAGTATGACTCATTTAGATAATTGGGTAAACTTGCGTAACAGTGGACTTAGAATCGCTATCATTGGCTTATTGTCTTTAGTTATAGCCTTTGTGATTTACTCACAGTTAACCTTTCCTTCAAAAGAACAACAACCAGTCGTGATTGCATCACAGCTCAAGAACCTTGGAAATGTTATTTTCGTGATCACCATCTTATCAATTATTTCAATTGGATATGGAGTATACAAAATTTTCAAAGCAGAACAACTTCGAATTCCAAATAAGAACAGGTTAATGTATTATATCACAGAAGCATTCTCAGATAAAAAATATTGGAAAGTTATGGCAATATCTGCAGCGTGCTATGGTATTTTTTTTGGATTTCTATCCCAGATATTTATTTATAAAGGTGATGTTTCATTCACCGAGCAGGGCATTGTAGTTCCATCAGTTACTGTGATTTCGTGCTGCAAACTTCCAGGTTACGTTCCTATGTATACAGTATATCTTACGGATCATTTCTTGATCTTGTTAATACCAATCAACATCATTTTAGCAGTTATTCTATCTGTGTCTGTTGGATTCAATATTTCTTTAAATCTTTATGCTTTCAAATTAGCGAAAATGCAAAGTGCAAAAAAGACCTCATTTATTGGAAGTGTGGGGGCAATAGGTGGACTATTTGTGGGTTGCCCCACATGTGCAGGCAGTTTATTTTCTACGCTCCTAGGGTTTGGTGCAGAAGCGACGTTTACAGTTCTTGCACCATTTCAAACATTGTTCATTGCAATAAGTATTCCAGTTTTGTTAATTACACCATTTCTTATTGCACGTGTAATCCAAGCAAGGTCTTATGCTTGCAAGTCAATGTAATCTTTCTTCTCTTTTAGTTAATTTTGGGATCAAATTTTGCTCGAATGTTGGTAACGTTTTTGAAATACTATCCAAATACATCTGTACATGTGGCTCCGCGATCCACATTTTTTCGTTTTCAAATAGATAGCCATATCTTTGCGAGCTACCTATCTTTTCACGCGATCTAAGGACGTCAAGATACCTTGTAGGCATGGTAGATTCATCAAATCCATGTTTTGTAGCTATTGCATCAAATACATTATGCATACCTGAGCCATGCTGTGCCGCTTCCTTCATACGATATGCTATATTTCTTGGAATGCCTAGTTTCTGAGCAAGTCTTCTATGTACGTGTTTGCCAAAGGAGTCATCCTTGGATTTTACATTCAATTTCATATCCATCTGCATTGAAACTCTGATTACTTCCATGTCAAGAAAGGGTTCACGCATCTCAATACTATGCGACATTGCGATTTTATCTTCTCTTTCAAGAGTCTCTCTGTAAAGTAAAAGCAAATCCTCAGTCATATGCTCTCGTAATTTTTGATACCCTTCCTTTTCTACTACTTTGGTATACCAGGAATATCCTCCAAAAAGCTCGTCTGCCCCTTGTCCAGTGAACATTACCTTAATCCCGTCATCATGTGCAAGCTTTATTGCAGCATATACTGGAACTGCAACCTCCACCTGTCCAGCATTTGTATCCTCAATCACATTGAGAACCTCTGGAATTATTTGTTCTACTTCATCATGAGTGAGTTCATTAACTCTTAGTTTAAGTTTGAGCTTCTTTGCTATCTGTCGTGCAAAAACAATATCACTAGAATCTTGAATACCGCCGGTATAACAAATAACTTCACGCACCATTTTCTTTGCGAGCCAAGCGATAATTACACTATCAATTCCACCAGAGAAAATTATTCCAATTCTATCGAAGTCCTGCGTACGCTTTTTCATCGATGAAACTAATGCTTTTTCGTATGCGCTAATAGCTGAAGCCATTGTTTTATAAGCTATTTTCATGGAATGTATTGGAGGATGAGCTACTTTGAATTCTTGCAATAAGCCATTTGACGTGATAATTATCGTATGTCCGGGCAAGACACATTTTGTAGGCTCTTTTATTCCTACTTTCCAAAGTGCTTTTCGTTCGGATGCAAAAGCGATAAAACTATTAGTTTCGCCATAGTAAATCTGCCTTACACCCATCTTATCTCTAACCAAAGCTATCGTTCCTGTTACTTCGTCTTTGATAACAAGACCATAAACACCATCAAGTTCAGCAACAGTTTTTTTAATTGCATAAAGTAAATCATTGCTTTTGATAAGATGATCTTCTAATAAGTGAACAATAACTTCACTGTCTGTTTGGGTATCGAATTTGTGGCATTTAGCTAATCTTTTTCGAATTTTTTTGTAATTGTAAATCTCACCATTGTGTTCTATAGTCAATCTATGATCGCAGCTACGAAATGGCTGCTGTCCGCAAGTGCCACCTACTATTGCAAGTCTTAAGTGTCCCAAAGCACTACTTCCAGAAAGTTTATGATATCTAAGATTCTCAAGTGAGTCTGACTGTATGATAAAGTCGTTGGCTGCTATTCCTGCTCCATCAGGACCACGATTTACCATACAAGAAAGCATAGGCTCGATAAGTGGTACAACATTTTCACCTTTCTTACTTAAAATACCTACTATTCCACACATATTGTTGTATCTTCTCCAAATTTTATGAAGAGCAGATTTTCCCATCTTGAACGATAGGATGCCATCTCAATCTACAGATCACAATAGATTTAGTCATAATGACTTAAAAGCATTATACATGGGAGCTTTGACAATAATTCAGATTCCATCAAAAGTTGAATTTAGACTCGGTGAGTATTACAGGATGTATTGTCCATTTCGTCATAGAAATATCGATAATTTAACACCACTACTACTGTTATAGCATCTTTTTGCTTCAAATCTGCTATTAAATCTGTCTTCCTTGTTGTTGCAGATGTTAGCATACATGCAGGCAGGCAGGCAGGCAGGTGGGGAGGTTACTCATAGAATGTATATACAAAACAATTTCCTTAATTCCAACACACTACGAAAAGGACGCCAATTAGGGCAATTAGTAATAATTAATACATCGATTTGTTGTAAAATACTTTGTTAATAGGTCATGAAATAACATAATATAACCATTAGAATGAAAAAAGGATAGAACTATTACCATCATTATCCTTACCAAAAAAAACATAACCCGACAAGTGTTCGAAGGGCTTGTGATTTCCTTTACAGCTGCATTTATTGATGATATGATTTGCCCTTTTTTCTTCATATGACTATTCGAATTCCTTCAACATGGAGTTAACTATCATCGTCTATGTGTAGGTGGTAATTCATGATAGTCACGATGAAGGCAGCAAGTCTTTAGACTACTATACACAACACGGATGGTTGAGCATTGAATAAATGCCAATTCCTTTTTTGGTTTTTTCTAGCCAGAATGAACAAAGCTTGTTGCTCGATTATGGAGAACATTTGCAAATTGATGTGTATCTATATTTTTAAAGGGACTAATTTTCTGTAATACAGATGGTTCTTCACCTTCATCTAATATGCTTCTTCCATGCAGCTCCTCAATCACCTTCTCTTTTAATCTTGGAGGACAAATCTTGCTATAGTAAACGCAACCAAGGGATCCGTTAAACATTTCTTTTAAATGAAGGTCTCCCTTTTCTTCATGAAAATGTGGATTACGTGTTTCCACCTGCATCACTTCGACTCCCTTGTCCATGGCTTCCTGATTTTCAGTCGGTACGATTCCCCCAAATTCTTCTAGTATGTTTACAATTTCATATGTTTCTACCGAAAAACCTGGTGAATAAGTTAAAAGCTCTGCTAGTTTCATCGACATGCAATGCTCGCCCGAATTTCCTGTGCGCATAATTTCAGTCTCAAAGCCAGTGTAATACGATATTAAGGAATTAAGATATTGATTTGTTACTTCAGATACTCTCCCCCATTTTGAAAAATATACGCCACTCTCTGAAACTTTCGGCTTGTAAATCCACGATATACGAATCATTGTATAAGGAGTATTAGACATCGCAATTCCTGATGCAAATATTTTTACATATTCGTTTACGGCTCCAGGCACATAATTGTCCGCATCAATAAATCCGACATATTCTTTTCCTGCCATCTTTGCAAGTAGCATTCCAATCATCATTCCTTCGGCTTTACCATTTCTGACCGTGTCATCAGGAGCAAATATACTGGTATAATCGACTTCCTTTAGTGCATCATATAATCCAGGATCCTTTTGATGCAATATTAACGCATTTTTTCCTACAAATCTATTAAATTGTTCAAGCGCCTCTTTTTCCAATTTGTATCTGTCCACAGGTTGTCTTGGACTATTAGATACGATAATTGTCAAGCAATCATGAGGGATTCCACTCAATACTCCTTCAAGTAACTTCAAACGCTCTCCTTTAATAGGTATAACAATAGCTATTTTCCTTTCAATTTCAGAAATCTCCTCATTTCCAATACTTCTTATAGTTTCAGATGTTGTCCTACCATCATTAAATCCTGAATCCAATTCATATACACGTTGGACTCCATGGAGGCTTATGGCTCCAAATCTTTCAGTATATCTTGGTAGGTCAAGTTTCATACAAGTTAGAACAAGTATTTGTTTATAACACTTTTTGTTTACCAATTTAACAATACACGATATGAGAAAATTTAAAGGAAAACCAACAATGGTACCAGAAAACCAAGTTATTAGAAAGTTTAGGCATCTAGATCACTCACTTATCCTAAAGGAGGTAGATGTGAATTTAGAGAATTGAAGACATTACAGATTACGTAATGGAGAAGTATATCGATCTATAACTACATATTGTATAATAAATGCGTCTTGCCATTGTTGTGTTAAAGATCTAACGTTTTCTCTGGCATTATTAAAAAATGTCTTTAGCAATACAAACAAATCAAAAAAGGAGTTATTTTTATTCCTTGTCTATAAATTCATCATAGCTTGGTGGTTCTGGATTTAAACCTTTTCTCTTTCTTATGTCTGTAACCAAACTTCTGAATATTGATTGTGGAACAGGTTGCCACGTCTTAAAATAGGTATTCCACATGGCTTTACCAGCAGTTCCTCCACGCATAACTTCAGATAGGTCAAATGTCTCTGAAGCTGGTATTTCACCTTGTATAATTGAGATTAAACCTTTTTGTTCTACATTCAGTAACTTACCCCTCTTAGATGACAATACGCCAGCGACAGTGCCAATTTGTTCCTGCGGACATTTAATCTCTATACCAAGTATAGGTTCAAGCAAAACTGAATTTGCAACCAGCATTGAGCCTAACATGGATCTCCTTGCTGCAGGCATTAGTTGTGCTAGACCCCTATGAGCTGGATCCTCATGTGGGACAAAATGATGTAAAATAAATTTTAAACCCCTTACAGATTCATGAGCAATTGGGCCTGAATGGACTACATCGTCAAAACCTGATCTGATCGAGTCCATCGATTCTTGTATAAATTGGACTCCCTTTGTTTCATCAATTAGGATATTACCACCTACATCTATTGCAGCAACATTTTTTGCTTCATCTGCATTCCAGCCTTTCTCTCTGAGAATCCTTGCCATTTCCTTCTTGTCCATATCTTCCTTAATATGGCCAGTCTTTATCATCTCGATTATATCTTCACCAAGAAGCTCTACACGCATGAAAATTTTATTATGTCTATTAGGCGACTTACTCATGACTGGGCCTGCTTTCGTACGAATAGTTTCTCTATAGTTGATCAACGGTTGGCTAGTGGTAATATTAAGGCCTGCTTCCTGCAAAAGTGATGTAGCAATTTCAAGATGCAATACACCCATGCCAGCCATCAGGGTCTCACCTGTTTCCTCGTTAATCTTGACAATGAGATTAGGATCTTCTACAGTAATTCTGCGTAATGCTTCAACAAGTTTAGGTAGGTCTTTTGGATGCTTTGGTTCTACTGCTATTGTAACTACTGGTTCTGAAACATATTTGATCGATTCAAATGCTGGAATGTTTTTGACAGTCGAAATTGTTTCACCTGCAACAGCATAATCAAGTCCAAGCAAGGCAGGAATATTACCTGCAGGTAACATGCTTACTACTTCTCTGGTATTGCCCATGTAGATGTTTACCGACTGAACCTTTCCTGGTCTTTTTGCATCAATCAAGTATACTTCATCACCATCTTTGATAGTACCAGAGAAAAGTCTGCCGGTTGCAACTCTACCGGCCTGTGGATCAACATTGATTGTTGTAACCATCATCACTGCCGGACCTTTTTCATTACATGCTAAAAGCGATTTTCCAATGTCCGAATCTAAATCTCCAGGCCAGATCTTGGGGATCCTGTATCTCTGGGCTACATGGGGTGGCGGATGATGTTGTACAACCATTCCCAAAACTGCCTCATGCAATGGTGATCTATCTGCGAGTGACTTTATAGCATCAGGATCTGTGGAAGTGTAAGCATCATAAACATCCTTGAAACTAATTCCTTTCTTCTGAGCAACTTTGAAATTAAACCCCCATCTATCTTTTGCAGAACCGAATGCAACACTATTTCCCTGTAGGCTAACTTTCCATTTTTCTTTGAGTTCTGGTTCAGCATAAATATCAATAAGCCGGTTGAATTCGGCAATTATATTTGAAAGCCATTTTTGCATTGATTGTGGATCCAATCTTAGTTCTTTTACCAGTCTATCGATTTTGTTAATATATAGAACTGGTCTAACACGTTCTTCAAGTGCTTGTCTTGTCACCGTCTCAGTCTGAGTCATAATCCCTTCAACAGAATCAGAAACAACTACTACACCATCAATTGCTCTAAGGGCACGAGTAACCCTTCCTGTAAAGTCAATGTGACCTGGGGTATCAATCATATTGATTACATATTCCTTACCTTCATTTTCATAAAACAGTGTAACGTTAGCTCCACGGATAGTCATTTGTCTATTTTGTTCAAGCTTCATAGAATCAAGTGCCAGAGCCTGACCTGCAACAGAAGGAGAAATAATACCTGATGCAGCTAAGAGGCTATCACTCATAGTGGTCTTGCCGTGATCAACGTGAGCAATGACACCGAAATTACGGATTTGTTCCTTATTACCAATAATCCTTAAAATATCCTGAGTTGATTTGAACTTTGGCATGTACTCAAGCGAAAAAAATTCGCTGGAGGACTATTAAATGTTCCTTACATTTTATTTAAAAACACAATACTTGTTATCTATTCTATCGGTCATAGCGATATTTTTACTTTGTAATGGTAAGCCGATGCTATCTCATCCCATATAACCTTGAGTATTATAAACCGTATCCACAACAAAAATAAAATATTATTTCCTAAAAACATCATTATAATAATGGAAATAACATTAGGTCATACTCCAGATGCTGACGATGCTTTTATGTTCTATGGAATTGCTTCTGGTAAGGTAAAGTCCCCGAATATTAGAATCAAACATGTCATAGAGGACATTGAAACTCTCAACAGACGCGCCTTAAAGCATGAACTTGATGTCACTGCAGTTTCAGCTCATGCTTATGCTTATTTGAAGAACTATGTTATACTACGTAGCGGCGGAAGCTTTGGGTTAGAGTATGGGCCAATAGTCATTTCTAAAAAGAAACTATCACATTCAGAATTAAGAAAGTGTACAATTGCAATTCCGGGTAAGATGACATCTGCTAATTTACTGCTAAATTTTGCTTTGGGAAAATTCAAGGAAAAAGAGACATCTTTTCAGACTATTCCTGATGAAGTTCTAACTGATAAAGTAGATGCCGGTCTAGTAATTCACGAAGCACAGATTGCGTATGACAATTCAAAACTTTACAATGTTCTAGACTTGGGGGAGTGGTGGACTAGTCAAACAAATGGACTACCTGTGCCATTGGGAATTAATGTAGCAAGTACCAAATCAATGACATTAGAACAGATCAGACAATTCGACAAAACTTTTAGAAATTCAATCTTATACAGTCTAAAAAATCTTGATGCGGCGGTAGATTTTGCAATGAGGTATAGTAGAGGACAATCAAGGGACGTGATGACCAGATTCATTAAAATGTACGTGAATAGCATGACCATTGATATGGGAGTTAAAGGCAAGAAATCAATCAAAAAAATGTTCGCAATAGCAAAGGAAAGAGGAATACTAGCAGTGGATCGACTACATTTTGCATAACATTAGCATTGTAATAAGAACACTGGAGAACGTAGTGTCTGTTATGGTCCCATTCGTATATCAGGGCTCTGTTGTCTAGAGGTAACTCACTGAATAGTGTTAGTATCTTGCAGACAATTACACTAAACATATATTTCCATCTTCATTACAAAAGCAGTACCTTGAATACATTTGAAAAACTAAAGCATGATCTTGATTTTATATTCATATTACAATAAAATAGGTCTTTGTGTTAATATCTAGTTAAATTTTCTAATTATCTTAAAGAACGTATCTCTTTGAGCTGGTTCTCTTTTAATTTCCGTTATCAAGTTAACTAACTCCTGGACAGATATTCCCGTGGCTTTGCCTGCAGCCTTGAAAATTTCCTCGGAAAATGCAGTCCCAACCATGTCATTACCACCATATGATAATGCAACCTGAGCCAATTTCTTTCCTAGAGCAACCCAATACACAGAGATATTATTTAATACATTTGCTAGCAATAATCTTGATACTGCAATAATTCTCAAATCATATGTTGAAGGACTTTCTCTAGTGAGTACACCTTGTTTTTCTAACTCTGTATTATCTAGACTAAACTTTAAGGGAATAAAAGTAGTAAAACCGTTTGTTTTCTTGTGAAGTTCTCTAATCTTCAAAATATGATCTACAATATGCTCAGGTTTTTCTACATGACCAAAAAGCATTGTGCAGTTGCTCTTTAATCCCAAGTCATGCGCCTGACGAGCAGTATCAAGCCACTCTTCGCCAGAACATTTTCCTCTGACAATCAAATCTCTAGACTCTGGAGCAAAGATCTCAGCTCCACCTCCTGGAAGAGCATCTAATCCGGCAGTCTTCAACCTGAGTAAGACTTCTTTGACCGAGTTTCTAGTTAGTCGAGCAATAAAGAAAATTTCCGCAGGAGTTAGGGCTTTAATTATAACATTAGGGAATTCTGCCTTTATTGTCTTTATAATGTTCTCATAATAATCGAGATCTAGCTTTGGATGAAAACCTCCAACTATATGAAGTTCAGTTGACCCCATTTGTTTTATTGCCATCCTTGCTCTTGCTATGATCTGTTCGGTAGTTAAGGTATAAGCATCTGATTCATTGCCTTTTCTGTAAAATGCACACAAAGGGCAACTGGCAGCACAAACATTGGTATAGTTTAGATAATAAGAAGAAACAAAAGTAACAGTATTTCCTTTAAGATTCTTACGAATCTTATCCGCCACAAGACCTAACAAAAATAGGTTCTCTTCCTTTAATAACTGGACTCCATCCCTATACGATAATTCTTCGCCTGCGAGTGCTTTTTCTAATGACGGTGTTTCCCCCGCAATACTTTTGAGCAAGTTAATTATCATATGTTTGAAGTTAATATAAAATATGTGTTGACAGATTCCCATGATTTGTAAAGAATAAATACTATTGATAGTTCAGAAATTATGTTACTCTTGCAAAACAGTCTGTTAGTACAAGACTTGATCAGCAAATCTGATGTTGCTGACATTTTAGATGCGGTATTGTGTGGTCGACATCTGGGGCTAAATGAGTGCATCAGGCTTATCAAGTCTGATGATGCCTACTCGATAGGACTTGTTGGGAGTATGCTAAGACAGAGACTCTATGGAAATACTGCTACGTTTGTTAATAATATTATCTTGAACTATACCAATGTCTGTATTACTTATTGCAAATTCTGTGCATTCTATCGTCCACCTGGACATGAACAATCTTATACATTATCCATAGACGAGATAGTGCGGCGCGTAGCAGTATCTAGAGATGCATTTGGTATTACACAGGTACTAATTCAGGGCGGTCATAATCCAAATTTAAAAATTGAATATTATGAAGAAGCTTTTAAGGCAATAAGGGAAAAATGTCCCGAGGTAGGAATTCATGGACTTTCGGCATCTGAAATTGACATGATTGCAAGAGTTGAAAAAAGTAGTATAAAGGAGATTCTCTCGAGGCTAAAAGCAGCTGGACTAGATTCTCTTCCTGGTGCAGGCGCTGAAATTCTTGATGACTATGTAAAAGCAGAAATCAGCCCACTTAAAATTAAGAGCCACGAATGGATTCGAATAATGGAACTCGCCCACGAGATTGGTATAAAGTCTTCTTCAACCATGATGTATGGAACGGTTGAAACTGAAGAACAACGAGCACGACATATTATGAAAATTGCGCAATTACAAGAAAAAACAGGAGGATTCATGGCATTTATTCCTTGGAGTTTTGAACCAAACAAAACCCAGATACAATCAGAGGGACTGATAAAATATCCTACTGGAGGATTGCAACTATTGAAAATGATAGCAATTACAAGAATAATCTACTATGGTTTGATTGACCATATCCAATCATCTTGGTTAACAAATGGAGTCGGTATGGCTCAGCTGGCACTTAATTATGGCGCTGATGATTTTGGTGGTACTCTAGTTGGTGAAGAAGTAGTTAGCGCTACGGGTGCTAGATCGACTGAGTTAACGGCACATAAAATTATATCTGCTATTAAACAGATTGGTTTTAAGGCCGCAGAAAGAGATAACCTATATCGGACTATAAAATATTATTAATCGACTATAAAAATGCTCTAAAGATGTATAAAACTCATTTTCATTTCCAACAATGACAAATATTTTTAAATTGTTTTGTTATCGCTCCTAATTATAGCCTTTAGTCAAGTTTAACCCAGAAATACCTTTAAATGGCTATACATATAGTCTTTGTAAAAATGCAAGTAGGGATTGACGACTTAGCTATATACGTGCCTAAACTTTACGTTGACTATAAGGATTTTGCTGAGGCAAGAGGGATTGCTCCGCAGAAGCTAGAGTATGGTATAGGCATAAAAAAGATGGCCTTGGTTGATACTAATCAAGATCCAGCCTGTATGGCTGCTAACGCCTGTTTGAAGTTAATGCAAAGAAATCATTTACATCCCCAGGATGTCGGAAGAATGTATGTAGCTACTGAATCTGCCCTAGACGAATCTAAAGCAATGAATTCTTTTGTAATAGGAATGCTAGAACAAGTTTATGGAGAAGGTTCTTTCGAACATGCAGGAGGAATTGAGTGTAAATTTGCATGTGTGAGTGGATCTTATGCATTATATGATAATACAAATTGGATTAGAGCAGAAGAAAATAATGGCAAAGCTGCTATTGTCATTGTGAGTGATATTGCCAAATATGATATTGGTTCATCGGGAGAATATACACAGGGCGCTGGCGCAGTTGCCATTCTAATTAAGGAAAATCCTAGGCTACTAGCTTTTGATAAAAAAGTCGCTTCTACAATTATCAAGAATGAATATGACTTCTATAGGCCATGTGGAAAGGAGACTCCTCTTGTCAACGGAAACTATTCTAATCTATTATATTTGATTCAAGTAAGGAAGGCATTTGATAGTTATAAAGAAAAGGCAGTTAGGACAGGTTTGATTAACCTTAAAGATGGCGAATCCATTACAGATCACATTGATTTATTCAGTGTCCACCTTCCTTACAGGAAAATGGGCGAAAAGGCGCTAGCATACTTATTAAGACATGAGTGGCGACACCTTCCTCGTTGGAAATATGTTATAAAAGAAGTAGGAATGGAAGAGCCATTACCAAAAGATCCAAGAGGCACAATTGAATCCATTCTTGCTGATACTGAATTTATGAAAGCTGATGAAAAATTTAGACGGGTATTTGTACAGACATCTTTCTATAATGAAGTTTTTGAAAAGAAGATGGCAAGTTCTCTTGAAGCATCCTCCATAATCGGGAATTTATATACAGCTTCAATGTATATGGGATTTAGAAGTTTGCTCGAATTTGAATACAAGAAGGGAATTGATCTAGAAACTAAGAGGGTAGGCTTTGGATCTTATGGCAGCGGTAGTAGCGCCATGGTTTTTAGCGGCGTAATACAACCTGAATATGAAAAAATAGTAAAACGAATGAACCTAGAAGAAGAAATCGGACCGCGAAGAAAGGTGTCTATGGAAGAATATGTGGAACTGCACGAAAATGGGATAAGCTTTAATGATTCTATTTTACGAACCAATAAAGAATTCATATTGGTAAAAATTGGGGGCACTACTGCGGATAAAGCAGGATTAAGAGAATACACATATGTCAACTAATATAACCCTAGCCACATCTATCGCTCTTCTATATACTTGTTCAATGTTACAGTAGAAGAAGACTCATAAGCAGTTAATTTAGCATGTAAAGCATACCGCAATTCCGAAATATTCATTCTGGTAAATGGGATAATCATCCTGCCCAAAGCAATGCTACAGTCCTAGCTTTGGCAAACAGGAAGGCGTCAATAATTGTTTTCCAAATGTTATGAATAATTAATAAATCATATCCTAATACAATCGGTGCACCATTGGCTTTTTTGATAATGACTTCCCAATGGATCCTTGCTTATACAGGATCTTTTAATATATATTTGAATATTTGAGTATGTTTAATATATGTAAGTGTAGCATAGATTGTTCACCTATCTTCGAACATCGGAACCAGGTTTGGTGCTAGTTGAAGTGATATAGCGGGTTTTGTGTCCTCTGCTGTCTTTAATGCTACTACCAGTATAATTTATCATTGATTGTTATTATAATAATTCTAAGGAATGATGCAATATTTAAGCTTAGGTCTACTTAAATTTTGTTGACATATGTTACTAAGCTGTTACCATCTAAACATGTAAAGCAATCCTGTTAACATATCAACCAGTTCAGCACTTACAGCGTAAACAGGCTGTCGACGGAGGAAATGAAAAAACGATGTTAACAATGCAAAGAAACGGCCCCGTTAACAATACTGACGAATAATAAAAATTTAAATACGAACCTAACTACATTATTGCAATAGCATAATAATGACAGCCAACCCATAGATAACATGATGAAAAAGGGTATAGAAATAAATCAGTCTTTTGATTTAAATTTATTAGATGTCAAAGAAACGATCCAAGGTGGACTTTAATGACAATAAAGAGCTTAGATCCTTAGAATTATCCACAAATGTCAACGATTACGACACCGGCGAACCTCTTACTTGTAGTAATGAAGAGCCAGTGAGCAAGAAAAAAATTGGCGTCAATGAACGTGTGGAAGTTAAAACAGGAGATAAATCCAGGCAATAAGAACTATTCACATTTCAACGTTTTGTATCAATTCTAAAATGCCTGTCTTTAATCCTGATTGATCGATCTTACTGCCATCGCTAGCTCACTAATTCTTTAACTATAATTAATGAAGATGAAGACCATTTAAATTTTAAGCATCTGCTTATCCTCTAACAAGAATCATTTAATCAATTCGTTAAAGGATAGAGTTTGTTAGCCACATCCTTGAAAAAAGAAATGAAGAGTTGTATTTTCTACGTCAGCAAGTTTGCATCGCTGTGTATCGTTGATTTACTGGGTCATCGTAACAGGCTGTTCTTCTTGTACCTTTTCAAGTTCTGGTTCAGCTTCCCAGTCTTCCTCTTCAACAATCTTGTTCTTCATCCCGTGTTTGTCTCTGATCTCATAACCTATGAAGTCACACATAGTGGTGATATTAATTATAATTTTATACCTTAAATAACTTTCATTCCATACTTTGACGTCTCATTTTCAGATTGTTTTGTAAGTTTTTTTAATAAACTCTGGTTTCATATGTTTATATTATAATTTTTGTTTGTTGCAATATGAAAAGTAGCTGCTGCAAGTTGATTTCATACTGCTGTAACATTTTTCAAATCTATAGATAGTACAAAAATGTAGAGCCTTCGCATAATATCTTAATTATGTAGGTAGATCTCTTCTTGCAATGGACTATTGTTCCATTAACTTCACAAATCCTATGCAATCTATTATTGTACTAATTTCAGACAAGATATCTTAAATGGTAAATTGAGTTGTTAAATCTTCCATGTTCGAGATCTTTTCTGTATATTTATCTGCCTGTTTTTCTGCTGCAATTTCTTGTCTTTCTTTATTTGAAGTTCAGTGTTTATTGCAGTCTCTTGACTGGGATGGGACGCATGCTCATTTGGAAATTTAATGTCACAATATCTCGCCATAACATTAAAGAACTGAATTGGATTAAGAGAGATTACGACGGCGATCTGTTTCATCGTCCCTTCACATCGAAGCCCGTTGGCGTAGAGTCATGGTCTGTTACATTACACTTGAATGACATAGCGCGCGATCTCATCCGCGATCAGATCATACAGCGTAAGGAGCGTTTTTTGAAGGATTTAACAAATAATGCAGTTGAAACTCTACCCAGATTGCAAGGCGAAGCCAAAACAATCAAGTGTAAAAGATGTCCTTTTAAGGCTAAGTGCTTCGATGAAGACCTTGAAACCTTAGAGTCTATGCATTGGGATTTAGAGCAGTCCAGGAGTGATCCCCAAAAGATGAAGGGGATAGTTAACTTGGCTGTTAACAAGAATGACAATCAAAATTAACATCTAGCTTTGATTTTACTAATTCGTATGTTGCATGAGTAAGAAAATTATTATTTTTCAGAAGCTCAATATAGACATTATTCTTTTCTGCTGTAAAGCCAGTTT
>Ga0207665_10000322_pt1 | contig 33292 bp, 32 predicted proteins | sample LARL112metaG_FD_184351 | JGI IMG/M metagenome (GOLD analysis project Ga0207665, IMG submission 184351) | Corn, switchgrass and miscanthus rhizosphere microbial communities from Kellogg Biological Station, Michigan, USA - LAR L11-2 metaG... | ecosystem: Host-associated > Plants > Roots >... | reverse complement strand
GACCCACTCCATCGTCGCGTCCTCGTAGGCGACGGCGCGCTTCGTGACGAGGTTGTAGACGTTGTTCGACCAGTTCTGGATCGTCGTGTAGCGGCAGCGGCCGCCCTTCTTGACCACGATCTCGACCACGGCGGAGTGCAGCGAGTCGCTCGAATAGATCGGAGCGGTGCAGCCCTCGACGTAGTGCACGTACGCGTCCTCGTCGACGATGATCATCGTCCGCTCGAACTGGCCCATGTTCTCGGCGTTGATCCGGAAGTAGGCCTGGAGCGGGAGCTCGATCTGGACGCCCGGCGGCACATAGATGAACGAGCCGCCCGACCACACAGCGGTGTTCAGGGCAGCGAACTTGTTGTCGTTCGAGGGGATGATCGTGCCGAAGTACTGCTTGACGATCTCCTCGTGTTCGCGCAGGCCCGAGTCCATGTCGAGGAAGAGCACCCCCTGGTCGGTCAGCTGCTGCTGGAGCTTGTGGTAAACGACCTCCGACTCGTACTGGGCGCCGACGCCCGCGAGGTACTTCTTCTCCGCCTCGGGAATCCCGAGCTTGTCCCACGTGTCCTTGATGTCAGCCGGCAGGTCCTCCCACGACTCGGCCTGATTCTCGGTCGGCTTGATGTAGTAGTAGATGTTGTCGAAGTCGATGCCGGAAAGGTCCCCTCCCCAGGCAGGCAGCGGCCGCGCGAAGAAGTAGTCGAGCGCCCGATGGCGCACCTTCCGCATCCAAGGCGGCTCGTTCTTGTGCTCCGCGATCGCTTCGACGACCTCGTGCGAGATCCCGCGACCCGACTTGAAGAAGTAGTCGCCCGCCTCGTCCGGATTCGAGAACCCGTACTTGGCCGCGTAGTCCGCGCCGATCCCCTCGACGATCTCAGTCTCTGTTTGTGCGACCACGACGACCACTTCCCTTCGAAGCGCGAACGGTGGAACCAACGATGGTTCTGTACTAGGGAGAAAGAGCCCTGCGGTCGAACTCTGTTTGCCTCGGTCCCTCATCTCGCGCGCGTTAGATGGCGCGTCGATGCCGTTGGGCCTCGGCCGGCGTCCTGACACGCAGGGCCAGTGCAACCATCCTACTCCCCGCGACCCTGCGAAGGCGCGTTCCGGCCGCCTGGGTGCGGGCTCCGAACCGCGCTACTGTTCCTAGCCCACGAAAGGAAAGTGGTGACGAGGGTCGTGCGGTGTCCAGCCTGCGGCGAGGTGAGCGACGTTTCGCGCTGTCCGTCCTGTGGCGTTGATCGCAGCCAGACCCAGCGCGACCAGGATCAGACGTCGTCGGATCGGGACCAGACGGCGAGTGATCAGGATCAGACGTGGTCGGATCACGACCAGAGCGCCAGCGAAAGCGATCAGCGAACCGCGACTGAGGATCAGCACGCTGCCGACGATGATCTCGCGGCCGGCGGTGACACGGAGATCCATCGCCGCGGCGCACTGGCACGCGAGCGGTCCGCTCGCGACCGCGCCGTCGTGTCAGCCGTACGGGAGGAGAGTGCCGCGGCGAGGTTGCGAACGGCGGAGGACCGCGATCGGGCTGCGACTCTTCGTGATCGTGGCGCGGCTGGCCGTGATGAGCTTGCTCGTCTTCACGATCTGGAGGACGACGACAACGCGAGTCGGGAGGACATTCTGTCGCGGTCGAGGCGCGACCGGGCGAGAGCGGCGGCCGATCGGGCAAAGGCAGCCGACGACCGTGTCCGGGCGGCCGCCGACCGGCAGGACGCAGCCCATGAACGCGCTGAGGCGCTCCGCCATGGGACGGAAGCTGCAGACGACCTGAAGGTCGCCGCCACCGATGAATTGACGGGTGTGTGGACGCGCCGCTTCGGCCTCGAGGAGGCGTCCCGCGAGCTCGAGCGCGCGCATCGGACCGGAGCCTCGCTCGTGCTGGCGTTCATCGACGTCGATGGCCTCAAACTACTCAACGACAGCCAGGGCCATCTCGCCGGCGACACCCTGCTGCAACTCCTCGGTGAGACCCTCCGCGCGAACGTCCGGCCCTACGATGTGATCGTCCGCTACGGCGGTGACGAATTCATCTGTGCGATGCCGAACCTCAGCGCGTCCGACGCCAGGGCGCGCTTCGAGAGGATCGCGGCACTACTCACGGCTGCCGACGCGAAGCATTCGGTCACCTTCGGCCTGGCCGAAGCCGAACCCGCCGACACTCTCCAAGAGCTGATCGCGCGCGCCGACGCAGACCTGCTGCAAGCCCGACGGTAACGCCTGATCGCGACACAGGCGTCGAGACCGGAAACCCCGCTCTTGCGGGGCCTTCTTAGCATGGCAAGGACTCCGCCCCGAAGTGTCGCGTCCGGTCAGGAGCCGTCAAGCCGCACGGTTGAGCGGTACAGCGGATCGCCCCGCCGTTCGCGGTTTGCTCCTGAGGTGGCGTCTCGGTCGCGGGCAGGGCCGCCGTGCCAATCGAGACATAGCGCGGTGGCGTCGTCCCGTAGCTGACCGCCGCTTTCCTGGAGGACCGCCTGGGTAAGGTGCTGGACCGCCTCGCGCGCGTGCATGTCCTTGCTTGCGGTCAGGATGGCCGCGATGTTCATGTGGGCGGCGTCGCGTTCCAGCATGCCGTCGGTGACGAACATCAGCCGGTCGCCGATCTCCAACTGCAGCGTTTGCACCCGGTAGCCGGGTCCGGGCTCGAGGCCGAACGGGCGGTCGGCTTTCAACCGAACGTGTTCGACCTGCGCGGTCCGCAGCCGTAGAGGCGGGGGGTGGCCGGCGTTGATGATGCTCGCCGTCGCACTGGCCAGGTCAATCCGCACGAGCAAGCCGGTAACGAACTGGCCCTCGCCGGCCTGCTCAGCGAGCGCATCGTTGGCCAGCCGCGCCTGCTCTGCCAGCTCGACTCCCCGCCGGCGGGCGTTGCGTAGACCTCCGACCAGCACCGTCGCCAGCAGGGCGGCATCCATGGTGTGACCCATCGCGTCGGTCAGCGATACATGCAACGTATCTCGCTCGAGCGAAAAATCGAACGTGTCACCTCCGATCTCGCCGGCCGGTTGCAGCCAGGCGGCGAGTGTGAACTGCCCCGCCTCGCAGGTAAAGGCACCCGGCAACAGGCGATGCTGGATCTCCGCCGCCAAAGACAACGGAACCGAGCGCTGACCCCACTCGAACAGATCGGTGTAGCGGCGGTTCGCAATCACCACGTACGCGAGGAAGTGCGCCGCCAGAGCCACATCGGCCACCGTCTGCTCAACCGGCAAGTCCTCCAATCCCAACTCCAACACACCGACCGCCTCACCGCGGCTGGTCACGGGCGCGAAAACGCGAGCGCCGCCATCCTCGCCAATCACCTCGACCGCCTGAGCAGCGAGCACCCGCCCGTGCGGCGTCCCAACCAACGGCACCCGCTCCGCGGTCTCCTTCCCCTGCAAACGCCCTCTTCCGCCGGAATGACCCAGACGAATCAGCGACCGCCCGCTGAAATCGGCGATCAGAAAGCTGACCTCGCGGGCGCCGATGGCCTCGGCCAGGGCCCCGGCGAGCACATCGATCGCCGCTACCGGCGGGGCCGCCTCGACCGCCGCCAGCAGCAAATTCAAGTTCAGCGGCGATCGCCGAGCCTCACCCATCCCGACTAACCTAACGCGACCGTACGCCAACGCTGACTCGCCCCTCACCCCCAACCGTCAAACGCCCGTCCGCTTGCTCGCCAGGAATCTGACGTCATCGCGCGCGTCATCAGACCACCGTAGGCACGGCGGCGCCTTTGGGTGCGCTAGCCCTCGCGGGCTTCCCCCAACGATTTGACCACCCCGTCCTTCCTCACGTAGCCCTCGACGCTCGGGAGGAACGCCGATGACGGCGCCGGCGTGGGGTGGCATGCTGCGGGTGGCCGTTCCAAGGAAGCGCATGAAGCAGCCCTCAACGCTCCTCCCGCCGCGTGTCCAGCTGGAGCGGGATCCGCTGGCGACGATCGCAGTCACGGCTGCACCGGTCGTGCTCGAGGGCCGCTATCGGCTGCTGATGCGAGCGCTCTGGGAGCTGCGACACTCGCGGAGGACACGCTGGGGAGTGGGTCTCGGGTCGGCTGCCGTCATGCTCCTCCTCGCCTTCCTGACTGTCCGTCATTTCGCGACCACTTCGTGGCCGCTCTCTCACGGTCAGCCAGGCTTGCTCGTGGCGGTCGGGCTGCTGCTTATCCTTGCCCAGGCGCTCAAAGCGTTCGGGTGGTCACGGCTGTTTACGAACCGCGAGCGGCCCTCTCCGCTTGCGCTTGCCGCCGGCAACGGCGGCGCGGCGGTGATCGGTGTCGTCCTTCCCGGCCGCTTCGACGATGCGACGCGGATCGCGGTCGTGCGCGGCTACCCAGGATGTCCTGCGGGACTGCGGGCAATCAGCCTCTCGCTGGTCATGCTCGGTCTGATCGACAGCGCCGCGCTGGCGCCGCTCGCCGCCGTCGCCGTGGTCTTCCCGAGCGCCGGAGTCGCGGCGCGTGCCGCGCTCGCGGTCGTAACCGGAGCCGGGATCGCAGCCGGCGCGGTGATCGTAGCGCTACCCCGCCTCGCTGGAAGCAGTCGCGCCCTGCGCTTCCGGCTCGGCCGCTGGTTGAGCCCGCGCACCACCTCGCTGTACCGCGCGACGCAGGCGTGGGCGTTCGTAATCGGCTGCTGGCTCATCCGCGGGGTGGCCTGCTTCATCCTTCTTGGCACGCTCGGACTGGGCTACTCGTTCCCGCTCGCGCTTCTGTTTCTCTGCGCCGGTGCCGCAGCCGCAGCGCTGCCGATCGGGCCAGCCGGCGCAGCCACCCAGGCAGGCGCCGGAACCGTCGCCCTCGCCGCCTCCGGTATCGGAACATCACAGGCGCTAGCTGCGGCCGTCTCCGGCGCAGCCCTCGGAGTCTTCTCCGGAGCAGCCGTCTTGCTCTTTGCCCTTGCCTGGCGCACCGGACGGTTGCTGCTACCCGCTCGGGCCGCAACCTGATTGCGCCGGACTAGGTTGTCACCCTGCTAACCCTCGGTTCAGTTCGAAGCGGCAGGGCATTCCTGAACACTCGCCCAGACAAATGTTCTTCCCTCTGCGTGCGGCCGATGCCACGTCAGGGTGGTTCCGGTAGAGCGAACTAGAATGGTTCCGGCCAGTCGATGGTCGAGATAGGGGAGGCTACGCCGGTGACCGAGCACCAGGAGAGCGCAGAGTGGAACGTCGCCGAGTGGCACGGCAAGATGCTGGTGGATCGCGACGGCGAGAGGATTGGCAAGCTGCAGGACGTTTACGTCGACGTGGAGGACGACGAGCCGCAGTTCGCCACCGTCAGGGAGGGTTTCATTGGACGTCACCTAACCTTCGTGCCGCTCGGCGGCATCAAGGTTGGGCCGGACGAACTTCAGGTGCCGGTTACTAGAGAGCAGGTCAAGTCCGCGCCAAACATCGAGCTTCACGGCGAGGAGCTCTCCCAGGCGGACGAATCGGCCCTCTACCACCACTACGAACTCAACTACACGCCGCCGGATACCGCGAGCGGACGCCGCCTCGCCCGCCGCTGACGCCGCATCACCTCGCCTAGAGCCGCTCGGCTTCAGGGTCTCGGGAAACACGAAACAGGTCGGATTTCGGCCGGGGCGTGGTCGAGTGCGGTGAGGAGGCGCTGTCGCGTCGGGGACCGACCCACTGGCCCTGCAACTCGAACTCTGTTTGCCTAGGCTCGTGTCGTCTCCCGCGCCCGGAGGCTCAATCGACGGACTTCGGGCTTTCAGCCGGAATCCTGGCCGCAGGGCCAGTAAAATCATTCTACTCCGTTTTGGTGTCGCGTATCTCCGGCCGACGAGCCGAGGCACCGCAAGAAAAAGGGCCGGAGTTTTAGTACGGGTTTTTTCGCTTTCGATCGTCGCTGAGGCCCGCCGCGTCGATCACTGCTAGACTCCGGGTTAGCGCGTTGGCTCTAGCGTTGAAGCCGCCGAGGCTATTGCACCTTCCTCTTCGTCTGTCAAACCTGGCCTGAGCGTTGCAGGAGTCCGTTTGGACTCTTCTGCCCTGATAGACGAACATGAAGGAGCTTCACATGCATGCGACTATTCGCCGCTATGACGGTGTGGACCAGAATCGCACGACCGAGTTGACCGGCAAGGTCAACGAGACCCTCGTTCCCAAGCTGCGCAAGCTGCCCGGGTTCAAGGGCTACTACCTGATCGAGGCCGGCGACGGCGTCTTCAGCACACTCGGTCTCTTCGAGACCCGCGAGCAGGGCGAGGAGTCAAGCAAGCTCGTCCACTCCTGGATCCGCGACGAGAAGCTCGAGACGCTGATGCCCAACGAGCCCAAGATCACGAGCGGCAAGATCATCGCTCAGAGCAACGAGCTCGCAGTCGCGTAACTCCGCCACATCGCCACGCGAGGGGTCGGCCAGACCGGCCCCTCCTTTACCTCAGAGCGCGACGCGAGGTGCGAATCTTCCGGCGGTGCTTGCCGCCGGGATCGCGCTAACGATCGCCGTCGGATTCGAACGCAGCGGCTGCGTTCTATGAGGAGAGCCGCCCAAAGTGGCGGCTCTCCAAAGATCCTTTCTCCTAGGTGTTGTACGAAGGGGGGCCTTATCCATACGACCTTCCGTCCCCAAACGCAAGAGGCTGTGGAAACGGTGGAAGCTGTGGACTACGCCGAGCGGGAAGCGACCGGTGATCTATCTGGCAGCCGCATCACGGGCGGGTCCCGGTGACCGGCGCGGGGCGCACCAGCTGGCTACGGGATTCGAACTTCCCTTGGGGCGGCCGCGCTGGGCCCTTGCGGAGTTGGCATCCGACCCGTCGCGTGCGTGATCCCGGCCGTGGACGCGACTGTGTTGCCCCATACGTTGCCCCACCCCGTCCTTGCGTACCTCTTCGCCTCGCGGAGACGGGCGCTTCCGCTTGGTTGAGCGATGCCGGGGGCGGGACTTGAACCCGCACGGCCCGAGGGCCACCCGATTTTAAGTCGGGCGCGTCTGACCAGTTCCGCCACCCCGGCCGGGTGAGGGTAACTGCCGACTGGCGCGCCGGATACCCTGCCGCCGGATGCCGCTCGCCCTGATCACGCCCCCGATCCACCACGCGATCCAGGTGTTCGGGTGGCTCGGGGTAATCGGTCAGGTGATCGTGGCCCTCTTCATCCTGGTCGGGCTGCTCGCGCTCTTCCACGTCCGCGGCCCAGTCGACTGGATCCGCCGGCTGCTCTGGGGCTACGAGCTCTGGGCGGCATTCGTCGTCGCCGCGATTGCGACCGGCGGCAGCCTTTTCTTCTCTCAGATCGCAGGGTTCCCACCGTGCGAGCTCTGCTGGTTCCAGCGGATCTGCATGTACCCACTCTCGATCCTCCTCCTGCTGATGGCATGGAACAACGACAACAGGGCCGCGCGCTACCTCTTCCCGCTGCCGATCGTCGGCGCCGGCGTCTCGATCTACCACCTGCTGATCGAGAACAAGGTGATCAAGGAGCCGACCGCGTGCCTCGCATCTGCGACAGGCGGGTGCGGCACGAAGTGGATCAACGAACTCGGGTACATCACGATCCCGACGCTCGCGCTCACCGGCTTTCTGCTTCTCATCGGATTCTTGGTCCTCGCGACCACCGAAACCACCGAGCAGGCGGCTACCCTTCCCGCTCATGCCGAGCGGTAAGAGAGCAAGACAACAGCGCAGGGAAGCGGCCGTAGCTGCGCCGCCGCCCGTGCGCTCGAAGGGCGCAGGCGGGACTCGCGCTCGCCAGGCCTCGCCGCGCGTGCTCGCGATCGTCGGCGGCGTCGTCCTCGTCGCGGTCGTCGCGATCGTGCTCGGAGTCGTCCTCAGCAGCAACGGCGGCGGAGGCAGCAGCGGCGGCGGCAGCGTCGTCTCCGCGAGCGACATGAGCGGCCTACCGAAGGTCGGCAACGCGAACTGGTCCGGCCAGCTGGACGGCGCAGCCGACGCGAACGCTCTCTTCAACGGCATTCCGCAGACGGGCCTCGTGCTCGGCAAGCCCACTGCGCCGGTCGAGATGGAGATGTTCATCGACGTCCAGTGCCCGTTTTGTCAGGACTACGAGGTCAACAACCTGCCCACGGTCGTAAAGGACGACATCAAGTCGGGGAAGGTGCAGCTGCACCTGCAGCCCTGGGCGTTCATCGGCGGGGCGGGTTCGCAGTCGTTCAGTGGCCGGCTCGGCCTGATCGCAGCCTCGTTCCAGAACAAGGGTTACGAGTATGCGAAGGTCCTCTACGACAACCAGGGCACGGAGGACACCGGCTGGCTGACCGGCCGGCAGATGGCGCTCATCGCCGCCAGCGTGAACGGGCTCAACCTGAAGAAGTGGCAACAGTCGGCGAACGGCTCGGCCGTGAAGCAGATCGCGAGCACGGTCGATCGGCTCGCCGCGAAAGCGAAGGTTCAGGGAACGCCGACGGTGCTCGTCGGTTGCGCGGGCAACACGCTTCAGAACGTCACTTCGCCCCAGCTCGAGCCGACCCTCGAGCAGACACAGAACGCGATCGCGGCCGCCTCCTGCACCAAGTAGCGCGGCGCCGGGCGAAAGCCCGCAAAGAGCGCGCTTTTCCTGCTTGACGCTCGAACCGCCTCCCGAGTAGTCTGCGCGAGCCGGTTCCGATGGACTTACGGGTTCGTCGGGGCCGGCGTTTTGTTTGATCCGTCCGACGGCGTCTCTAGGGTTCTGCGCCCGCAATGATCGTTGGACTCCTCATCGGTCTCGTCCTCGGCGTCGCCGCAGGATGGCTAGTGGTGCGCTATCGCTACGCAGCGCGCGTGGCCGTCCTCGAAGAGGCCCGCGCGGCACTGCCGGAGACGATGAAGGCCCTCGCGGCCGACGCACTCGCCACGAACAACGAGTCCTTCCTCCAGCTCGCAAAGACCCAGCTCGAGCAGCTTCAGCAGAAGACCACCCACGAGCTCGAGCAACGCAAGCAGGCGATGGAACACATCGTCACGCCGATTCGCGAGTCGCTCGAGAAGGTCGATGGGAAGTTGCAGCAGCTCGAGGTAGCGCGGAAGGGTGCGTATTCCGAGCTGAGCACGCAGGTGCGCCAGCTTGCCGAAACGCAGGTGCAGCTCCGCGACGAGACGGGCAACCTCGTCAGCGCGCTCCGTGACCGTCCCAACGTCCGCGGCCGGTGGGGCGAGATCCAGCTCCGCCGTGTCGTCGAGATGGCCGGGATGCTCGAGCATTGCGACTTCGAGACGCAGGCCCATGTGCGCACCCATGACGGCGGGCTCCGCCCTGATCTCGTCGTGAGGCTGCCGGGCTCCAAGACCGTCGTCGTCGACTCGAAGTTCGCCGGGCAGGCATATCTCGAGTCCCTGTCGGCGCGCGACGACGAGGAACGCGTCGAGAAGCTGCGCGACCATGCGCGCCAGGTTCGCGAGCACGTCACGAAGCTGTCGGGGAAGAGCTACTGGTCGCAGTTCGACTCGGCTCCCGAGTTCGTCGTGCTCTTCATCCCGGGCGAGACCTTTCTCAGCGCCGCCCTGGAGCAAGATCCGTCCCTGATCGAGGAGGGAGTGAACCAGCAGGTCATCCTCGCCACCCCGACAACTCTCATCGCCCTGTTGCGTGCGGTCGCCTACGGCTGGCGTCAGGAGACGATCGCGGAGTCGGCAAAGGCGATCAGCGACCTGGGACGCGAGCTCTACGGACGGCTGGCAACGCTCACGGAGCACTTCGCGAAGGTCGGCAGGGGCCTCGACACCGCCGTCCGGTCGTACAACGAGGCGGTCGGCTCGCTCGAGACGCGCGTCCTCCCGAGCGCGCGCAAGTTCCGCGATCAGGGCATTTCTCCCGCCGCTGAGCTCGCGGAGCTCGGAGGCGTCGAGCGAACCGTGCGTCCGGTTACCGCGCCCGAGCTCTCTGCCGGCGACGCGACTCCCGACGCCGCCTAGAACCTGAGCAGCGCGGCGACGCCGCCGACGGGCTCGAGGTCGCGATGGTCCTCGCCGATCACCTCGACCGTCCCGCCGTGCGTCAATGTCTGGTGGACCGCCAGCTCGAGCTTGGCATCCGACTGCTCGTCGAGGCGGTGCTGCACGAGCAGAAGCTCGACCCTGCCTTCCGAAGCGGCCTGCAGGGTCTCGTCCCAGCCGGTGGCCGCACGTCCGTTCCGCGCGGCTTCCTCACGCCAGCGTGCGAGCAGCTCATTCTCGCGAGCATCGCGCCACTCGTCGAGCAGCGGCAGAGCGACCTCGAGCAGCTTCGGCGCGTCGGCGTGCGCCTCGGCGGAGACCCAGCCGACGAGTGCCGCCCGGACCTCGGGGGACAGCAGGGCGTCGAACTCGCCTCGAGTCTCCTCCGGCCCGGCGAGCACGACGCGCACGTCGCGCAGCCCGCGAACGCAGCGGTCGAGCGCCTGAGCGACCTCCCGCAAATGGCGGTCGACGAGTTTCTCGATGTGTCTCTCGAAGCGGGCCTGCGACCAGCCGCCCTGATCGTGACGGCCGGGAACGTCCGCCGCCTCGTCCACGAGAGGGACGAGCCGACCGCCGCGGAGCATGTAGATGTCGCCGCGCTCGCGGCCTACGTAGGCGACGAGCGCGCCGTCGCCGCGACCGACGACCGGGACGAGTGGTGTGACATGGAGCTCGTTCCCGATCCGTGCTTCGTCGTCCACGGGTGACGGGAGCAGCAGTGGCCGGAACAAGTTCTGGAGCTCTGCCGCGAAAACTGCGACGCCCATGACACCTGACCGGTCGAACTCGCTCTCGAACCAGCTCCCGATCCGCTCGAGATCGCGTTCCAGCGCCGCGCGCTCCTGATGCGATAGCTCCTTGCGTCGCTCCTTCAACTCTCGGTCGGCACGATCGAGAAGCGATCGCGTGTGCGAGGCGAGATCGCGTCCTGTCGGCACAATCTTCGGATCGAGTCCGACGTACAGACTGACCGCACAACCGTGCTCCGCTCGGAAGGCCGCGAGCTCGCGCAGCTCCGCCCATGTGATCGATTCGGCCACGGCGAGCCCGATTCTACGCATCCGCATTGCGACCCTCGGGAACGTCAATCCGGCCCGATTCGTTTAATACAGCAGACAAGTTTTGGCGAGAGGAACCCGAATGAACGACGTACGTGACGTAATCGTGATCGGCGGAGGCCCCGCGGGCTACACCGCGGCCCTTTACGCTGCTCGCGCGAATCTGGAGCCGCTCGTGATCGAAGGCTTCAGCTGGGGCGGCCAGCTCATGATCACAAGCGATGTCGAGAACTACCCGGGCTACGCCGACGGCGTGATGGGCCCGGAGATGATGGCCGAGTTCCGGCGGCAGGCCGAGCGCTTCGGCACCGAGTTCGTCACGGACAACGTGACGCGTGTCGACTTCTCGGAGCGGCCGTTCCGCGTCTGGGTCGAGGACGAGGAGTACCGGGCACGGTCGGTCATCGTCGCGACCGGCGCGAGCGCCCGCTGGCTGGGGCTCGACTCCGAGGAGCGGCTCAAGGGCCGCGGCGTGTCGGCGTGCGCGACCTGCGACGGCGCATTCTTCAAGGACAAGCACATCGTGGTCGTCGGCGGCGGAGACTCGGCCTTCGAAGAGGCCCTGTTCCTCACGCGCTTCGGCTTCAAGGTCACGCTCGTCCATCGCCGAGACGAGTTCCGCGCCTCGCAGATCATGGTCGACCGCGCGCGCGACAACGACAAGATCGAGTTCAAGACGCCGTACGCCGTGGACGAGGTGCTCGGGGACGAGTCGATCAGCGGCGTCCGGCTCCGCAACACGGAGACGGGCGAGACGGAGGAGATCGATGCCGGCGCGCTCTTCGTCGCGATCGGCCACGATCCGAACACGAAACTCTTCCTCGACCAGCTCGACCACGACGCGAATGGCTACCTCGTCACGCTGCCGGGAACGACCGAGACGAACGTACCGGGCGTCTTTGCCGCGGGAGACGTGCAGGACCACGTCTACCGGCAGGCGGTAACCGCCGCAGGCAGCGGCTGTATGGCCGCCCTCGACGCCGAGCGTTTCCTTGCTGCGGAAGAGGGCCACACCGGCACGGCCCTCACCGCGCCCCGCCCCGAAGCCGAGCCGACGAAGGTGTAGAAGGCCCGCCGAGGGTCTGCGCGGCATGGGCCTGGCGCCAGGCACCGGGCCATGCCCGAAAAAGGACCGATCCGAGGCGGTCGCGATCTCCCTCTCGCAGGTCTAGCCGCGTCCGCGGCGAATCGCGGCGGGATGGGTGCAACGTGGATCGACCTGCTCGACCCGACGATGGAGGAACTCCGCGCGCAGGCGCCGCGCGAACTGGAAGAGACCGCTCTGGAGCAGCTCCTCGCTGCGCCCCAACACGAGGACGAGCCACGGCCCACCCTTCAGGGTCACGGCGACTACGTCTTCGGGGTCTTCCTCGTCGCGGTCGCAGTGCCTGACGAGGACAGCGTCTACTACCAGGAGATTGACCTCGTCATCACCCATGAGACGCTGCTCACGGTGCGCAAGACACCGCCCGGCGGCAGGCCGGCGTGTGACGTCGCTGTGGTCAAGAAGGCCGCGAGGCCGACCGACTCGGCGGGGATGCTCGCGTATCGCCTCGTCGACGAGATCGCCGAGCGCTACCTCGACCTCGTCGACTCGCTCGATGAGGAGATCGACGAGCTGGAGGACAAGGTCGAGACACAAGCTGCCGCGATCACCAGGGCGCGGGTGTCCGCGCTGCGGCACGACCTCCTCCACATCCGGCGCACCCTGAGCCCGATGCGCGACGCCGTCCGCCGGGTGATCGACGGCACGGTCGAGGTGGAGACCGGGAAGGAGGTCTTCCCGCACAACGTCGAGGTCGCCTTCAACGCCGCCTATGACAAGTTCCTGCGCGCCTCCGACGGCCTCGACCTCGCGCGCGACCTGCTTGCCGGCGTGCGCGACTACGCCCAGGCGAAGATCGCGAACGACCAGAACCAGGTGACGAAGGTACTGACCGTCGTCGCCTCGCTCGTGCTCTTCCCCACGTTCGTAGTCGGCGTCTACGGCCAGAACTTCCGCCGCATTCCCGAGCTCCACTGGGGCTTCGGGTACGCGTTCTCCTGGGGCGTGATCATCGTCTCGACCCTCATCCAGCTGTGGTTCTACCGCCGCAAGAAGTGGATCTGATTCGCGCGGCTAACCTGAGCCAGTGCCGCACTACATCTGCCCGAACTGCAAGGAGCGCTCGATCGACATCGACCGCAAGGAAGGCCTCTACGACGAGGCCGTCGCCTGCCACCACTGCGGGTTCGGTTTCCTGTTCGAGCTGATGGACGACTACTACCCGGCGCCGACGACCGGCCTGGTCACCTGCGACCAGGAGGGGCGCATCCTCGCCCTCGGGCGCGGCGTCTTCGAGATGAGCGGCTGGAGCGAGACCGAGGTGCTCGGGGCTGACGTCGTCAGCGCGTTCGGTCTCGCTGGCTTCGAGGAGGAGAAGAACCCGGTCAAGCTCGCGCTCGAATGGGGAGTGCGCCGCCTGGACGAGCAGCTCCAGCTGCGGACGCGCGCCGGCCACCTGAAGCCCGTCGTCGGCGACTTCTTCCCCGCGCTCGACGACGACGGCGGCCTGCTCGTCGCACTGACGCCGGCACACGGCTAGATTTTCGGCGGCGCCGCAGGCGCTGGGCGATGGAGCTCGCCATGAACCGCCGCCGACGGCTAATGGCTCCTGGATCGAAAGGAGCCGTCCATGCGGACAACCCTCGTCATCGGGGTCGCGGGAGCGTTCGGAGCCGTTTCCCGCCATCTACTGGAGGCCGCCGTGAACCGCCACTGGGGAGACGACTTCCCGTGGGGGACGTTCACCGTCAACGTCTCCGGCTCATTCGTCCTCGGCGTCCTGATCGGAGTCTTCGCGCACCGGCTCAACGTGCCGCTCTGGCTGCAGGCCGGCGCGACCGTCGGCTTCCTCGGCGCCTACACGACCTTCTCGACGCTCTCGATGCAGGTCTACCGCTCGACGGCGACAGGCCACCTACCGGTTGCGTTGGCAAACGCGGTCGGCAGCCTGGTCGTCGGCACGCTCGCGCTCTACGCCGGCATCGTTCTGACGAGGGCCTTCTAGAAGGGTCTCCCACTAGGCACAATGGCCGGGTGGAGTCACTGCGGGGGCACCTCCTCGTCGCTTCGCCGGGATTGATCGACCCGAACTTCCGGCGCACCGTCGTCCTGGTGACCGAGCACACCGACGAGGGCGCGGCAGGCCTGATCCTCAACCACCCGTCGCCGGTCGAGGTCGCGTCGGCCGTCCCGCAGCTCGAGCCGGTCGTCGACGACGGCGACCAGGTCTGGGTCGGCGGCCCCGTGCAGCCCGAGGCGGTGCTCGTCCTCGGCGAGTTCTTCGACCCCGACGACGCGGCCGTGCCGCTCTTCGGCTCGCTCGGCTTCCCGTCGCTCACCGACCCCGAGGAGATCGTCCCGGCCACGACCCGGCGGCGGGTCTTCGCCGGCTACGCCGGCTGGGGCGAGGGCCAGCTCGAGGCGGAACTGCTGGACGAGGACTGGATCCTCGAGCCCGCGCTCGCCGACGACGCCTTCACGGACGATCCCGAGGATCTGTGGAGCGACGTGCTGCGCCGCAAGGGCGGCGTCTACGAGCTCGTCGCCCGCATTCCCGAGGATCCGCGCGTCAACTGAGGCGCGCGAAGGCGAACACGTAGGTCAGCCGCGGCAACGAGAACCGCTCGCCGTAGCGCGAGGCGAGCTCGTGCACCGCACGCAGAGACTTCTCCCGCTCGTCGGGTTCCGCGGTGAGGAAGGCGCTCGCGGTCGAGAGGTATCCGACGAGGCCGTCCGGGCTCGATTCGGAGGCGCTTTCGACGATGGTCCGCCCCACCTCGCGGAACCACGGCTTGCCCGGCAGCTCCTCGTCACGGTACGGCTCGTGGCCCGCGTAGCCGATCAGCCGGCCGAGCTCGGCCTGGAGCGGGTCTCGCTCGTCCCACCAGTTCCAGAGCAAAGCCAGGCCCCCTCCGGCGCGGATCACGCGATGCAGCTCGGGCACCGCGCGCTCGCGGTCGAACCAGTGGAACGCCTGCCCCGCGAATGCCGCATCGACGCTCTCGTCCGCAAGCGGGATCGACTCTGCCGGCCCTTCGTACGCCTCCGCCTCCGGCACGGCCCGGCGGAGCTCGTCGAGCATCGGAGCGCCCGGGTCGACCGCCACTGCCTCGAACCCGAGGGCGACGAGCTCCCGCGTCAGCTTTCCCGTTCCCGCCCCGACGTCCAGGACGCGTGCGCCCCGGGAGAGACCGAGCTGCTCCGAGGCCCAGCGCACCGCCTCTTGGGGGTAGTCCGGGCGGTAGCGCTCGTATTCGGCGGCAACCGTCTCGAAGCTGCGGGAGCGGGTGGCGCGATCAGACACGGGAAGAAGGACAGAGGTCGTTGATCACGCAATCCTCGCAGCGAGGGCGCCGTGCGTCGCAGACGCGGCGGCCGTGCCAGATCAGGAGGTGCGGGAAGCGGCCCCAGTCGGGGCGCGGAACGAGCCGGACGAGGTCGCGCTCGATCTTCACGGGATCCTCCTGGCGCGTCAGGCCGAGCCGCTGCGAGAGCCGACGCACGTGCGTGTCCACGACGATCCCCTGCGGCTCCCCCAGCTCGGCCGAGACCACGTTCGCCGTCTTCCGCGCGACGCCCGGTAGCCGGATCAGCTGTTCGAGCCGGTGAGGCACCTCGCCGTCGAAATCCTCGAGCAGCATCCGCATCGTGCCGCGCAGCGCCTTCGCCTTCTGTCGGTAGAAGCCGGTCGCGTAGATGTCGCGCTCGAGCTCCTCCTCCGGGACCGCGAGGTAGTCCTCGGGCCGGTGGTACTTCTCGAACAGCCGCTGCGTGACCCGGTTGACGTTGACGTCGGTCGTCTGCGCCGAGAGCATCACCGAGACGAGCAGCTCGAGCGGGCTCCGGAAGCGAAGCGCGATCGTGGCGCCGGGGTATTCGGCCGCCAGCCGGTCGATGATCGGCCCGATCCGCCGCTTCTTCGGCCCGACGCGCTTGCGGGCCTCGTGGACGTAGCTACGAGGCAACGACTTCCGGCAGCCGTGGGCGCAGGCGGGGCCCGGCGCAGACGAGGTCGAGCGCCGGGCAACCGGCGCACGCGAAGTCGCTCGGCGTCGGCGGGAACTCGCCCGCCTGGATGCGTGCAATCGCGGCCGAGAGCTCCGCCTCGAGCTCCGGCAGGTCGGCGCGGGTGAAGACGGCCTCGACCGGCGCCTCGGGCCGTTCGAGGAAGTGGTAGACGACCTCGACCTCCTCGGCGCCGGCGCGGAAGGACGCGAGCGCGTAGACGAGACGCTGCAGCCCGTAATCCTCCTCGACGATCTCCTCCGGCGATGCCTCCCCGAGGGCGTTCGTCTTGTAGTCGACCACCAGCGCGCGACCCTCGCGGAGATAAAACGCATCGAGGTAGCCGTGGACGAGTACGCCGGCGTGCTCGAAGGTGAAGTGGCGCTCCTTCTCGACGCCATCGAGGGCCGCGACGCGCCGGGCGAGATCGGACTCGCAGTAGGCGGCTACAAGGCCGCGGATCTGCTCGTCTTCGAGCTCGGGCACCGCCGGTGCGGCGAGATCGATCTCCTCGAGCAACGCATGAACCAGGCTGCCGACCTCGGTGCCGGACCGATCGGCGCCGTCCTCGAGCTCCACGCGCCGCTCGCTCAGTCCGAGCCCGTAGCGCGCGAAGTACTTGTACGCGCACTGCTCGAAGGTCGAGAGCGCCGTGAACGAGAGCCGGCGAACGCGGAGGAGCGGCGGTTCGGGGAGCGCGACGAGCGGCGGCAGCTCTGGAGCTGCAGGCGGAGCAGCGAACTCCTCGAGCGCTGAGAAGAGCTCCAGCTGGCCTTGACCTTTTTCTTCCGGCTCCTCGTGCGGGACGGCCGCTTCCTCGGGCCGGTAGCGGTCGACGCGGACGAGCAACCGTGCGTCGCCGCGGACGAGCTCGAGCGGGACGTCCCCAGCCTCCGCGAGCTCCTGGTCCGCTTCGAGCCGGTCGAGCACCCACGCGATCGGCGTCGGCACCTCCCGGTCGCTGCCGAGGTCGACGGAGCCCGAGACGATCAGCCGTTCCTTCGCCCGCGTCATCGCGACGTAGTAGAGGCGCAGGCGCTCGGCCCGCTCCGCCTCCTGGCGCGCCTCCTTCACCGCCTCGTAGTCAAAGGCGCCGCGGCGCTTCGCCGTCACAGGATCCGCGACGCGGAATCCGAAGCGGCCGTCGGGCAGGGCGAGGATCTCGTCCGGCGAAGGCGGCACTCGGTCGCGCCCGGCGTCGGCGACGATCACGACCTTGAACTCGAGACCCTTCGCGGCGTGAATCGTCAGCAGGCGCACCGCGTCGGCCCCCTCCTCCTCGGCCACCGCCTCGAGCTCGCGTGCGCCGACCGCCTCCTGCTCGGCGACGAACCGGACGAAGCCCTCGACGTCGGGCCCGCGCAGCTCTTCGTAGGAGCGCGCCAGGCGCGCGAGCTTCCGCATGTTGGCGTAGCGCCGGAGGCCGTCCCACAACGCGAGCACGGCGAGGTCGTAGTCGTGCTCCGACACGATCTGCTCGCACAGCCGCTCGAGCGAGAGCCGCGGCATCGTCTCGACTAGCCGGTCGTAGCGCTGCCGAAACGCGCGCAGCAGCCGCTCGTCGCGCTCGGCGAGCCCGGGCGCCATCGAGTGCTCGATCCCCGTGAAGAGCGGGCGCCTCGAGGCGACGCGGCGGATCAGCGCCAGCGCATCGTTCGAGACGCCGACGAACGGCGACGCGAGCACCGACAGCAGCGCCACGTCGTCGTAGCGGTTCTGGAGCAGCCGGAGGTACGCGAGCAGGTCGACGACCTGCTGCTGGCCGAAGTAGCCCTTCCCGGTCGCCCGGTACGTGGGCAGCCCGGCCCGCCGCAGCTCGTCCTCGTACCACTCGGCGTCGGTGCCGGCGGCGAAGAGGAGGACGATCTCGCCCGGGGTCGCCGCACCGGCGTCCACCAGCTCCCGCACTCGCCGCGCCACCGCCCGGGCCTCTCCGCGCCGCCAGTGCACGCCGCTGTCCTTGTAGCTCTCCTTGTCGGTGACGAGCAGCTCGACAGGATGGCCGAAGACGGGGTCGGGGAACTCGGCCGCGGCGGCGAGCTCCTGGAACTCGCTGCCGAAGTCGGAGCCGAAGAGCTCGTTCACGGCAGCAAGCACCTCGGGACGCGAGCGGTAGTTGAGCGTGAGCGAGAGGGGTTGCTCGACGGCGTCGCGGCGCTCGCGGAAGACCTGCACGTCGGCGTGGCGGAAACCGTAGATCGACTGGAACTCGTCACCGACGAAGAACAGCTCCGTCTCTGGCGTTCTCAGGAGATCGATGATCTCCGTCTGCAGCCGGTTCGTGTCCTGGAACTCGTCCACGAGGATCGAGCGGAAGCGCGCCTGCTCGCGCTCGCGGAGGTCCGGCTGCGACCGCAGCAAGTCGCGCGCCTCGAGCTGGAGATCCTCGAAGTCGAGTGCCGACTCCCGCGCCTTCGCCTCGGCGTACCGGGCCGCAAAAAGCGTGAGCAAATCCTGGAGGAGCGCCCGGTCGCGGGCGGCTGCCTCGTCCAGGGCGGCCTGCTCGACGGCGGCGAGGGCGTCGCAGTACGCGGCCGCCCTGTCACCGCGCGCTTTGTACGTCCCCAGGCTCATCAGGCGATCGGGACGCAAATCTCGGTCGAGCAGCTCGAGCAGCCCGGACGCGGCCTGCAGCTGCGCGTCGGTCGTATCGGGATCGCGCGCCAGCGAGCCGGCCGCAGCCCGCAGCTCCTCCACCCGCTCCCCGAGCTCAGGCCGCGGGGCGACCTCGAGGTCGAGCTGGCGACCCGCCGCCCGCAGCGTCTCGTACACGCTCGTCAGCATCCGCCGCAGCCCGTCGCTGCCGTAGGTCGCGAGCAGCTCCAGCCGCTGAGGATCCTCTCCGGCGCAGAACTCCGCGAGCGCCTCGCCGAATGCCTCAGATCGCAACACCGCCGCCTGCGCCTCCTCAAGCTCGCGGAAACGAGGATCGAGCCCGGCCGCGAGCGGATACGACCTGAGGAGCCGGGCACAGAAGCCGTGGATGGTCGAGATCCAGGCGCCGTCGAGCTCGCGTGCGAGGTCGTGACGGCCGCGTTCGGCAAACGCCGCGCGGATCCGCGTTCGCAGCTCGCCGGCCGCGCGGCGCGTGTACGTGATCACGAGAATCGAGTCGACGTCGAGTCCTCGGTCGCATACCGCGCGGACGACCCGCTCCACAAGAACCGCCGTCTTGCCGGTGCCGGCGCCCGCGGAGACGAAGACCTCGCCCTCCGCCTCGACCGCTAACAGTTGCTGCTCGTTCATGCTCGCTCGATCCGGCACATCGGCCACAGGTCGCACCAGGTCGGGCAGTCGCCCCCACGCGGGTCGTGGTGGACATCTCCCTCCTGGATCCGCCCGGCCAGCGCCGTTGCGGTCTCGCGCGCCGACTCGACGACGCTCCAGAACGCCTCCTCGTCGAGGTAGTCGCTCTTGACGTACCCGGGGAGCGTCTCCGCCTCCTCCGCCCGTACAAGGCCGCGCGCGCGGCGAGTGCCGGCAAGGGGCCGGTACAGGCCGCCGAGCGGCTCCAGTCCGACGAGGTCGCGGAGAACGAGCATGTACAGCGGAACCTGGAGGCGCAGCTCCCGCTCGATCTCGGCCGCCGAGTGGGCGTGCTTGCCGGACTTGTAGTCCTGCACGATCCCACGGGCGCCGAACGGGTCGACGTCTATCCGGTCGATCTTTCCCGACAGCGTGAGCCCGGCCGCGAGCTCGAGCCCGCGCTGGAGCTCCGGGGCCGCGCGCTCGCTACCGAAGGCGACCTCGAACCGGCGCGGGACGAGCGACAGGCCGGGCTCGCACTCCTCTTCGACGAAGGCCTCGAGATCACGCCACAGGGACTGGTCGAGCTCACGGAGCTGCATGTCAGTGAGCTCCATCCGCACGCCGCCGATGGCCTCGTCGAGGCACTGCCGCATCAGACGCTTCGCATCCTCGACGTTCTCCGGCCCGAGCTTCTCGATACCGAGCTCCGCCGGCACGCGCGCGAAGAAGCGGTGGAGCGCCGTGTGCGCAACCGAGCCACGTTGCATCGCGTCCGGCTCGGCGTCGATTGTCCTCGGGGCGAGGAACCGCTCGACGAACCAAGCGGAGGAGCAGTCGGCCATCCGCTCGAGCTCGGTCACGCCGAAGGACGCGCGAGACCCGAGCTGCTCAAGGACGAGCGGATGGGTGATCCGCGTCGGTCGGCGGAAGGCCCCGCGGGCGCGCTCGAGCCTCCGCCCCCAGCCGTTCGCCCGGGCGAGCGCGTCGGCGGCCCTCCCGTCGTGAGCTGCCAGCTCTGCGAGAGCGCGCAGCCGCTCGCGCTCGGTCGGGGCCTGGTCGAGGGGCCACGTCAGTGCCGAGAGGGGCCGGCGGCGGGTCCAGTTCCGCACGTCGTCGGTGTCGAAGAGCGCCTGCACGTCGTGCCAGAAGGGGCTCGCGTCCCGCGGGCTGCCGTCGTCGTCCGCCGCCTCGCGCACGAGATAGAGCCGCTGCGAGGCGCGCGTGCAGGCGGTGTAGAAGAGGTAGCGGTCGCGTGAGACCGGATCCGCGCGCTCCAACCTCGCACCGCGCTGGTCAAGCCCCCGCCGCGCCTCCTCGTCGAGAAACGGCGAGCCGGTCCCGCGCCGCGGCAGGCTTCCCTCCTCCAGTCCGAGCACGAAGACTGCGTCGAAGCGCCGGGTGCGCGCGCGCTGGAGGTCGACCACGGCCACGCGGCCGGCGTCGTCGCCGCCTCTCGGTCGCAGCGCGGCGCGCTCGATCGCCGCGAGAAGATCCTCGCGGGTCAGGTCTCCGCTCAGCTCCTTCCACCCTTCGAGCTCTGCAAGAAGCCGAGTCAGCGCCTCGTGGGCGCGCAGGTCGAGCCGGCTCGCGACGTCCGCCGGGGGCCGCTCGACGCCGTAGGCGTTCTGCAGCATCTGGGCGGCGAGATCCCGCACGGCGACGACCGGATCGGCCGACGCCTGCAGCTCGGCGAGCACCGGCAGCGGAACACCCCGCAGGCGCTCCGCCTCCTCGATCACGCGCTCGGGCGCCTGAACCGCACGCCCGCGCAGCCGGCCCTCGACGAAGTCGACCGACCGCCGTTCGAGCCCCGAGAACGGCGAGCGGAGGTAGCGGAAGAGATCGTTCCGGGTCCCCCCTCCCCACGCGAAGCGCAGCAAAGCCGCGAGGGCGTGGACGAACGGCGTCTGCGTGAGCCGGATCTCGCCGTCGACGGCATACGGGATGCCGAACGAGCCGAGCACCGTCTCGAGAGCACCGCGCACCCGGTCGTAGCCCGGCACCACCAGTCCGATCCGCGCGGGCGGAGTCCCCGCGCGGGCGAGCGCCAGCACCTCCTCGCCGACGAGCTCGAGGGTGCCGCGGCTGCCCGCCCCCTCGAAGAAGCGGACCGCCCCGTCGATGGGCGGCGATTCGCCCGGCTCGTCGGAGAACAGCGCGCGCTCCACGTGCGCCAGCGCCGGCGGCGCGACTTCGGCGTACCGCGGCGGCAGCTCCTCGACCGGGCCGTCGGCGAGACCGGCGAGGTCCTCGGCAGTCCGGCGGAGCGCGGCGAAGGCCGGCCGACCCGGCTCGTAGGGGAGCGAGACGGTCACTTCCGTGCGCGCCGCGAGCGCCTCCAACAGCGCCCACTCCGCTCCGGTGAGGTCTTCGAAGCCGTAGGCGAAGACCGGCTCGCCGTGCCACGCGTCGAGATCGGTGCGGAGCTGCTCGACGGCACGTCGCCGCAGCCGGCCGAGATCCCACCGGCCGATCCGGTCGAGCTCCACCTCGTAGGCGGCGTAGAGCGCGCCGAGCTCGCCGTCGACCGCCTCGGGAGCGAGCAGCCCCGCCTCTAGCTCGTCGAGTGCCTGCTGCAGGGAGTCCGCGAAGCCGGACCGGGCGGCGGATGCGGCGAAGCCGCGCAGATCGACGCTACCCACGACACGACGCACGAGCAGCGTCCGCTCTGCGCGTGCCAGTAGCCTGCGGGCGTCGCCGCAGCCTTCTACGATCCGGGAGAAGACGTCGTCGAAGGTGCCGATCGAGCCGCCGAGGAGCGCGGGCCGAAGGGCGAGCAGCTCTCGCTCGACCCGGTCTACGTCCGCCCGGTTCGGCACGATGAGAAACGGTTCGTTCCCCGCCGGGGATTCGAGGGCATCGAGGTAGCGGTCGAGCAGGAGCCCGACCTTGCCCGCGTTGGCAGGCCCCGCGATGAGACGCAGCGGCACCCGCCTACGCTAGCGCGGCCTCCGGCGGATAGAGACTGCTGCGTGTGTCGACGCGGCGGGACTCTCAAGGTGAACTGTGCTACACGCGTCGCGGGGAGCGGCCTTCGCGCCGCTCCCCGCGGGCCATGCTCAAGCTGTGATCGCGGACTTCGGGCGACGGCCCCTGCGGGCGGCGGCGCGGCCGGGCATATTCCCCGAGCAGTTGTCGCAGAGGTCAGCCTGCTTCGCTCCGCGGCGGGCGTCGTTGTACGTGACCCGCATCACCGAGCCCTTGCCCTCTTCCACTTCGCTGCCGCAGCTGTCGCATACGAGCACTGTCTTACGAGCCACTATTTTCCTCCTCGACTGTCGGAACTATGTGCAAAATCCTAACCCAAACTATGCGGCTTTTCGCGCCTCACGAATACGCCACGAACGCAACAAGCTGAGCATCGCCTGCTCCTCCGGCGTTAGCCCGCGATCGCGGGCGTTGACGAGACGCAAATGGCGAGGCCGAAAATCATCGATCGTTCTTCCGTCCAAGTACTGTTCGACGACGGCTGGCGACACGTACGAGCTGCGAGTGACCGCAGGCGTATTTCCGAGCTGCTTCGCAACGCGCTGCATGACTGAAGAGACGGATCGCTTCTGTGCGCTCACCGATTCCGGAAGTCCGTGCTGCTCGTCCAGCTCGGCGAAGTAAATGGCAGCGAGGAGCGTGCCGCCCCAGGTCCGGAAATCCTTGGCACTGAACTCCTCGCCGAGATAGATCTTCACGTAGTCGTTCAGGCGCTCGCTCGTGAGGTTGTAGAGGCCGCCTTCCCAGCGGTACTTGAAGACGCGCGGGCCGCCTCTGACCTTCAGGAGCCCGCGAATCGCGTTCGCGAGCTCCTCGTCGACCAGCTCGGACCGGACTCGAATGCCCGCCTTGGACGGAAAGGAGAGCCGGATTCTCGTGCCACGAACCTCGACGTGACGCCTGAGCAGCGTCGTCACGCCGTACGTTCCTTCGCGCGCAAACCGCTCGGAGCCGACGCGGAACCAGCCGAGCGAGATGAGGCGCAACGCGACGGCGGAAACGCGCTCGCGATCGAGCTCGTCCTCGTCGAGATGCCCGGTCATTGCCGCGCGCAGCTCTGGCAGGTGCTCGCCGAACCGGATCAGCCGGTCGTACTTCGCCTGCTCCTGCGCCGCGCGATAGTCCGGGTGGTACAGGTATTGCTTGCGGCCCGCCTTGTCGTAGCCGGTCGCCTGCAGCTTGGCGCCGGGCCGCGCGGCGATCCAGACATCTGACCAGGCCGGAGGAATGGCGAGCTCTTCGATCCGCTCGAGAACGGCCGGATCCTGGATCGGCTTTCCTCGTCCGTCGAGGTACCGAAATGCGCGCTTGCTTCCAACCCGGCTCGGCATGTCCCTTCCACAACGACACTAGACTGGCCGCCGATGCGCGACGAGCAGACGATCGTCGTCCTCGAGGGCGACGAGACCGGACAGGAGCTGCTGGAGGAGAGCCTTCGCGTGCTCGAGCCGGACGTGATCGGTGTGGAGCTCTCTTTCCCGCGCTTCGATCTCTCGCTCGAACGCCGCCGTCAAACGGACAACGGAATCGTGCACGAGGCTGCCACGGCGATCCGGGAGCATGGGCTCGGCCTGAAGGCGGCCACGGTCACGCCAGAGGGCCGCGGCGACGTCGGCTCCCCGAACCGCATCATCCGCGAGGAGATCGGCGGGCGGGTCATCGTCCGCACCGGACGCCGGATTCCGGGCGTTGCGCCGCTGGGCGGGGTGCATGCGCCGATCTCGATCGTCCGGATGGCGGTCGGGGACGCCTACGGCGCGAAGGAGTGGCGCGAGGGCGAAGGCGACGACGAGGTCGCGTTCCGCACCGAGCGCATCGAGCGGCGCATCTGCCACGGCGTGGCCGAGTTCGCCTTCCGCCAGGCAGAGCGCACCGGCGCCAAGGTCTTCGGTGGCCCGAAGTACACGGTCAGCCCGACCTACGAGGGGATGCTGAAGGAGGAGATGGACGCCGCAGCGGAGCGCCATCCGGACGTGCCGTACGAGCCACAGCTCATCGATGCGACGTTCGCGCTCCTCCTCTCCTCCGCAGGCGACCCGCTCGTGATCCCGGCGCTCAACCGCGACGGCGACATCCTCTCCGACCTGGTCCTGCCGCTGTTCGGCTCGATCGCCGGCTCGGAGTCGTTGCTCGTAGCCTTCGGGGAGGACTTCGAGCCCGCCGCGATCATGGCCGAGGCCGCCCACGGCACGGCGCCATCGCTCCAGGGGAAGAACGTCGCGAATCCGATGGCGATGATCCTCGCCGGCGCGGCGCTCCTGTCACATGGCGACGAAAACGCACAGCGCGCCGGGCGTGCGATCCGCGAGGCCTGCCTCGAGGCCGTGGCACAGGGCGCGCGCACCGCCGACCTTGGTGGCCACCTGGGCACCACCGAGTACACCGACGACGTGATCGGTCGCGTCCGCTCGAAGCTCGAAGTCTGGGCCGCGATCTAGCGAGCTAGGACGCAGCGGCGGCGTGCCAGGTGTCCCAGCCTTCGGCCCACGTCTCGACGAAGAGCTCTGCCGCGATCGGGTCGAACTGGGTTCCGGCCCCGTGCTCCACTTCGGATAGCGCGTGCTCGTGCGTGAGCGCACGGCGGTACGGGCGCGGCGAGATCATCGCGTCGAAGGCATCGGCGATCGCGAGGATCCGTGCTTCGATCGGGATCCCGCGTCCGCTCAGCCCCGCCGGGTAGCCGTCACCGTCCCAACGCTCGTGGTGGAAGAGGACGTATGGAAGCGCCTCGTGGAACCTCCGCAGCGGCAGCACGAGCCGCGCGCCGGCGGCCGGGTGCCTCCTGATCTCGGCCACCTCGTCGAGCGTGAGCGGGCCGGGCTTCCACAGCACCTGCGGCCGCACCTTCACCTTGCCGACGTCGTGGAGCGGAGCCGCGCGACGAAGGGACTTGACCCGCTCGCTGTCCCAGCCGAGCTGCACCGCGACCGGCTCGGCGAGCGCCGCCACGCGGGCGCCGTGGCCCAGGGTCTGGTCGCGTTGCTCGAGCGCGCGGGCGATGGAGGCCAGCATGCTCGGGACGGATTCCGCGCCCAGGCTCGGACTCCTACTTCCAGATGCCGCCGATCGGAGTTCCGTTGCTCGAGTACCCCAGGCGCGGCAACCTCCACGCGTCCTCGATCGTGCGCAGGAGGCCGTAGTGGTTCGTCGCCTTCGAGAACCGGGAGCCGTTCCGCACGACCGGCCCGAGCGCCAGCGCGTCGATGCGCCCTCCCCCGCCCTCGTCGCTCGTCCCCTCGTCGAAGACCACGAAGACGACACCGCCTCGCAGCTCGGGCGAGTGCAGCAACGGCACGACGTGCGCCCTGAGCCAGGCGTCGCCGGTCGCCACGGGGCAGTCGTGCATGTCGTCGCAGAGGTTCGGGATGAGGAGGGAGAAGTCCGGGAGTCGGTGCGCTGCGAGATCGCGGGCCAGTTGTGGGAACGGCACGACGCGGCCGCGGCGGGCGCGCGAGTTGACGACGTCCTCGAAGTAGAGGAACGGGTCGTGCTTCTTCACGTAGCGGCCCGACGAGCCGCCGGTGAAGCCTGGCGAGGGAAGATCCTCTGCGTACGTCTTCCATGTCCTGCCGGTGGCCGCGAGCGTGTCCGCGAGGCTGCGGGCCCGGACGATGCAATCGGTGCAGTCGCTCGTAATCCCTTGCGTCGAGCCGGAGACGAGGGCCAGGTAGTTAGGCAGGCTCGGATGGGCGACCGCCGTGTAGTTCGTCATCCTCGCGTACCGTCGGGCGAGCGCGTTGAAAGTCGGGGCGGCGGGGCTGCCGACGATCGAGTCCGCCTCGTGGTTCTCGAACACGACGAGGACGACGTGCGTGAAATCCGGCACCCGCACCGAAGGCGGAGCCGTCGCCGGCACGGTCGCGCCCGCTGAGCCTCCGCCGCAGCCGGAGGCGACGACCGCCAACGCCGTGCCGAGCAGGAGCCAGCGGGCTAGAGCCGGCTTTCGAGCCACTTCCTGCCGTAATGCGCCACGAGGAATCCGAGCAGCGCCACAGCGGCGACCACCACAACGGCATAGAGCCCATAGCGCGCGATCGCGTCAGCGGCGGCGCTTCCCGCGTAGTAAGCGAGGAGACCGACGGCGGTGGCCCAACAGATCCCTCCCGCCGCGTTCCAGAAGAGGAACTCTCCCCAGGGCATCCGGGCGATCCCTGCTGCCCAGGCGGCCGTGTAGCGGAGAAACGCGACGAAGCGACCGAAGAAGACGATCTTGCCGCCGTGCTTCGCCATGAGGCGCTCCGCCGCAGGCAAGAAGCGATCCGAGTAGCGACGAAGCGGCCCCCAGCGCTCGAACAGGCGGCGGCCGCCCCAGCGGCCGATCAACCAGTAGCCGAGGTTGTCGCCGACGATTGCGGCCGCGGCGGCCACGACGATCACCACGGCGATCGAGTAGTGGCCCTGGGAGGCGAGCACGCCGAAGGCGATCAGAGCCGTCTCGCCCGGCAACGGAATGCCGAAGGACTCGAGCATGACGACGATGAAGAGCACGGGCAGACCGTGACTCGTGAAGAAGTTCGTCAAGCTGCGTAGGCTACGCGGCAGTGAGGGTCGGGATTCCGCGCGAGACGACGCAGGGCGAGCGGCGGGTCGCGCTCGTCCCGGAGACCGTCGGCAAGCTCGCGGCAGGCGGCTTCGAGCTCGTGCTGGAGGAAGGCGCCGGCACTGCAGCGTCGTTTCCCGACGACGCGTACGCGGAAGCCGGCGCGTCCGTCGGCGATCCGTGGGACGCCGACGGCGTCGTCAAGGTGCGTAAGCCGTCGGCCGAGGAACGCGAGCGGCTCCGTTCGGGGCAGCTGCTGATCGGCTTCCTCGAGCCGCTCTCGGACCCCGACGGGATCGAGGCGCTCGCGGGGCGCGGCGTGACGGCGTTCGCGCTCGAGTCGGTGCCGCGGATCACGCGCGCCCAGGCGATGGACGCGCTCTCGTCGCAGGCGACCGTCGGCGGCTACAAGGCGGCGCTTCTCGCGGCGGACCAGCTGCCGCGCTTCTTCCCGATGCTGATGACGGCCGCGGGCACGGTCCCGCCTGCGAAGGTACTCGTGATCGGAGCGGGCGTGGCCGGGCTGCAGGCGATCGCGACCGCTCGGCGGCTCGGCGCGGTGACGACCGGCTTCGACGTGCGCCCCGTCGTGCGCGAGCAGATCGAGAGCCTCGGCGCGAACTGGCTCGACCTAGGGATCACCGATGCCGAGGCCGAGGGCGGCTACGCGCGCGAGCTCACGCCTGAGGAGATGGAGGCACAGCAGCAAGCCCTCGAGGGACGGATCGCGGACTTCGACGCCGTGATCACGACCGCCGCCGTCCCCGGCCGGCCGGCGCCGAAGATCATCCCGGCCTCGGCCGTCGAGGCAATGCGGCCCGGGTCGGTGATCGTCGACCTCGCGGCCGAGACCGGCGGCAACTGCGAGCTGACGCAGCCGGGCGAGATCGTCGAGCGCTCCGGCGTCACGCTCGTCGGCCTGACCAACCTTCCGAGCACGATGCCCTACCACGCGTCGACGCTCTACTCGCGCAACGTCCAGGCGCTTCTTCTGCACCTTGCGCCGGAGGGTGAGCTCGAGCTCGACTGGAGCGACGAGATCACGAGCGGCGCCTGCGTGGCCGGCAAGCAAGAGGTCGCGGCTTGAGCCACAACACGCTGCTCGTCTTCGAGGTCACGATTCTCGTCCTCGCGATCTTCCTCGGCTTCGAGGTGATCTCGAAGGTGCCGACGCTGCTGCACACGCCGCTGATGTCCGGCACGAACGCGATCCACGGCATCGTGATCGTCGGCGCGATGATCGTGCTCGGCGTCGACCACAAGGACACGTTCACCTGGGTGATCGGCTTTCTCGCGGTCGTGCTCGCCTCGGCGAACGTCGTCGGCGGCTTCGTCGTCACCGATCGGATGCTCGAGATGTTCAAGAAGCGCGAGCCGCCTAAGCGAGACGAGTAGCGGTGAGCACGAACCTCGCGAACCTGCTGTACCTGATCACGATCGTCACGTTCATCCTTGCGCTGCGCTACCTCTCCAGCCCGGCGCACGCGCGGCGGGGCAACCAGATCGGGGCGGCGGGGATGCTGCTCGCGGTCGTTGTCACCTGGATCCGGATCGGGACGACGAGCTGGTGGGCGATCGCGCTGGGAATGCTGATCGGCGGCGGCTTCGGCGCCGTCGCAGCCCGCAAGGTGCGCATGACGGCGATGCCGCAGATGGTGGCGCTGTTCAACGGCGTCGGCGGCGGCGCGGCGGCGTTGATCGCCCTCGCGGAGCTCCACCGCATCCTCCCCCCGCCGGGCACGCCGACGGACGACGTCTCGCTCGCAATCGTCCTCTCGGCGCTGATCGGCTCGATCTCGTTCGCCGGCTCGATGATCGCGTTCGCAAAGCTCCAGGAGTTGATCCAGGGGCGGCCGATCACCTATCCAGGCCAGCAGTTCGTCAACGGCGCCATCTTCCTCACGGCGCTCGGCCTCGGGCTCGCGCTCGTGGCAGGCGTACAGGACCAGTGGCTCCTCTGGGTGCTCGTCGGCCTTGCACTCGTATTCGGAGTCCTCTTCGTGCTCCCGATCGGCGGCGCCGACATGCCGGTGGTGATCTCACTCCTCAACGCGTTCACCGGGCTCGCGGTCGCCGCGAGCGGCTTCGAGCTCGAGAACAACGTCCTGATCGTGAGCGGCATGCTGGTCGGCGCCTCGGGGACGCTGCTGACGGTGATGATGGGCCGCGCGATGAACCGCTCGATCGCGAACGTGCTCTTCGGGGCGTTCGGCAAGATCCAGGAGAGCGGAGCGGCTGCCGCCGCGGACACCGACGGCGGCGCCGTCCGGAGCGCGAACGCGGAGGACGTAGCGGTCATGCTCGCGTACGCGCACAAGGTCGTGTTCGTGCCCGGGTACGGGCTGGCGGTCGCGCAGGCGCAGCACGACCTCCACCAGCTCGCCGACCAGCTCGAGGCGAAGGGCGTCGAGGTCTCGTACGCGATTCACCCCGTCGCCGGCCGCATGCCGGGCCACATGAACGTGCTCCTCGCCGAAGCCAACGTCCCGTACGACGAACTGCACGAGCTCGACGAAGCGAACGGGGAGTTTCCGCGCACCGACGTCGTGGTCGTGGTCGGCGCGAACGACGTCGTCAACCCCGATGCCCGCAACAACCAGGGCTCGCCGATCTACGGGATGCCGATCCTGAACGTCGACGACGCGCAGGCAGTCGTCGTCCTCAAGCGCTCGATGAACCCGGGCTTCGCCGGGATCGAGAACCCGCTGTTCTACAACCCGAAGACGGTGATGCTGTTCGGCGACGCGAAGGCGTCGGTCGACCAGCTCATCGCCGACGTCAAGAATCTCTGATGGCGATCACCGGCGCCCACGTCCTCCTCTTCAGTCCCGAGGCGGAGGCGCTGCGCGCGACCCTGCGTGACGTCCTTGGCTGGGACTTCGTCGAGGCGCACCCGGGCTGGCTGATCTTCGCGCTGCCACCGGCCGAGCTCGGCGTCCATCCTTCCGACGGGGAGACCAAGCACGAGCTCTGGCTGATCTGCGACGACCTCGACACGACGGTCGCGGAGTTGCGGTCGCACGGGATCGAGTTCATCGGCGATCCGGCCGAAGAAGGCTTCGGCGTCTGGATTCGGATGCGGCTGCCGGGCGGCGTCGAGGTTCCCCTGTACGAACCGAAGCACCCGCTCGCAATCGACGCCTAGGAGGCGCGACGGTAGACGCCGTCGTGCGCGACGGCGCGGCCCTCGAGCTCGAGCTCGACGAGCGCGGCTGCGACCTCCGCCGCGGGAAGGCCCGTCTGCCGGACGAGCTCGTCCGCGCTCGCCGGGAGCAGGTCGAGGAGCGGCGAGCTCTCCCCCGCCTCCGGCTCCAGCTCGATGCCGAACGAATGGAGGACGTCGGTCGCGCCTGTCAGCGGGGCGGCGCCGAGCTTGAGGAGCGCGTTTGTCCCGGCCGAGAGGGCAGACGTGATCTCGCCGGGAACGGCGAACACCTCACGACCCTCCTCGAGCGCGAGGTCGGCGGTGATCAACGCCCCGCTGCGTTCACGCGCCTCGACAACAACGGTGGCCGCGCACAGGCCGGCGACGATGCGGTTGCGCGCGGGGAACCGCCAGGGAGCGGGCTCGACCCCCGGCGCGTACTCCGAGACGATCAGGCCTGCGTCCGCGATCCTGCGCGCGAGCTCGGCGTGACCCGCGGGATAGTCGCGGTCGATGCCGCAGCCAAGGACTGCCACTGTGGTCCCGCCGGCCTCGAGCGCTCCCCGGTGCGCCTCCGAGTCGATCCCGCGCGCGAGGCCGCTCACGACGACAAGCCCCGCCGCCGCGAGCTCCCGCCCGAGGCTGCGGGCGACCGAGGCTCCATAGCCGGAGGAGGCACGCGCTCCCACGACCGCCGCGGCCGGCCGCGACAGCACCTCGGGGTCCGCGCTGCCCCGTAGGAAAAGGCCCGCCGGCGGGTCGTGGATCGCTCGGAGCAACGGCGGGAACTCGCGGGCCGAGCGCGAGACGAAGCGGTAGCCGTCCGCTGCGAGCCGTTCGAGCCATCGTCCCTCGTCGAAGCGCCGCTCGAACGCGCGCCAGCGGCCCCCACGCGGCGGCCGTACGAGATGCGTTCCCGTCTCCGAGGCGAAGACCGCGAGCGCGAGCTCAGACATTCGCGAGCTCGTCCGGCGAGCGGTAGGACAGAGCCTCGGCCACGTGCTCCGGCAGAACCGCCTCCGCCTCGGCGAGCGCCGCGATCGTCCGTGCGACGCGTCCCACACGGGCGTAGCCGCGTCCGGAGAGATGAAGGCGATCCGCAGCCCGCCGGAGAAGCGCGTCGGCCTCAGCGTCACGGCGCGGCGGCCTAATCGCAAGCCGCTCTCGCGCGGCGGCCACACGCGTACCGACAGCCGCCGAACCTTCGCCCGGCGCCGCCGCCAGCTCCTCGCCGCGGACGCGCGGCATCGCCAGAACGAGGTCGAAGCGGTCGAGAAGCGCGCGAGAGAGCTTGTCCCTGTAGCGCGCGAGCCGCTGCGCAGAGCAGGTGCATTGGGCGGAGGGATCGCCGCGTCCGCCGCAGGCGCACAGGTTCATCGTCGCAACAAGCTGGAACCGAGCCGGGAACACGACCCTGCCTGCGGCCCGTGCGACGGAGATGAAGCCGTCCTCGAGCGGCTGCCGCAGCGCCTCGAGCGCGGGCCGCTGAAACTCCGCGAGCTCGTCGAGGAGGAGCACGCCACGGTGCGCGAGGCTCGCCTCGCCCGGCCGTAGATGCGGACCGCCGCCGACGATCGCGGCGGTCGAGGCGCTGTGGTGGGGCGCGCGGAAGGGCGCCACCGAGACGAGTGGGTGCTGTCCGTCCACGAGCCCCGCGACCGAGTGGATCCGCGTCACCTCGAGCGCGGCCTCCGACTCGAGCGGCGGCAGGATCCCGGGAAGCCTGCGCGCAAGCATCGTCTTTCCCGTCCCCGGCGGCCCGCCAAGCAGGACGTTGTGCCCACCGGCGGCCGCGAGCTCGAGCGCGCGGCGAGCGCGCTCTTGCCCACGGACGTCGGCGAGGTCGGGCACCGCGGCCGCGCCGTTGCCGTTCGGCGTGAGCGGCGGCTCGGGCTCGAGCTCGAGCTCGCCGCGCAGGTAGGCCGCCGCCTCCGCCAGATGGTGGATCGGGATCGCGTCGATGCCGGCAAGTGCCGCCTCCGTCGCGGCATCCCCGGGGCAGAGGAGGCGTTCGACTCCGAGCCGGCGCGCACCCTCGGCGACCGCGAGGACGCCCCCGACCCGGCGCAGGCGCCCGTCGAGCGCCAGTTCGCCGACGGCCGCAGTGCGCTCGAGCGCTGCCCGCGGGATCTGGTGCGACGCGGCGAGCACGGCGAGCGCGATCGGCAGGTCGAAGCCGGAGCCCTCCTTGCGCAGCTCGGCGGGCGCCAGATTGACCGTGATCCGCCCATCCGGGAAGGTCAGCTCGGCGGCGGCGATCCCGCTTCTGACTCGCTCACGCGCCTCCTGGCAGGCGCGGTCGGCGAGACCGACGATCGTGAAGCCGGGCAGGCCGTCGCGAACGTGGGCCTCGACGTCGACGCGTCGCGGCTCGAGACCGACAAGAGCGTGCGTGACCGCGCGTGCGAGCACGCATCGAGGCTAGGAACGAAGTCGTGTCGGAGCTGTGCCGGAAAGGTCGAAGATCGCCGACTTCGATCCCTGCATCTCGTACGATCGGCGACGAGGATGCCAGTGGCGACGCCTGATCCGATCGCCGAGATCATCGGGGACTATCGAGCCTTCGCGGCGCTGCAGCGCGACCGCTTGGTCGCTCGCGGCATCGACATCGCGCCCTACCCACTCAGCCACCTCGCCGTCCGTGTCGCCGACTGGGACCTGTACGTCCACCAGCGGACGCTGCTCGAACGCCATGCGCAGGCGAACCTCGAGGATGTCTGGAACGGGCGGCCGATCTCAAAGATCGTGCTCGCCGAGCCGCTCGAGGTTCTCGACGGAGCTCTGGTCTCGCGCATCGAGCTCATCCCGCCGGTTCACCAGCGCGTCTACCGGATGGGCCTCGAGCACCTCGGCGTCGTCGTGGGTGACGAGTTCGACGACTTCTCGCGCGTGCATCGAGCAGTGCTGACGGGCCAGCAGTTCCAGAGTCTCGGGGTCGAGCCGGTCTACATCCTCTTCGAGGACTTCACCCACGTGAAGTTCTACCGGCGGTCCTTCTTCGACGTCGTCGAGGACGAGGGAGCGCGCTTCGACGGCTTCAGCCACGTCGACGACTGGGTGCCGCAACGGCTTGTCACCGCCAGCGGCCCGAACCCGCTACCGCGGTGACGGTCGCTCGTGTGGCCAGCGTTCCGGAATGACGCCTGAGCAAATTCGCGCGTCCTTAGTACGATCAACGGGTGGGCGACGATTCGCCAGACCGCCCCAGGAAGCAGATTTGGATCGGCTCGATCGTGATCCGGTGCCGGCGTTTCGACGAGATGCTCGCGTTCTGGCTGCCGGCCCTCGGCTACGTCGTGCAAGCGCCGCCGAAAGACGGTTGGGTCATACTCACCGACCCGACCGGAAGAGGCCCAAACATCTCTCTCGACCGGGTCGAGC
>Ga0207665_10000321_pt1 | contig 33299 bp, 25 predicted proteins | sample LARL112metaG_FD_184351 | JGI IMG/M metagenome (GOLD analysis project Ga0207665, IMG submission 184351) | Corn, switchgrass and miscanthus rhizosphere microbial communities from Kellogg Biological Station, Michigan, USA - LAR L11-2 metaG... | ecosystem: Host-associated > Plants > Roots >... | reverse complement strand
TCTTGATGTCGAAGTCGGCGGCCTGGATCAGCTTGAGGAGGATGTTCTCGACGTCCTCGCCGACGTAGCCGGCCTCGGTCAGCGCGGTCGCGTCCGCGATCGCGAACGGGACGTTGAGGATCCGCGCCAGCGTCTGCGCCAGCAGCGTCTTCCCGCAGCCGGTCGGCCCGAGCAGGAGGATGTTCGACTTCTGCAATTCGACGTCGTCGTCCTCCGCGGCCATCTGCACGCGCTTGTAGTGGTTGTAGACGGCGACCGAGAGGGTGCGCTTCGCTTCTTCCTGCGAGACGACGTAGTCGTTCAGGACCGCGTAGATGTCACGCGGGCGAGGCAGGTTGTCGAGGTCGAGCTGCGCGGGAGCGGTGAGCTCCTCGTCGATGATCTCGTTGCAGAGGTCGATGCACTCATCGCAGATGTAGACCCCCGGTCCTGCGATGAGTTTCTTGACCTGCCGCTGACTCTTGCCACAAAAACTGCAGAGCAGCTGCTCGTTGCCATCCGATGCGCGAGCCACCTCAGTCTCCTTTTACCTCGGATCCGCCCGAAGTGCTAGGGCTGAGGCTTCGCGCCGTCCTTCGCGGCGTCGCGGTGGACGATCACGCTGTCGATGATGCCGTACTCCTGCGCTTCCTGCGGGGTCATGAAGTAGTCGCGCTCCATGTCGCGCGAGACCTTCTCGATGTCCTGCCCGGTGTGCTCCGACATGATCTCCTCGAGTCGCCGCTTGAGGGCGATCGTCTCCCGGGCGTGAATCTCGATATCGGTTGCCTGCCCCTGGAAGCCGCCCCAGACCTGGTGGATGAGGATCTTGGCGTTCGGCAGCGCCATTCGCTTTCCTTTCGCGCCGCCGGCCAGCAGCAGCGCCCCCATCGACATCGCCGTGCCGACGCAGATCGTCTGCACGTCCGGCTTGATGAACTGCATCGTGTCGTAGATCGCGAGGCCGTGGTACACGGAGCCGCCCGGTGAGTTGATGTAGATCGAGAGGTCCTTGTCGGGGTCCTCGGACTCCAGGTGCAGGAGCTGCGCGATGATCAGGTTGGCGATCTGGTCGTCGATGGGCGTTCCGAGGAAGATGATGCGCTCGTTCAGAAGGCGCGAGTAGATGTCGAACGAGCGCTCGCCGCGCGAGGTCTGCTCGATCACCATCGGGATCAACGGGCTCATGCTGGCTCCTTGCTGCCGGGGGTCCACAGTTTCGTCTCGGTCTGAGGGGAATCCTTGTCGGGCGTCCAGATCTCGTCGCGGGCCGCCGCGACTTCGGGCGGAATGCGCTTCGCCTCCGCCGCGACACGGTCGAGCGCCTTGCGCAGGCGCAGGTCGGAACGCAGCAAGTCCTGGCGGCCGGAGTCGAACACCTGCTTGACCGCCTCGTCCGGATCGTCCTCGGCGAGCTCGGCCTGCTCGCGGATCAGCTCCTCGATCTCGGCATCGTCCACCTGGAGTTCGAGCTGGTCGGCGACGGCTTCGAGCACGAGCTCGCGCGCGACCGAGAGCGCCGCCTCGGCGCTCATCCGCTGCACGAGCTGCTCGGCCGTCTGGCCGGTGAGCTGGAAGTAGGCCTCCGCGCTGATGCCGCGGGTCTCGAGCGACCGCCCCAGGCCGTTCAGCAGCTCACGCGTGCGCGCCTCGACCAGCGGCCCGCCGACCTGGACCTTCGAGGCCTCGACGAGCCGGTCGACGGCCTCGGCGCGGAACCGCGTCTCGGCCTCCTCCTCGAGCACCTCGCGCACGCCGCGCTCGATGTCGGCGCGCAGCTCGTCGAGCGTGTCGAACTCGCTCGCGGCGCGCGCCAGCTCGTCGTCGAGCGGCGGCAGCACCTTCTCCTTGATCTCCTTGACCTCGACGGTTGCCTTCGCAGTCTCGCCGTCGGCGCCGTCGAACTCGACCTGCTTCGTCTCGCCCTGCGAGGCGCCGGTCAGCGCGCGCTCGATCTCCTCGACGAGCCGGCCGTCGCCGAGCTCGACCACGAGGTCGCGCTGGCCTTCGCCGCTCTCATCGAGCGCGTCGATCACGACGACGTCCCCGGTCTTGGCGGGACGCCCCTCGACCGGCGCCAGCTCGGCCACCGACTCGCGCAGCGCCTCGACCTCCTGGTCGACCAGGCCCTCCGGGATCTCGGGCTCCTCGTAGGGAACCTCGAGCTGGGTCCAGTCGGCGAGCTCCGGTTTGGGCTGCACGGCGACCGTCGCCGTGAACGAGAACTCGTCGTCGTCGGAGCTCGGTAGGTCGTACTCGTACTCGGGCGCGGCGACCGGCCGGATGCGCGTGCCCGCGGCAGCATTCAGGAACCAGCCGCCGATGTGGCTCTCGACCGCCTCGCGGAAGATCCGCTCGCGGCCGATGCGCGCCTCGAGGACCTGCGGCGGGACCTTGCCCTGCCGGAAGCCCGGGACCTTGACCGACTCGGCCAGGTCGTGGGTCGCGTGCTCGACCGCGTGCTCGAGGTCGGCCTGCGGCACCTCGACTGTGAGCCGGACCTTGTTGTCCGGCAGCTCTTCGACCTGCGTCGCCATCGCCCGGACCATTCAAGCAAAGGCCCGAGGGCCTACCGTCAGAGGTCGTCCGGCTCGCCGTCGCCGTACTCGACGTGCTCCAGGCGCGCGATCACTCCCACGCCGCGAAACGAGATCTTGTTCGAGCGCGGGTAATAGGCGATGTCGTTCGGCTCGCGTGTGCCGTAGGCGAGGTACGAGATGCCGTCAGGGCCGCTGACGATCGAGTGCGCGACGCGCGTCCCTGCCGGCCGGGAGACGACGTGACCGACCCGGAGCTCGTGCGATTCCGGCTCGACTCCGTTGTCGGCCAACCGCGGCGTCGGCAGCAGCTCCAACGTTCCACTCCCGTCGAGGACGACGAACGCCTCCTCCTCGGCGGAGTGGCAGTGCGGCGGCACGGCGCGCCGGCCGTGCTCGGGGCAATGCCAGTTCAGCCCCGAGTGCTCGGAGCCGGCGCTGCCCGCGAGCTCCTTGTGCCCGACCTCGTCGAGCGGGAGCTCGTCGAAGGCGACGACGTTCTCCGGCCGCGCGCCCGGATCGGCGAACGCGAGCTCGCCGACCTCGGCCTCGATCTCCCACGGGTCGTCGGTGCGGCCTTCGATCCACGGGTAGCTGAGGCGAACGGCCCGAGAGCGTGGCAGCCACCCGTACTCGACCGGATGCCGCGTGCCGAAGACGAGGTACTCGAGACCTTCGGGCCCGGCCCTGAACGTGTGCTCGAAGTGGTCGGCGACCTGGACGATGGTGTCGCCGGCGCCCACCTCGCAGACGGCCTCGTCCTGCCAGAGCAGCCCCGAGCCGTCGAGCACGTAGTAGATCTCCTCCGAGTGCCCGTGCGAGTGCGGCGGCGTCGGCAGCCGCCCCGGCTCGACGCGGACGCGGCTGATCCCGACCGTTTTCGCACCCGCGGCGTCGCCGACCCGCTGCCAGGTCGCGGCCATCGGGCCCTGCTCGAGGCGGAAGCCCTCGACCTCGTCCCAGTGCGCCAGCCCCACGGCGGCCCATTCAAACAGAAGGGGCCCGGCGCGAGCCGGGCCCCTCCGAAGTGCGCTACGCGCCGGCTAGCAGCCCTGCGCGTACGAGCCGAAGCCCGTGTACGGGCCACCGATGCCGGTCGTCCGCGCACCCATGAAGGTGAGGCGGCTGTCCAAGGCATGGAATCCGGCGGCCTCGACACCACCACGGCCGAACCACTGCGCGAAGACTTCGTCCTCGGGGTGGTACTCGCCGTAGTAGTCGTAGCCGTCGGCGGTCGTGTTGCCCGCCAGCGGGAACCAGACCCCGACGACGGGGTCACCGGTCTCGAGCACGCCCGTGCAGCCGTACTGCGGCGCCGTCGGCGTCAGCCACGGGTTGACGGCGTTGTTGACGTACGGATCGTCGAGCCACTCCGAGACCTCGTGGCTGAGGGCGTGGATGTCGGCGATGCCCCGCGTCGGGCTCGGGTACGAGCGCGTGCCCGAGTAGTCCGAGTAGAAGCCGGAGTACGTGCCGGGCTTCGACCACGCCGCGTAGATGAACGTCTGCACCGGGTTGTTGCCCTTGCCGTTGGCCGAGCCGGCGCCGTGCCCGATCGGCATCCCGGCGCCGTGATACCCGATCGTGCAGCAGTTGTCGTAGGTGCCGCTGTAGAGCATGACGTTGTCCGTCAGGAAGATCGGCACGGTCGTGGGGTCGATCTGCAGCGAGTTGATCAGGTTCTGCAGGTGCGACGAGAACCACTTGTCGTCCGCGATCCCGGCGATCGCCTCCTTCCCGGCGGACTCAGCCGCGGCGCGGTTGTAGGCGACGCCCTTGCTCGCCGGCACGTCGATCACCTGCGTCGGGTACGTCTTCACGTTCTGGAGCTGCACGTGGTAGCCGGTGCCGATCTTGCCGAACTGCGCACGCATGAAGGCGTCGCCGACCTGTGCCGTGTCGCCGCCCATGTCCGCGGGCGTCGTGAACGACTTGAAGATCGGCGAATTGAGCACGTCGGCCACCCGCGTCCCGCCGTCGAACGACTTCGTCAGCGGTGTGGCGTGGAAGCCTGGGTAGTAGAGAGCGTCGATCGCCGAGGTGTCCTGGCCGGCGGCGACGAAGTTGAGCTTCAACGGCACGATCACCGTCTTGACGGTCGTCGAGACGTTCCCCGACCGTGGGTCGGAGCCGACCATCGTGATCGGGTACGTGACGCCGTTGGACGGGTCGGTGTACTGGAAGGTGAAGTGCGGAATCGTCCGCGCGTTCGTGAGGAACTGCGGCGCGACGCCGCCTTCGGTCGTGAACTTCGGGTTGTCGGCCTTGGCCGTGGCCTTGGCCGCCCCGGCGGACCCCGCGCCGACGGTGAGCGTCGCGACGAGCGCGACGAGCACGGCAGCGAGCGCAGCCCGCGAGAAGCGGTGCGTCATACGTGGACCCTCCCTCGTAGTTGCTTCCCTCGTGTCGCCGTCCGGCGACGGCGGGCGTTATAGCACTGAAATCTCGCTTCCGCTATCGAGGTCGTACACAGTTCGTGCAGATTCGTGCCGATGCGGGCGAGAGGACTCGAACCTCTAAGGAGCCTGAGCTCCAACGGGACCTAAACCCGCCGCGTCTGCCAGTTCCGCCACGCCCGCGGTGCCGGTCAAGGATAGAGCCGGGACGCAGGAAACCGTAGGCGACTAACTAATTCACCCGGATGCCAGTCCTACAGTCGGTCATGAACGCAATCGTCGTCGAATTTCCCACCGTCGAGTCGCTCAGCGACGAGATCCGCGGCGTCGTCTACGAGCGCCAGACGCTGCGCGCCGTCGGCGCGTCGCGCGAGGAGCTGGAGCGCAACCGCGCCGAGCTCGTCCGCCTGCAGCAGGAGCTCGTCAAGGCGCTCATCCGGCGCCACATTCCCGCAAGCGCGGCTTAAGCTTTCGCATCCTGCACGGCTATCCTGTCCGTGCTGCGTGGTGGCGGTAGCTCAGTTGGTAGAGCCCCGGGTTGTGGTCCCGGTGGTCGGGGGTTCGAGTCCCCTCCGCCACCCCTCGCGTCTTTGGCCGGCGAGCGCTTCTGAGAGCGCGAGAATCGGTCTGGCAGACTGGAACACCGTGGCCCCGTAGCTCAGCGGAAGAGCGGCGGACTTCGAATCCGCGTGCGGAGGTTCGACTCCTCCCGGGGCCATCACTGAGAAGGATGCTTGGAAGACGGAGTCAGGACGGGGTCGCGTCCGCGTGGATCGACGTGCTCTGCTCGGAGTGCTTGCCCTCGGCGAACTCCTCGACGATCTTCGCGTTGAACGCCGGAAGGTCGTCGGGCTTGCGGCTGGTCACGAGCCCGTTGTCGACGACGACCTGCTCGTCGACCCACTCGCCGCCGGCGTTGCGGATGTCGGTCTGCAGCGACGGCCACGACGTGACCTTGCGCCCGCGCACGACACCGGCCTCGACCAGCATCCACGGGCCGTGGCAGATCACGCCGACCGGCTTGTTCTGCTCGAAGAAGTCGCGCACGAACTGGACGGCGTTCTCGTCGCCGCGCATCGTGTCCGGGTTGCCGACGCCACCCGGGATGACGAGCGCGTCGTAGTCGTCCGCGTGCGCCGCCTCCACGGTGTGGTCGACCGTGAACGTGTCGGCCTTGTCGTAGTGGTTGAAGCCCTGGATCTCGCCTTCCTCGAGCGAGATCAGCTCAGGCGTCGCGCCGGCCTGCTCGATCGCCTTCCACGGCTCGGTCAGTTCGACTTGCTCGACCATGTCGGTGGCGAGAAACGCCACGCGCTTGCCCTGTAGCTCGTTGGCCACGGAGGACCCCTTTCGGTTGTCGGATGAGCCCTACGGAGCGGGAGGCCCAGCGGGCGGGGACGGTTCTTCTTCCACGTAGGTCGTTCGCCGCACGGCCGGGCGGTACACGCGGCGCCGCACGACGGCCTCGTCGGCAGGCCCGGCGTACCCGGGGCCCCGGCCCCAGAAGCCGGCGCCCCACCAGGTGCGCCAGAGGACGACCGAGATCAGGAAGACGACCAGGCCGACGACCATCAGGATCACACCGACGACCTGCGGATCGACGGTGCCGCCGCTCGTGTTGACGGCCCAGGTGAGGATCGCCCCGAAGGCGATCAGGATCAGGCTGATGATGATTCCCATGACGGCGTGGATACCCGCCGACGCGAACTTCAACCGCAGCTCAGGCGCCGGCTTCAGAGCGCGCGGCGGGCGCCGCGAGTACTTCGGAGAAGTCCTTCGGAGGAGCCGAGGCCGATCGTACTCGGGGCCTAACCGGAACGCCTTCCCGGATGCCCAGGCGCGAGTAGAGCGACGTCGGCGTCCCTGAAGTGGTCGTACCGGGCGAGCGGGAGAGCGACACGCTCCTTGCAACCGTCCTCGCCGCATTCACAAACGAACTCCCAAGCGGACGAGTCATCCGGGTCGACCTCGGCCGCGAGGTCGCGGATCATGCGATTCACCTCTTCCAGTAGCGCGCTCATGATATGCTCCTGAAATCGCGGTTACATTGGCACGATACGCTTTACGTGACTAAAAATACACGCTATCTAAGTCGTATGTCAAGCTCTAACGGAAACAAGACCTGGCGGTTCCTCTCGAACCACACCCAGGTCCTGCTCTGCCTCCAGCGCGACCCCGACGTCCGATACCGCGACATCGCCGAGATGGTCGGGATCACCGAGCGCGCTGCGCAGCGCATCGTTGCCGACCTGATCGAATCCGGGTACGTCGAAAGCGAACGCATTGGCCGACGCAACCGCTACCGCGTCAACCCCGACATCGCCATGCGCCACCCCGCTCAGAGGGGCCACGAGATCGGCGAGCTCCTGCGGCTCCTCAGGCGCGACGCCGACTGAAGCTCGTCCTCCGACTAGCGGGGGTCGAATGCGCCTGGGAGGATTCGAACCTCCGACCAACGGCTTAGAAGGCCGTCGCTCTTCCGCTGAGCTACAGGCGCCCGCGCCTGAAGGGTAGGCGCTATCTCGTACGGGCGCCGAAGTCGGCGGTGACGATCGTGGCGGGGCCGCCGCCGTAGACGCCCGGAGCGCTTGACGAGTGGACGGCGCCGAGGCCGACCTCGCGCCAGCGCGCGTTCAGCAGGTTCGCGCGGTGCGGCGGGCTCGAGAGCCAGAGCCGGAAGGCCCGGACGGCGCCGATGTCGGGGCCGCCCCAGACGAGGTTCTCGCCCACCGACCAGCTGCGGTACCCGCGTGGCGAGTACGCCCCGGCGATGCGCGCCGAGAACGATTGGCCGTTCGCGGAGTCGTGGCTGAAGTAACCGAGCCGCGCCATCTGGGCGGAGTGCCCGTCGGCCACGCCGTTCAGGGCGCCGGACACGCGCAGGCGAGCGAGGCCATGGGCCGCGCGGAAGGCGTTGATCTGCGCGACCAGCGCGCCCTGCAGCTGCGATTCCGGCACTGCCGAGCTCTGCGGCCGGGCCGACCCCTGCGCCGGTGCGACGACCGCGACCAGCACCGCTGCGAGCGCCGCAAGCGTCCTCGTGTTGCTGCGCATGCCGTTCCCATCGGCAGGAACGGCCGCGAGCTAGAGGTCAGAGCGCAGCCGGGGTCGGGTGCTCGCCCCGGTGCGCGAGCCAGTCGTTGATCAGGACCTGGATCGAGCCGGCGACCGGGATCGCTGCAAGCGCGCCGAGGATCCCGGCGAGCTCCGCGCCGATGAGAATCGAGATCAGGACCGCGAGCGGGGAGAGCTGCACCGTGCGGCCGTAGACGACCGGCTGCAGGACGTGGTTCTCGACCTGCTGGTAGACGATGAAGAAGACGATCACGATGATCCCGGCCGGAATCGAGTGGAGGAAGGCGACGATCCCGATCAGGATCGCCGCGATCGTCGCGCCGGCGAGCGGGATCAGGTCGAGGATCGCGACGATCAGGCCGAGCGCCACCGCATAGGGCACGCCCAGGACCAGGAGCACGATCGTCGTGAGGCCGCCGGCGATCAGGCTGATCAGGAGGTTCCCGGTCACGTAGCCGCCGACCGTTCGGTAGATGTCGTCCCCGACCTTGCGCCAGCGGGGCTGGGACTCCTCCGGCAGCAGGCGGTAGAAACGCTCGATCCACGACGGGCCCTCCAGCAGCATGAAGTAGGTCATGAACAGGATCGTGATCGTCGCGACGACGATCGAGACCACGCTCTTGGCGACCGAGATCGCGGCGCCCGAAAGGCCGAGCACCTTCGAGGCGCCGCCCTTCTTGACCGCGGCCTCGATGCGCTCCTGGATGTGGTACTTCGTCTCCAGGAAGCCGAGCCGGCCGCGTCCGTGCGTGATGTCGTGGGCGTAGTCGGGCAGCTTCTGGACGAAATCGTTCACCTGGTGGACGAGCGTCGGGACGAACGTGAAACCGATCCCGACGATCGCGACGAGCGCGAGCAGGTAGGCGACTGCCGCGGCTGCGCCTCGCCGCTTGAACCCGTGTGACTGCAGCCACTCGACCGCCGGGTTCAGGGCCAGCGCGAGGAAGAGCGAGATGATCACCCAGGTCAGGACGTGCCGCGCGATCCAGATCACCTCGAGTACGACGGCGACCGCGATGATCGTCAGCAGCAGCGACAGCGCCGTGCGCAGCCGCAACCGGACCAGGCGCTCCGGGATCACGCGCGGAGCATCGCGGGCCGGTCGGACGTTTTCGCCGTGCGCGGACGTGAGAGGATGACGCCGTGAGCCTGAACGGCAACCCGGTCGAGCTGACCGCCAAGCTGCCCGACGGGCGCGAGGTGCTGATCCGGATCGGCGTGCCCGACGACCCCTACATCGCGAAGCGCGAGCTCCACACCGTCGACGTGGAGCTCACAAGCGGCGGCGAGCATCTCGCGGCCGTGAACAGCGTGCTGCTGCCGGAACAGGAGAGCGAGGCGCTGGCGCTCGCCCGCCACATCCGCGACGGCCTCGAGTCCGGCGAGCTCGAGCCCACCGCCGGCGCGATCGCGCCCTTGGCCGACGACCCGCCGAGCTAGGCTTTCGCGGCGGCCCCGCGGGCGTAGCTCAATGGTAGAGCCCTAGCCTTCCAAGCTAGTTATGCGGGTTCGATCCCCGCCGCCCGCTCTGTCTCTGAACAAGGAACGGCCTCCCGGAGGAGGCCGTTCACATGGAAGACGCGAGCCGGATGCGGCGAGCATGTGCCCCGAGCCCCTGCGGCGAGACCTGGAGGGCGGGCCCGCGTTGCCTGTAGTCCGCGTGATCGGCTACAGCAGGACTAGGACCGTCCCTCGTTAGGGTGAATCGATCGTGAAGCGAGTGATCCTGGCGCGTCACGGCGAGAGCGAACGCTCCGTCGAAGGGCTGACGAACGGCGACCCTGCCGTCCGGGTCGGCCTGACCGCGACCGGCCGCGAGGAGGCGCGCAGGCTTGGCGTCGAGCTCCGCGACGACCCGATCGACCTCTGCGTCACGTCGGAGTTCGGGCGGGCGCAGGAGACCGCCGATCTCGCGCTCGAGGGCCGCGACGTCCCGCGCCTCGTGCTGGCCGACTTCGACGACATCCGCTTCGGCGAGTTCGAGGGCCGGCCGCTGACCGAGTACCGGGCCTGGGCGCACGCGCACGGGCCCGAGGACATCTGCCCGGGAGGCGGCGAGAGCCGAGCGGAGACGGTCGCCCGCTACGTCCACGGCTACCGAGCGCTCCTGGCGCGGCCGGAGGAGACGATCCTCCTCGTGGCCCACGGGCTGCCCGTCCGCTACGTCCTCGACGCGCTCGAGCGCCGGAACCCTGCGGCGCGCGTCGCGCAGGTCCCCTACGCCGAGCCGTTCCGCCTGAGCGCCGAGGAGCTCTCGGGGGCCGTCGACCTGCTCGAGACCTGGGTGCGGTCGCCGGCCTGGACTACTTGAACTGGAAGTCCGCGTACTGGAGTACGCCGTTGCCGACGAGCCCGAGCGTGAATCGCCGGCAAGTGCCGCTCCACGACTTCTGCGTCTGCCAGTTGAAGATGAATTGCTCGGCAGTCGTGTCGTACTTCAGGCCCGCGAGGCCGGACGGCACCGTGTCTGGATCCGGGTCGGTTGCCGCGGCGGCGCACTTGATCGCCGTCGACGAGATCGACGTGACCGTGCTCAGGCTGCGGATGTAGTTCCCGGCGGCGTCCTGCAACGACCACTTGATCGGCACGGTGCTGCCGGCCTTGACGATGTTCACGACCGGCGGGTTGTCGACCGGCGGCTTGAAGCCCGAGAACTTCGCGACCACGAAGTACGTCACGGTCTTCCTCGTCGTGTTGCCGCTGAGGTCGGTGGAGGTGACGGTCAGCGTGTGTTGACCGAGCGTCCCCGTCGGGATCGGGCTGCCGCTGGGCTGGCCGCTGCCGGCGTCGACCGCGCCGAGGCAGCCCGAGACACCACCCGGGTCGGAGCAAGCAAAGCTCGACGTGGCGGACGAGTTCAGCGGGAGCGTGGCGTTCGGCAGGACGCTGTCGATCGTGATCGAGGGCCCGCTCGTGTCGACCGTCGACTGGTAGTTGACGGCCTTGTTGAAGCTGTACCCGACGTTGCCCGCCTGGTCCTCGGCCTCGCCGTCGAGCTTGAGCGAGCTGGCCGAGCTGCTGAACGTGGCCGTCCAAAGGCCGTTGCCCGCGTTCGTCAGCGGCTGGACGGTCCAGTTGGTGCCCCCCGTGTTGTAGAGCGCGGCGACCCGCGCGATTCCGGAGCCGGCATCGCTCACCTTCACGAAGGCAGTGAAGCCCGACCCCGTCTTGACGGCGCCGACCTGCGTCAGGACCGGCGGGGCCACGTCCTGCGACGCCGAGTAGTTGATGTCGATCCCGGCGCTGTCGACGACCTGTTCCGTGCCGAGGTCACCGGTGTCGTTCGGGAAGAACTTGCCGAGGTTCACGACTGCGGTGTCGTGCTCCTGCCCGAAGGTCGAATCGCGGTTGACGGTGACGATTCCGGCCGGGAAGAAGATGTTCGGGTACGCCTTCGCCGGCGCATCGTTCGGCGAGAACACGAGCGGGAACGGCTTCACGGGCTTCACGTTCGCGATCGTGTGCGTCGTCAGGCTCCGGATCCACGCGCCGTGGGCGACCTCGGTGCCGCTGTTGATCGTCACGTCGCGCGAGACCGTGGGCTGGGTCGGCCGATAGAAGGCCGAAAGCGTCCCGATCGTCAGCGGGACACCGTTCCCGTCGACGTAGGTCGTCCCGTCTGGGTGCGCCGGATCGACGAAGAGCGAGCGCCCGCTGCCGTCGGTGAGCGCCTGCTGCTGGATGTTGGCGGTGATCGCGGGCAGCTGAGCCGTGTCGACGCCCGCGACAGTCGTCGTCGAAGGCGGCGTGACCGCAGGCGGCGGGTTGTGCGGCGGCGTGCTGCCGAAGTCGTAGAACGGGAGCCCGTACATATTCGCCTCGAGCATCACCTTCTCGTCGATGACGTCGTAGTTCGACGGCTCGGAGTAGTACTGGTGGAGCGCCCGCACCCACTGCTCGCCGATCGTCCCACCCGAGTTGATCGCGCCGGCGAAGTGATCCATCAGCCGCTCGGACAGGTCGACCGTCGTCGTGTCGCCGTAGCCGAAGCCCGTGTTCGCGACGTACACAGAGGCCCGCGCCGCCATGTACGCCTGCGCCCAGTCGAGCATGCGCTTCTGGTTGTCCGAGGAGACGGTCGCGATCGTGTCGGGGACGTTCAGCCCGCTGTGGCAGCCCACGGTGAAGAGCAGCCGACCCTTGTACGGATGCGACGAGTCCTGGCTGACGTCGGCCGTCGTCAGGAAGTCGCCGAACACCGGCGGCGAGCTGAGACTGGCGGGCTGCGCGACCCAGTGGCTGTAGTGCGCCCAGATCGCGCCCACGTCCGGCACCGGGGTCTTGTTGAAGAAGTCGCCGAGGACGTCGTTGCGCGACCACAGCGTGCCCGGCGTCAGCAGCGCCTGCTGCGACGACGTCAGCAGTCCGAGCTGCGTCCCGAGCGAGCTCGAAGCCGCTCCCGCGCCGTCGCTGAAGAACGACTCGCCGGTGGTGAAGGCGCTGTGCAGGCTCAAGTGCCCTGCGACGGTCGGGTCGAGATACTGGTTGAGCTGGCCAATGATGTCGTCCGGCGTCTCGACGAGGCGCGAGACGCTGACGTCCGCCAACGGGATGTCGTGGCCAAGCCAGACGCGCTCCTTGAATGCGCCGTAGGCCTGGTCGGTCAGGTACGCGTTCTGCGCCGCAGCCGCGTAGATGGAGTTGCCCTTCGTGAGCCCGTTCGTCGTGAACGCCAGGTCGTTGGCCTCGTCGACCTCCGGCGAGGTCGACGTGAGGTCCTGCTGGCGCCAGCTCGGCAGGGTGGTGTCGGTCCCGAGCAGGACGACGTACTTCAGCGACGGGTACTTCGGCCGGTACGACGCGACGAGTGCGTTGATCGAGCGCACGACGCCGTTGGCCGCGTCGATCGAGCACGGGTTCTGATCCCAGGTCGAGTACGCGTTCCGCACGTTTTGGTCGCCGTCGACCGGGAGGACGACGCCGCCGACGCGCGGGTCGGTCGCGACGGCGTTGAGCGGCGACGACGTGCCGAAGAGCTGGTCGGTGGCAGTCTGCCCGTACAGGCCGACGAGCCGCTGGCGGTTGATCAGGAAGAGCGTCTTGACGCTTGGGTCCGGACTGGACGGGACGGCCGGGAGCGTGCCGGGTGTCGCCGTGCCGAGGCCGGTGACGGGATCGCACGCGGGCAACGTCGGCGGTGGCGTCACCTTCACGCGCAGGACGTAGTTGTCGTTGCTGAACGCGCCGTTGTAGCCGCTGACGCCGATCACGGCGCTGCCGCTCTCGCCGCGGGTCACGATCTGCGCCGCCTCGTTCACGGTTCCGCGGTTCGCCGAGATGCTGCCGGCGGCGATCGAGCCGGCAGGGATCGACCCGGCGGCCAAGTCCTGCGCCGCGTCGGGCTGCAACGCGCTGTTGGAGTTGTCGACGCTCGGGTTCGAGTCCTCGAGCGGGATGCTTCCCGCCGCGATCGAGCCTGCGGCGATGCTGCCGGCGGGGATGCTTCCCGCGGCGCTCGACTGCACGCCCGGGGCGCCCGGCTTGTTGACCACGAGGTCGAGGTCGGCGTCACGCGGCACCTTCAGGTAAGCGGTGATCTTGGTTCCGGGCGCGAGGCCGGTGACCGGGAGGCGGTAGAAGTCGACGTCGCCGGCTGAGGCGATGTGCCCGACGATCAGCGTGTTCTTGTCGATCGTGGGCGCGGTGCTCGAGTCGTCGCTCGGCTCCCAGTTCTGAGTCACGACGACGGGCGCCTGCGACGCGGCCGAGTTGAGCGTGCCGCCCGCGGTGACGTCCACGGCCGAGCTCTGCGAGCCCAGGGTGAGGCCGGCGTACGAGGTGAAGTCGAGACGCACGTGCCGTGTCACCGTGCCGCCGGCGCACGGGTTGGCCGGAATCGTCGACCAGACCGGGCCGTCGGCGCCGGCTGTCGGGTCGGCGCCTGCAACCGGCGCCGCCGTTCCGTACGTGAAGCGCGACGAGCCGGCGACCGGGAAGAAGCCCTTCGGCAGCTTCACGTGTACTGAGAAGCTCGTCGCCCGCGAGCAGACGAGGTCGAAGTCGACGTGGTAATGGACGTTCTTACCGGTGCCGGCGACGTCCTGGAGCCCCTGGACGTTGATCTGCTCCCACGGGTACTCCGACGTCGCCAGGATGCCCTGTGCGATCGAGTCGATCGTGATCGACTGGTTGTACGGCGCCGTCAGATGATCGAGGAGCTGTGCCAGCGTGATCGTCGGCTGGATCGCGTTCGCGCCGGAGGCGTCACCGAGCGTCTTCCCGGAGCAGCTGAACGTGCCGCTGCAGTTGACGACGTCAGCGAGCGGTACGACGTTCGCCAGCGGGACAGCTCCGAGAGTCGTCGCACGCAGGTCGATCGAGCCAGCGGCGATCGAACCGGCAGCGATGGAGCCGGCGGCGATCGAGCCTGCGGCGATCGAGCCAGCGGCGATCGAGCCAGCCGCAATCGAGCCGACGTTCGTCGTCCCGAGGTCGCCGGCGATCGCGAGGCCGAAGACGGTGTTCGTGTCGCTGATGTCGGTCGTGCTGCCGCCGTTCGCCGTCAGCGCATCCGACCAGCTGCTGTAGAGCGTGCCGTCTGGCTTCCTCGGCGTCGGCAACTGACCGATGCTCGCGTTCCCGAGCAGGATCGCGCCGAAGGGCACGTTGCGCCACAGCGTCTGGAAGAACGGAACCTGCCGCAGTGGCAGGGCCATCAGCCGCTCCCACGGCGTCTTGCCGTCGCTGCCGCGCGTCGAGTAGGTCGCAACGTCGTAGAGCGTGACGGCCTGCAGCGGCTGGTTCACGAACGGCGACTCCCTGAGGATGTCCGCCCACGTCGTCCCGACGAGCGGAATCTGCGAGAGCAGGACGCTCTGAAGCGCGGCTCCGCCGGCCGGGATCGAGCCTGCGGCGATCGAACCTGCCGCGGTCGTCCCAAGGCCGATCGAGCCTGCCGGGATCGAGCCGGCGGCGATGGAGCCGGCCGCGATCGAGCCAGCGGCGATCGAGCCCGCGGCGATCGACCCCGCCGGGATCGAGCCCGCCGCGATCGAACCGGCCGCGATCGAACCGGCGGCCGCCGACTGCACGTCGGCAGTCAGCGACGGCAGTCGCGAGGCCGGGATCGCGCCGAACGGCACCGAGGCGATGCCGGCCGGGATGGACGACTCGTCGGAGGTCATCGTCAGGGAGCTGACGGTCTGCTGCCCGACCGTGACGGTGACCTGCTGCTGCGTCCGCTCCGCGCCGTCGGCGACCACGTGGATGGTGAAGTTGTAGGTGCCGACCGCTGCGCTCTGCGGCGCGGTGACCGTGACGTCGTAGGGCACGTCCTGCGGCGCGACGAGCGGCCCGAGCTGCGACGGCGTGAAGGTGAACCAGGAGTTCGCGTTGTCGACGGTCGGGCTGGTGACGTTGAAGGTGACGTTGTCGACCTTCTTCGCGGCGGCGTTGATCAGGCCGACGATCTGGCTCTCGAGCGTGTCGGTTCCGCTGCCGTGGACGACCTCGCTGCCGCCGGTGTACTGCGCGAGCGCCGCGTGGCAGTTGGCGACCGGAAAGCCGCTGATCGAATGCGGGTTGTATGTCACGAAGGAAAGGTTGGTGTGGTTCGTCCTCAGCCCGTTCAGCACGTCGATCGTGTGGAGCGGTGGTGTGGGGACGCTCGGGTACGTCACGTCGCCGACCGTGAAGCCGGAGCCTGGATCGGTGAGCGTCGTCGCCGGGCAGGACGGGAAGTCGGCGTTCAGGTTCTGGTCGTGGGGGATCGAGTCCCCGAGCACGATCATGAACCGCGGCGTGTTCGCGTCCCAGCTCAGGTGCGCCGAGTCGTCGTAGGCCTCGAAGAACGCTCGGTTGTACGCCTCGGGCTCGTCGTTGCCGCCGCCCGCGGTGAGACTGTCGAGCGCGCAGCGGATCGGGGTGAGGGTCTCGCAGGGCGAGCCCGTTGTGTTGTCGGTGAAGTTCTGATCGACGCGCCAGGGGTAGTCCCCGGACCCACCGAACGGGCTCGTCGGGTAGTCCTTGAAGTCAGCGACGGCGAACTTGGCGTTCGGCACCTGCGACTGGATGTCGCCGACGATCGCGTTCGCGTCGGTCTGCGCGTCCGCGATCGCCGCGCCCATGCTGCCCGTCGTGTCGATGGCGAGCAGGACGTCCGCCCTCGTCGGCAGCGCATCGAGGTGGAGGGAGCTGTGGATCGTCGCCGAGCTGCCCGGCGCGAGGTTCAGCGAGGTCGCGGACGGCGTAATGCCGTCGGCCGCCGCTCCCGAGGCCGAGAGGGCGAGCACGATGATCGCGAGCGCCCCCAAGCGGACGGCAACTCGCCGAACGTTCAACACACTGCGGGCCGCAGACGCCATAGCCCCTCTCCCCGTGACATGACCCAGTGGGCCGGTTCCGGGATGGAGCCTACGACGTTCTCCTGGTTTGTCAACGTGGTGACCCGAGCCGGCCGTGCGACAATCGACGAGGCGGCGCCGGAGGGTTCACGAGGAGGCGCGCCGGAGGGCCACTTTGACCGCGGTTCCGGAAACCAGCCGATCGCCCGTCGACCTGACGCCGTTCGTGCCGCGCGTCGTGATCGACTGGCTCCGCGAGGACCCGCAGGCCCGTCGTCGCGCGCTCGAGGGGACGCTGGCCTTCGTCGACATCTCCGGCTTCACCGCCATGAACGAGCAATTGGCGCGGAAAGGGAAGCTTGGCGCCGAAGAGGTGACGGAGGTGATGAACCGCACGTTCGAGCGCCTGCTCGACGTCGCGTACGCCGCCGGCGGCGGGTTGCTCAAGTTCGGGGGCGACGCGTTGCTCCTGTTCTTCACCGGCGACGCGCACGCGCACCGCGCCTGCGACGCGGCTTGGGGCATGCGGACTGCGCTCCGCGAGCTTGGGCGCCCTGAGACCTCGGTCGGGCCGGTGACGCTGAAGATGCACGTCGGGATCCACGCCGACACGTTCGACTTCTTCCTCGTCGGCGAGTCGCACAGGGAGCTGCTCCTCACCGGGCCGGGCGTCACCCGTACGGTCGAGATGGAGTCCGGCGCAGAGGCCGGCGAGATCCTCGTCAGCGACGAGACCGCGGCGACGCTGCCCAACGGGGTGCTCGGCGAGAACAAGGCAGGCGGCCGCCTGCTCGAGGCCTCACCCGGCGTCAAAGGCGGCTTGGAGCCGTTGCCGCCACTCGAGGGCCTCGATCTCGCGCACTGCGTGCCGGCGCAGGTCCGCCGCGTGGTCGAGGACGGCAAGGCCGAGTCGGAGCACCGCCAGGCGTCGGTGGCGTTCGTCCACTTCGGCGGCGTCGACGACCTGCTCGCGGAGGAAGGGCCCGACCGGGTGGCCGAGGCGCTGGACGAGCTCGTGACCGGCGCGCAGCGGGTCGCCGACGAGCACGGCGTGACGTTCCTCGAGACCGACATCGACACCGACGGCGGCAAGATGATCCTCGTCGCGGGCGCTCCCTCGACCGCCGGCGAGGACGAGGAGCGGATCCTCCGCACCGCACGGGGCATCGCCGACCTGCCGACCGCCTTGCCGCTGCGGGTCGGCACCAGCCGCGGCCGCGTCTTCTCAGGCGAGGTCGGCGCGCGCTTCCGGCGCACCTACACGATCCTCGGCAAGACCGCCGCCCTGGCGGCCAGGCTGATGGGCAAGGCGGCGCCGGGCCAGGTACTGACGACGGCCGACCTGCTCGACCGCACACAGAGCGCGTTCGAGACCGTCGAGCTCGAGCCGCTGACGCTCAAGGGAATCGCCGAGCCGGTGGTCGCCTTCGACGTCGTCGGCGTCGTCAGCGAAGCAGCTCCGGCGGAGCAGAAGGTGCCGTTCGTCGGGCGCGAGCGCGAGCTGGCGATTCTCTCGGCGGCGCTCGGCCCGGTGCGGATGGGGTTCGGCAACATCGTCGAGCTGATCGGCGAGCCCGGCATGGGCAAGTCGCGGCTCGTCGAGGAGCTGCAGGCGCAGGCGCCCGACCTCGTCCCGGTCACGGCGACCTGCCTGCAGTACGAGGCGTCGACCGCGTACTTCGCCTTCCGCGGCCTGCTCCGCTCGCTGCTCGAGCTGCCCCAGAACGGCGCCGCACCCGCGGTGCTGCGCCAACGCGTGACGAAGCTCGACCCCGATCTTCTGCCCTGGCTGCCGCTCGTCGCGCTGCCGCTCGACGTCCAGGTCGAACCCACGCTGGAGGTGGAGGACCTGCAGCCCGCGTTCCGCCGCGCCCGCCTGCACGGCGTCGTCGAAGAGGTGCTCTCGAAGCTGCTGGCCGGGCCGACGCTGCTCGTGATCGAGGACGTGCACTGGATGGACGAAGCGTCGGCCGAGCTGCTCCGCCACCTCGCAGGCCAGGTCTCGGGCAAGCCGTGGCTCGTGTGCGCCACGCGCCGCCCCGGGTCGGGTGGGTTCTCCGCAGCGGAGGGCGTTCCGCCGATCCCGGCGATGACGATTCAGCTCCAGCCCCTCGACGGCGACGCCGCGCAGCAGCTGGTCGGCTCGGCCGCCGTCGAGGGCCTGCTGCAGCACGAGGTGGCCGCGATCACCGACCGCGCGGGCGGGAACCCGCTCTTCCTCCAGGAGCTCGTTGCGTCTCAGCGCGCGCCCGAGGACGAGGCCCTGCCGGAGAGCGTCGAAGCCGTCGTGGCGACGCGCATCGACATGCTGCGGCCGGGCGACCGTGCGCTGCTCCGCTACGCGGCCGTGCTCGGCGCGACCTTCAGCGGCGAGCTGGTCGGCGACGTGCTCACGGACGACCCCGAGGCCTCCGCGGACTCGGAGGCGTGGGACCGCCTCGCCGAGTTCGTCGAGCGCGACCCGTACACGGCCGGCGCCTTCCGCTTCCGTCACGCACTCTTCCGCGACGCCGCCTATGAGGGCCTCTCGTATCGCCGCCGCGGCGAGCTGCACGCCAAGGTCGGCGGGGCGTACGAGCGGCTCGAGGCCGAGGGTCGCGGCGAGTTCGCCGAGCTCCTCTCGCTCCATTTCTTCAACGCGGGCGACTCCGAGAAGGCCTATCGCTACTCGCTCGTCGCCGGCGAGAGGGCGCACGAGAAGTACGCCAACGTCGAGGCCGCGGCGTTCTACGGCCGCGCGCTCGAGGTGGCGCCGAAGCTCGAGCTCGAGCCGGCCGAGGTCGCACGGGTCTGGGAGTCGCTGGGCGACGTCAGCGAGCTCGCCGGGCTCTACGCGAACGCCGAGGAGGCGTACGCACACGCGCGCGAGTTGCACGCGCACCCGCGCCTCATGCTGAAGGAGGGCGTCATCCACGAACGGTTCGGCCGCTATGCCGAGGCGCTTGGCTGGTACGACCGCGGTCTCCGCTCGCTGGACGCGCTCGAGCCCGAAGAGGGGGCGCGGATGAAGGCCGAGCTGGGGCTGGCTTACGCAGGAGTGCGCGTGCGGCAAGGCGAGTTCACCGACGGCGCCGCCTGGTGCAAGCGCGTGGTCGACGAGGCGCACGAGACCGAGAACCTCCCGGCGCTCGCGCACGCGTACTACCTGATGCACCTCGCCTACATCTCGAACCGCAGCCCCGAGCGCGCAGCCCTGCGCGGGCTCGCGCTCCCGATCTACGAGGAGCTCGGCGACCTACTCGGGCAGGCGAACGTGCTCAACAACATGGGTGTCGACGCCTACTACGAGGGGCGTTGGCAGGAGGCGCTCGACCTCTACGAGCGCAGCAAGGCGCTCCGTGAGCGGATCGGTGACGTCGTCGGTGCCGCGCAGATGACGAACAACATCGGTGAAGTCAAGTCGGACCAGGGCTACTTGACGACCGCGACTGAGCTGTTCGCCGAGGCGCGCGAGGTCTTCGAGACCTCGGGCCACCGGATGCTCGCGATCCTCGCGCTCTCGAACCTCGGGCGTGCTGCGGCACGCGAGGGCCGGCTGGACACTGCGAAGCAGATGCTGGACGAGGCGCTCGAGGCGTTCGAGGGGATCGACGCGGGCGGCTTCGCACTCGAGGCCCGCGTCCGCCTCGCCGAGCGCGCAGTCCTCGCCGGGGACGCAGCAGACGCGCTCGTGCACGCCGACGACGCGCTCGCGTCGATCGCGGAGACCGGCGACGGGTCGCTCTACGAAGCTTTGGTCCACCGCGTTCGCGGCTACGCGCTCGCGCAGCGAGGCGAGCTCGACGAAGCGGCGCGGGCGTTCGCGCGTAGTCTCGACGTCGCCCGAGGCGCCGACGAGACCTACGAGCTCGCGCTGACGCTCGAAGCGCTCGGCCGACTCGCGGCGCTGCGAGACGAGGACGGCTCGGCAGAAGCCGACGAGGCCCGCGGCCTGCTGGCACGGCTGGGCGTCGTCTCGACCCCGCAGCCGCCCCTCGGCTAACCGGCGTAGGTCGCGGTCGCGCCGTTCACGACCTCGTCGATCGCGGCGGCGAGCTTGCGCGCATCGGCCGGCTCGAGCGCGGCGGTCGTGACGCGGATGCCCGGCGGCGTGCGAAAGCGGAAGCGCTCGCCGGGGCTGACCGCCCAGCCGCGGTCGAGCAGCTGCTGGACCGCCGCCGCCTCTTCCTCGACCGGGATCCAGACGCCCAGGCCGGTGCTGCCGCGCGCATCGATCCCGCGCTCCGCCAGTGCGTCGACCAGCGCCTGCCGCCGTTCGGCGTAGACGCGCGTGGCGCGCGCGAGCAGCTTCTTCGTCGATGACGCCGACCAGAGCTCAGCCGCCGCCTGCTGGAGCAGGTGGCTGACCCAGCCCGGCCCGAGCAGCTGGCGGCCCTCGACGCGGCCGATCGTCCGCTCGTCCCCCGCCACGAGCGCGATCCGCAGGTCCGGCCCGATCACCTTCGAGAGCGAGCGGATCACGACCCAGCGCGGGCTTGCATCGTGGAGCGAGACGTACGGCGCGCCGGCGACCGCGGCGACGTAGTCGTCCTCGAGGACGAGCACCTCCGGGTGCGGTGCGAGAACCTCGCGCAGCTCCCGCGCCCGCTCCTCGTCCACCGCCGCTCCCGTCGGGTTCTGGCCCCGAGGCGTCGCGATCACTGCGCGGGCGCCGCGTCCGAGGCCCTGTTTCAGGTCGCCCGGGACGAGCCCGCGCTCGTCGACGCGTGCCGGCTCGGCCTGCAGGCCGAGCGCGTGGACGAGATCCGCGATCCGCGGCCAGCTCGGGTCCTCGAGCACGACCCCGTCGCCGGGCCGGAGCTCCGCCTGGAGCACGCGCTCGATCCCGTCGAGCGCGCCGCCGACGACCGCCAGCTCTCCGTGGATGCCGTCGCGCGCGAAGTCGGCCTCCGCCAGCTCGACCAGCGCGTCCAACTTGGCCGGGCCGCCATACAGCTTGTGGGAAGGCGTGAAGGGCTTCAGTGGGGGCAGCAGCGCCGGGTCGGGGTTGCCGCTCGCCAGGTCGCGTGCGTGCGCCGGTAGCGGCCGCGCCCCGCGGATGCGCAGCGGCGGCGCGCCGGCGACCACCGTCCCCCGCCGGCCTTGCGCGGTGACCAGGCCCCGCTGACGGAGCGTCCGGTAGGCCGCAGAGACGGTTCCCGGGCTGACCTCGAGCGCCGCAGCAAGCTCACGCACCGGCGGGAGCTTGGCTCCCGGCTCGAGCACTCCGCCCGCGATCTCGGCCTCGACGTGCCGGGCGATGGTTGCCGACCCCGAGCCGGTCCCGATACTTTGTAGTACCTCAGATGCGATCTTTGTACTGTAACATAACTCGAAGGGTCGACTATGGGCTGCCGCGGGAGCTCTGGGTCGTCGAGGCCGGGATCTTCCTCAACTACCTCGGGTGGGGCGCCGTACTCCCGTTCGAGGTGATCTACCTCCACGACGCGCGCGGGTTCGGCCTCGGCGTGTCCGGCCTGGTCGTCGGCGTCGTGACGCTCGTCGCCGTGGCGGCGGCACCCGTGGTCGGCCCGGTGATCGACCGGGTCGGCGCGCGCACCACCGCGGCCGCGGCTGGGATCGCCCTCGCCGTCGGCTACGCGGGGCTCGCCTTCGTCCACACACCGGCCCAGGCGTTCGCCGCCGCCGCGGTGGCGGGGATCGGCAACGGCGCCCTCCAGCCGAGCCAGTCGGCGCTGCTCGCCTCGCTCTCGCGCCGCGAGATTCGGCATCGCTCGACGGCGGTCTCGCGTGTGGCGGCCAACCTGGGCGTCGGCCTCGGCGCTGCACTCGGCGGGCTCGTTGCGGCGCGCGGCCTGAACGGCTTCGTTGCGCTCTTCCTCGCGAACGCGGTCAGCTACCTGCTCTACGTCGCGATCCTCGTGCTCGCCGTCCGCGAGGAGGCCCGCCCCGAACCGCTTCCCGGCGGCTACCGGCTCCTGCTGCGCGACGGCGCGTTCGTCCGTCTCGCGCTGACGAACGTCGCCGTGATCGCCGTCGGCTGGGGCGTCTTCACGTGGGTCGTGCCGCCGTACGCGAGCGGCCAGGTCGGCGTCGGCTCCGAGCTGATCGGCCTGCTGCTGCTCGCGAACGCGCTGACGGTCGTGCTGGCGCAGATCCCGGTCGCGCGGCTCGCCGAGGGCAGGCGCCGCGCCTCGATCATGGCGACCGGGTCGTTCGCGTTCGTGCCGGCGTGCCTGCTCGTCCTCGCGGCGGGCTACCTCGAGCTCGGCGCCGCCGAGGCCGCGCTGCTTGCGGCGGTGGTCGTCGTCGGCGTCGGCGAGTGCTTCCACACCACCGCGTTGATGCCGCTCGTCGCGGACCTCGCCCCGCCGGCCGTACGTGGCCGTTACATGGCGGCAACCGGACTCTCGTGGTGGCTCGGCCTCGCCCTCGCGCCGACGCTCGGCACGCAGCTGCTCAGCGTCTCGGCGCCGGCGACGATGCTCGTGGCCGCGGCGGTCGCGCTCGGGGCTGCGTTCTCGGCGCTCGCGCTGGAGCGCCATGTGCCCGAAGCGGCGCGACTGACGCCGAGGCCCGCGGCTCAGTCGTCGTGACGGTGCTTCCAGAAGAACCAGAGCACGACGCCGAGCACCGCCAGCGGCACGACGATCGATGCGACGATCACTCCGGCGATCGCCTGGTCGCCCGCGGCCGCCAGGCCGATCACGAGCAAAAGCCCTGCAAAGTCGGGACGGGCGGATTCGAACCGCCGGCCTCCTGCTCCCAAAGCAGGCGCGCTAACCAGGCTGCGCTACGTCCCGATTCGACGAGTGTACTGGCCGAACTTGCCGCTCTAAGCGCAGCTTTTGGCGGTTTCAACACAGATTTCGAACCGTTTTGCGGGGATTTTGTCCGCGATCTCTGCTTAACTGTCGCCCACTCGTGGCCAGACGAGTACCGACCTGGGTGGCGGCCGTCGCCACTGCCCTCACTATGGCCGGTGCCGCAGACGCGGCGTCGACCACTTCGCTGACTCAGGCAGAGTCGTCGTTGCTGAGCGCGATGAACTCCGTGCGGATCGCGCACGGGCTCCAGCCGCTCCGCGCCGACGGCCGCCTCGAGCGCGCGGCGCGCGGGCACAGCTCGTACATGCTGCGCACGGGCACCTTCGCGCACGGCGCCTTCGCCACGCGAATCCGACGGGTCGGCATCCACGCGCCGCGCATCGGCGAGAACCTCGCGTGGTCGAGCGGCGCCCTCACGGCCGCTCAGGCGATCGTCTCGATGTGGCTCGCGAGCCCCGAGCACCGGGCGAACCTCCTGCGCCCCGGCTATCGCCTCGTCGGCGTCGGCGCGCTTCGCGGCTCCTTCGACGGACAGTCGAACGCGCTGATGGTCACGACCGACTTCGCAGGCCGCTAGCTCGCGACCGCGTCAGGCGAGCGGGGGGTCGAGCAGGTCCCGCAGCTCCTGGATCTTCTCGCGGCGGAGCTCGTCGCGCTCGCCGCGCTGGACCCGGCCGATCAGCTCGCGCACGAGCGGCGCCAGCTCGACCGGGTTGAACGGCTTCGTCACGTAGTCGATCCCGCCGAGGTCGAGGCCCCGGGCACGATCCCGCGCCTCGGCGCGCGCGGTCAGGAAGACGATCGGGATCGCGCTCGTCGTCTCGCCGTCGATCAGTTCCTCCGCGACCTGCCACCCGTCGAGCCCGGGCATCATCACGTCGAGCAGGATCACGTCCGGCTCGTCGTTGCGCGCCTTCTCGAGCCCCGTCGGCCCGTCGCTCGCCTCGAGCACCTCCATCCCCTCCGCTTCCAGGTTCACGCGGCAGAGGAGGCGGATCGGAGCCTCGTCGTCGATCACCAACACCCTGGTCATACGCCCTTCCGGTCGAGTTGAGCCCTATACCCGCTCAGCGGCGGATTCATTCGCGCTCGCTCAGCACGGGCTGGGCCGCCAGCGGCAGCGAGAACGAGAAGGTGGAGCCATCGCCTTCCAGCGACCGCACCCAGATGCGGCCTCGCATCGCGGCGAGCAGCTCCTTCGCGATGAAGAGACCGAGGCCGGTGCCGCCGCCTGCCAGCTCCCGCCGGCCTGTCTCGGCGCGATAGAACTTCGCGAAGATCCGGCCCTGCTCCGCCTGCGGGATGCCGATCCCCTCGTCCTGCACGCTCACCTCCACGGAGTCGTCGCGCCTGCGCGCGGAGACGGTCACCGTACCGCCCCCGGGCGAGTACCTCACTGCATTTTCCACGAGGTCGGTCACGATCTGCCGGAGCTTCTCGCGGTCCGCGTCGGCCGCGAGCGGCTCGGGCGGCAGGTCGAGGACGAACTCGTGCCCGTCGAGGACGAGCGACTGCTTCGCCGCGGCGACGACTTCCGAGACGAGCTCGCCGACGTCGGTCGGCGCGACCTGCACCTGGAGATCGCCCGAGTCGAGCTGGGCCACCGCGAGCAGGCGGTCGACGATCGCCGTCAGTCGCCCGGCCTCGGACGCGATGTAGCCGAGGAACGTGCCCCGCTCCTCCTCGCCGAACTCGACGTCGCCTCGGAGCAGCGTCTCGGCGAAGCCGTAGATCGAGGTCAGCGGCGAACGCAGCTCCCGCGAGACGTTGGAGACGAACTCCGACTTCATCTCCTCGACCACGCGCTCGGCCGAGATGTCGCGGAACGCGAAGATGCGGCCGGCGACGGCGCCCGCCGGGTCCCGCATCACGGCCTCGGTCAGCGAGAGCCAGATCTCCTCGCCGCCGCGGCGGAGCGAGACCAGCCGCTCGCCCGCCGGCGCCTCCTCGCCCGACTCGAGCTCGCGCTGGAGCACCTCGGCGGGAGGGCGGCCCTGCGCCTCTTCGCCGGGGACGCCGGTGATTCGCTCGGCGGCCGAGTTCCAGAGCACGACCTTGCCGTCGCGGTCGACGGCGACGATGCCGTCGGCGATGTTCGAGAGGATCGCCACGCTGCGCTCCTGCTGGAGCGCGACGCTCTGGTAGAGCTCGGCGCTCGACAGCGCAGCGGAGGCGTTGCCGGCGAAGACCATGAGCGCCCCGATCTCCTCCTCGCGCCAGGTGCGGGGCGCCAGGCAGTAGACGGAGAGCACGCCCTGGACGGCGCCCTCCGGGCCGACGAGCGGCGCCGCCACGCACGAGGCGTAGCCGACGGCCAGCATCGGATCTGCCTGCAGCAGCCGCTGGTCGTCGCGCGCGTCCGCTACCGCGACGGGCGTGCGCGACTGCACCGCGTCTCCGGCGAGCCGGGCGGTAGACGCGACGCTGGAGTCGAGCACCTCGGCCGCGTGCTCGCCGACCGCGGCGGCCGCGAGCAGCTCGTCGCCTTCGAGCAGCCGGATCACGGCCGCGTCCGCGTCGAGCAGCGAAGGCGCCTGGCGCACGACCTCGTCCAGCACGGAGCCGGGGTCGAGCTCGGTCGCGAGGAGCGTGCCCGTGCGGGCCAGCTGCTGCGCCAGACCACGTGCACGCCGCTCGGCCTCGAACAGCTCGCTGCGCTCGAGGGCGCCCCGGGCGGCGCCGGCGAGGTTCCGCGCGAGCTCGAGGTCGTCGTCGGTGAACCGCCGCTCCTCGACGAAGAAGACGAGCACGAGCGCGCACTCGTCCAGCCGCGGCGCCTCGACGGGAACCGCGAGCAGCGCCTCGAAGCCGCACTCGGCCGCGACGCGCTGCCACTCGTCGTCGAAGCGCTCGTCCTCGGCGAAGTGCGGCGCCGCCAGCACGCGGCCGTTCCGCGCTGACGCCCGTAGCGGCCCGGACGGATCGCCGAGGCCGTTCTCCAGGAACTGCACCAGCAGGCCCGGCAGCCCGTGCAACCCCTCGAGGTGCAGATCGGAGTCGCGGGGCATCAGCACGGCGGCGCTGCCGCTGCCGAGCGCCTCGGCCGCGGCCTGCGCCAGCGCGTCGAAGGTCTCCTTGCGTGAGATCGGCTCGCCGAGCACCGAGGCGATCCGGTAGAAGCCGCGCTGGATCCGCGCCTGACGCGACCGCTCCGCGAAGCTCTCGGCGTTTCGCAACGCGAGCGCGGCGAGGTTCGCGAACGCCTCGAGCAGGCTCGCGTCGGCATCGGTGAAGCGCCGTTCCTCGTCGCGCGTGCCGACACCCAGGATGCCCATCACCTCGCCCGACCAGCGCATCGGCGCGACGAGGGCGCTCTGGAAGCCCTCGTACCCCGGGTGCGGCACGCCCTCGGTCAGATTGGAGTAGTCGTCCGAGAGCACCCGCCGCCCGCGCGCGATCGCGCGGCCCGAGAGCCCGCGGTCGGCCGGGAACTCGAAGCCGACGATCCCTTCCAGCGAGCCGTGGACGGCCGCGCACCGGAGGACGTTGCGCTCGCGGTCGAGCAGGAAGCAGTCGACCGCCTCGGCGTCGAGCAGCTCGGCCACCTCGTCCACGAGCCGCTGCAGGACGGCGTCGAGCTCGAGCTCGCTCGTCACGGTCTGCGCGGCCTTGAGCAGCGCCGACTGCTCGCCGAGACGCCGCTCGTTCTCGTCGAGCAGGCTCGCCGTGTGCATCGCGAGGCCGAGCTCGCGCGCGACCGCCTCGGCGAGGAGCACGTCGCTGTTGGCCCACGGCCCCGGCTCGGCGCGGTGCAGCGTCAGCACGCCGATCATCCGGTCGAACACGATCACCGGGGTCGCGAGCACCGAGCGTGAGCCGAGGCGCTCGAACACCTCGACGTTGCCGAGAGACGCGTCGACGAGCTCGGGAGCGTTCTCCACGTCGGCGACGGTGACCGTGCGGCGGTCGCGTGCGGCGAGGTTCGAGACCGGCAGCGCCGACGCGGCGCCGGCGACCGGCTCAAGCCCTTCGACGAACCACTCGGCGCGCACGGGCATCACCTCGTCGGCCTCGCCGAGGCGGACGAAGCAGCGCGAGGCGCCGAGCGCGCGTCCCGTTTCCGTCACCGCGATGCGCGTGACCGCGTCGAGGTCATGACCGGAGCGGACGCGGCGCGAGATCTTCGCGACGAGACGCTCGCGCGCGAGTGCATCGTCGAGCGCCGAGGCGGAGCGCGTCCGGTCGAGCGCGATCGCCGCCTCCCCGGCCAGTGCCTCGACCAGGCGCAGCTCCTCCATCGCGAACATCCGCCGTTCGTTCGTGGCGGCCGCGACCATGACACCGATCACGCGCTCGTCGACGATCAGCGGTACGAACGCCGCGCTCTTGGCGCCCACGCGTTTCGCGAGGCGCTGGTTGATCAGCGGCGACGAATCGCAGTCGAAGACCGACACGGGCGCAGCCTCGAAGAAGGCGCTCGCGATCCCGGACGGCTCGTTGTGGAGGTGCACGCGCATCTGGCCCCACCACGCGAGGTCCTCCCCGCCGGAGCGTGCGAGCAGCCCGGTCGCCTCGTCCTCGTCAGCGGCGACGAGCGCGAGCGCGTTGAACTGGGTGCCGACGAGCACCTCGACCTCGTCCAGCAGCAGGCGCGCCGCCTCGGACGGATCCTGGATCCGCGCGAGCGCGTTCACCAGCCGGGCGACGGTGTCGATCTCCCGGTCGCGCACGGTGACGAGCTGCTCGGCCTCGCGGGCGCGCGGGCCGCTCATCAGGACCACCGCGGGCTCGCTCCAGCGACGGAGAAAGACGATCGCCGGGACGAGCGCGATGAGCGTCGCCGCGAACGGGGGCCAGACATGCCCTCCGACCGGCGATTTGTCGTGCAGCACGACCGCGCCGAAGATCGCCGCCGGGATCGCGACCGCCGGGAAGACCGAGGCCAGCGCGACGTCCGTCACCGTCACGCGGCGCCGCTCGCGCCAGAGCGTCGGCGCGAGCGCGGCGGCCACGAGCAGGTAGGCGCACGCCAGCACGAACAGCGGCACCGCGTTGAAATAGACAGCCTTGTCTGCGTCGCTCACTGGGCGATCCGATGATACGGAGTCACGCGGATTGGCCTCGGAAACGATGTTCCCTACCACTTCCAAAGATGGGCCGGACGGCCTATTGGCATAGGGCCATGGCCGGACTAGCGTCTCAGGCACTGGGCGATGCGAGCCGCGGAGCCCTGTACCTGGCCTTAGGCCCCGCGGCGAGCAATGGGGAGAGCCCGTCGCCACCACCCCCCGAGCGGCGGGCTTTCTCCGACTTCTTCCTAGAGGCTCAACCGGCGCGTTCTGCGCTGCGCAGGCCGCGGACAGCCCAGATGGAGAAGAAGAGCACGAGCGCGAGCCCGGTGCCGTAGGCGAGACCGATCTCCGTCGGCTGGCCGGCGACGAAGCCGCGCCCGGCCTCGAGCACGCGGGTGACCGGGTTGACGGTCGCGACGCCGTGGATCCAGCCCTGCAGGAGCGCGAGCGGCACGTAGACGGGCGCGAAGAAGAGCACGAGGAAGACCGGCAGCTGCATGATCGGCCCGGCCTGCATCGTCCGCAGGCGCATCGCCACGCCGGCCGACCAGAGTACGGCCGCGCCGTTCATCAGCAGCGCCAGCGTGTAGAGGCCGAACAGGTCGACGCCGTCGCCGCCGACGCGCATGCCGACCGCGAACGCGACGGCGGTGAGGAAGCTGGCGGTGATCAGCCAGCGCCCGGTCGCGGCGAGCGCGTATCCGAGCACGATCCCGAGCCTGTTCGGCGCGGCCAGTAGCAGCCTGCGCGCGAAGCCGTTCTCGAAGTCGCGTGCGATCCCAAAGCCGGTGAAGACGCCGCCGAAGACCGCCGACTGGAGCAGCACGAAGACGAACTGAAACGCCGTGTAGCCGTTCGGGTAGTCGAACCCGGGCACGTCGCTGATCCGCGAGAGGCCGCCCGCGAAGGCCGTGAAGAAGAAGAGCGGAAAGATCAGCGACGGCAGCAGCAGCGACGGGTTCGTGACCACGTTGTGCAGCGTCCGCCAGGCGACGCCCTGGGCGACCTGGAGCGTGCGCATCAGCGGGCCATCCTCACGCGCAGCGCCCAGCTCGAGAGCGCAAGCGCGACGACCGCGATCGCCGTGGCGATCCCGAAGCCGAGCGCGAGCGCCTCGGCGTCCCAGCCGGTGATGATCAGGCTCCGAACTGCCTCGAGCAGGTACGAGACCGGGTTCGCCGTTGCCGCATCTCGGAACCAGGTCACGGCGATCAGGTTCCGGGGGATGTTCATCGACGAGATGAACAAGAAGACGAAGAAGACCGGGAAGAGGCTCTGCACCGCCTCGCCGGAGCCGGTGCGCAGGGCAGCGAAGGCTCCGAGCGCCCCGAAGCCGAGACCGACGAGGATCGCGAAGAGGACGATCACGACGAGACCTGCGAGGCCCGACTCGAGGCGTACACCCACGATGTAGCCGACGGCCAGGTACACGGCAACCTGCGCAATGGTCAGCACGACCACGCCGCCGAGCTGGCCGCACAGCAGCGCGATCCCGCGCATCGGCGTCAGCGACAGCCGGTTGAGGAAGCCGGTCTGGATGTCGCGCGCGAGGTCGGTGCCGGTGTTCATGGTCGCGAAGAGCGCGCCCTGGATGAACGGCACGGCCAGCGCGAAGGCGAAGAACGAATTCGTCGGAAAGCCGGGCAGCCGCGTCTCGGCTCTGAGGCCGCCGGAGTTCACGGCGAGCAAGAGCAGCGGGAAGATCAGGGGCCCGACGACGTTTGCGGGCTGGCGAATCGTCCGGACGACCGAGCGGCGGCCGAGCAGGTAGACCTGGTCGGCGAACGCGCTCACGAGCGGGCCGGCTCCATCGCCAGCCCTGCCTGTGGCTCTTCCTCCTCCTCGCCCGCGCCCTCCAGCGAGCGGCCGGTCTTCGCGAGGAAGACGTCGTCGAGCGACGGCTGGTGCAGCTGGATGTTCTCGCAGCGGAGCCCGGCGGCGTCGAGCGCGCGGACCGCCGACGCGAGGCCGACGTGACCGTCGTCGAGCCGCACTGCGACACCTCTTGGTGAATTGACCCGCTCGCCGAGCCGCTCGAGGATCTCGGCCGTGCGGTCGAGGTCGCCCGAGTCCTCCGGGATCGCCTCGACCGTGGGCTTGCCCACCTCCGCCTTCAGCTCGGACGGCGTGCCCTCGGCGACGATGTGTCCGTGGTCGATGATCCCGACGCGGTCGGCGAGCACGTCGGCCTCTTCGAGGTACTGCGTCGTCAGGAAGACGGTCACGCCATCCTCGTTCGCGAGCCGGCTCACCTCCTGCCAGAGGGCGGTGCGGCTCTGCACGTCGAGCCCCGTCGTCGGCTCGTCGAGGAACAGGATCTCGGGCCCGTGCACGAGCGCGAGCGCCAGGTCGAGCCGGCGCTTCATCCCGCCCGAGTAGCCGCGCACCCTCCGATCGGCCGCCTCGCGCAGGCCCACGCGTGCGAGCAGCGCGTCGGCGCGGGCACGTCGCTCGGCGCGGGGAATCCCCTGGAGCGAGGCCTGCAGGCGCAGGTGCTCGCGGCCGGTGAGCAGGGGGTCGAGCGCGGCCTCCTGCAGCGCGGCGCCGATGTGCTGCCGCACTTGCGGGCCCTGGTGGACGACGTCGAAGCCGGCCACGCGGGCCGTGCCAGCGGTCGGCGGCAGCAGCGTCGTCAGCATGTGGACGGTCGTCGACTTGCCGGCGCCGTTCGGCCCGAGGAAGCCGTAGATCTCGCCCGGCGCGACCGCGAGGTCGATCCCGTCGACCGCGCGTGGCCCTTTCTTGAACTCGCGGACGAGCTGTTCCGCCTGGATTGCCGGCTCAATCACGCGCGGTACCTTACCAAAAGCTTGAGCTTGTCAAATACCTAGCGTCTCAAGTATCATGGGAGGCAATGGCCCCCACGCCGGCACACGAGGCGCAGAAGCTCTTCTTCGAGATCGGCATGACGCAGCGCGTCAAAACAGGTGCGGCGCTCGCCGAGCTCGGGCTCGGCTTCGCCCAGGCGCACGCTCTCCGGATGCTCGATCCGGACGAGCCGATCGCGATGAGCGCCCTTGCCGAGCGTCTCTTCTGCGACGCCTCGAACGTGACCGGTCTGGTCGACCGGCTCGAGGCGCGCGGCCTCGTCGAGCGCCGCAGCGCGGAGAACGACCGCCGCGTGAAGGCGCTGACTCTCACACCTGCCGGCGTTGCGCTGCGAGACCAGGTGCTCGCGGTGATGAGCGAGCCGCCCGAGGCGATCGCGGCCCTTGCGGCAGCCGACCAGCGGGCGCTGCGCGACATCCTCGCGCGCGCGGTCGCGAACCTTCGCGCGACCGTCTAGATCCGCTCGATCGCGATGTCGTCGCCGGCCTCGACGCGGTCGGCAAGCGTCTCGCGGGCGATCCAGTCCCGGTGGTCGGTCAGGTCATCGGGCAGCGTCAGGACGATCCGGTCCGTGATCTCGAGGCCCGCTTCCTTGCGCATCGTGTTCACCTGGTGGATCGCCTCGCGCGCGCGGCCCTCGAGCTGGAGCGCCGGGTCGAGCGCGAGGTCGAGCGCGACAGTCAAGCCGTCCTCGCCCGCGACCGCCCAGCCCTCCTTGCCGCGGCGCTCGACGAGCACCTCGTCCGGCGACAGGTCGTGGCCGTCCACCCGTAGGCGGCCGCCGTCGAGCTCTTCGAACTCGCCTGCCTCGAGCTTGGCGCGCACCTGCGCGAGCTCCTTGCCGAGCTTCGGCCCGAGCAAGGGCAGGTTCGGCTTGACACGCAGTTCGGTCGCTTCGACCGGTCCGAACTCGACCTCCTTCACGCTCAGCTCGTCGGCGATCTCCTCCGCCTGCGCCTTTGCGCTCTCGGCCCCCTGGACGACGAGCCGGCGCAGGGGCTGGCGGAGCTTCATGCCCGACTGCGCGCGCGCCTGGCGGCCGAGCTCGACGACGCGCCGCACGGCTGCCATCTCGTCGAGCAGCTCCCGCTTGGGCTCACCCGGCTCCGGCCAGTCGGCCAGGTGCACCGACTCGGGCCCGTCGAGGACGAGCGTCCGCCATAGGTGGTCGGCCAGGAAGGGCATCACGGGCGCGATCACGCGGAGAGCCTGGACGAGCGACCACCACAGCACCTCGAGCGCGTCGGCGTCGCCGTCCCAGAAGCGCCGGCGCGAGCGGCGGATGTACCAGTTCGAGAGGTCCTCCACGTACGCCTCGAACGCCGTCGTCACCGTCGGCGTCGAGTAGCGCTCGTACGCGTCACGCGTTTCGGCCACGAGTAGCGCCGTTCGCGCCACGAGCCACCGGTCGAGCGCGTGCTCGGGCTGCGGCGGCGGCCCCCACTTCGGCTGCCAGCTCGCGATGTTGGCATACGGGATGAAGAACCCACCGACCGAGTTCCAGAGCGTCAGCAGCCGCCGCTTGACCTCCTCCGCCGGCCCGTAGCCGAAGTTGATGCTCTGGCTCGGGTTCTGCGAGCAGAACTGCCAGCGGACGATGTCGGCGCCCATCCGCTCGAAGGCCTCGTTCGCCTCGATCGCGTTGCCGGTCGACTTGTGCATCTCCTTGCCGTGCTCGTCGTGGACGCGCTCGTAGGTGAGCACGGCCCGGTACGGCAGCCGCCCGGTCATCGTCATCGACATGACGCTGATCGAGTAGAACCAGAGCCGGATCTGCTCGCGGCTCTCCGAGATCCAGTCCGCCGGGAACCAGTGCTCCCAGTAGTCGTGGTCGGGCAGGTCGGCGCCGGAGATGTGCTCCGCTGCGCCTGTCGCGTAGCCGTGCGGGACCCACTCCGGGTTTTCCCATCCCATCGTCGAGAGCGGGACGATCCCGGCATCCAGCCAGGCGTCGCCGACCTCGGGGATCCGCCGCACTTCCTTGCCGCACGACTCGCAGCTGATCGGCACCTCGTCGATCCACGGGCGGTGCAGCTCCTGCAGCTGGTCGAGGCCGCCTGTCGCGCGCTCCTCGAGCTCCCGGCGCGAGCCGATCACGTTCAGCTGCCCGCAGTCGCAGGGGTAGAACGGAAGCGGCAGGCCGAAGTAGCGCTTGCGGGAGATGTTCCAGTCGGCCATGTTCCGCAGCCAGTCGTCCATCCGCTTCTTGTACTGCGGCGGCGTCCAGGCGACCTCGTCGTTGGCGTCGAGCAGCGGCTGGCGCAGGTCGCCAATGCGGATGAACCAGTCGTCGACGACGCGGAAGACGAGCGGCGTCTTGCAGCGCCAGCAGATCGGGTAGCGGTGGACGATCGTGCCGACCTCGACGAGCCGGCCGCGGTCGCGCAGGGCCTCGACGATCGGCTCGGCGGCCTCGTCGGTC
>Ga0207665_10000320_pt1 | contig 33314 bp, 40 predicted proteins | sample LARL112metaG_FD_184351 | JGI IMG/M metagenome (GOLD analysis project Ga0207665, IMG submission 184351) | Corn, switchgrass and miscanthus rhizosphere microbial communities from Kellogg Biological Station, Michigan, USA - LAR L11-2 metaG... | ecosystem: Host-associated > Plants > Roots >... | reverse complement strand
AGAACCGCCGACCCGCACCCCGCCACGACGTCGGCAAAACGACAAAGAGGGAACTCACACTCAAGGCACAACGCGAACGTACAGGTTAAACGGCAAGATTAGTTGAAGGATCATCGCGGGCATTCGCTTCCCTTGACCGGGTTAACCGAGCCCGCAGCCGGTAGTAGCACCAGCGGGGGGCCTGGCGCCGGACCCATGAGCGGGGTATGCGGGCGCCAGGCTCCGCCACTCCTCAGTCGCCTGGCGGGAATCCGCGCCGCGGCTTGACGCTCGTATTCGGCGTGATCCACCACCGGCCGCGACGGCGCGTTGCCGTGATGTACTGCTCGCCCTCGTGAACCTGGCGGTCTGCACTGAGTCAGACGGCGAGGCAGCCGCGGGCACCGACCGCGGTGCCTGGCAAGGACGGCGAACCCGCCACCCGCGGCCCCTGCTCACTACGGGCCGACGGCCACCCGTAGGGGGCGAACTGGTCGGCGAAGAGGGCATGCGGGTTGCTGCCGTCCAGGCCGGACTGGTTGACCGTGCCGCCGTTGGGGTTGGCCCAGTAGACGCTGTCGGAGTCGACCGCCACCCCGACCGGGCCGTTCTGGCCGCCGACGATGGCACCTCCGGTCGTGGCCGAAGTGGGAGCGGATCAGCCGACTCGATGACCCGGAGCTTTACGTGCGCCGGGTGATGATCAACCTGTGGGCGAGCTGGAGCCGCCGTCGGTGGCGCAAGGAGCAGGTCACCCGACTCGGTGCCAGACAGCTACGCCTCCGGGGACATGGCCGCAGAGGTGGCAGCGCGGCTGGCGGTGCGCAGCGTACTGGGATCGCTGACTGCCCGCCAGCGGGCGGTGCTCGTGCTGCGGGTCTTCGATGACCTGCCCGAGGCGCAGGTAGCGCAGCTGCTGGGCTGCGCGGTCGGGACGGTCAAAAGCACCCTGTCACAGGCGCTGGCGCGACTGCGGGAGGAATCACCACTGGAGGAGTTCTTCGAACGAGAGGCCCGGTGAGCGGGATGGAAACCAGGCTGCGCGAGCTGATGCAGGCCGTTGTCGGCGACCCGCCGCACCGCGTTACCGCTACGGCCGTGCGCCGCCAGGTGGTCAGGCGGCGGACGCGGGAAGCTGCAGGCATTCTCGCGACTGTCTTCGTCGCAGTCGTTGGCGTGACCGCCGCTGTCCGAGTATTCGGCGCGGCCCCGGGGCCAGCCGTACATCAACGGCCACCCGCTTCGACCGTCTACCTTCTCTACGCTCACGGCTTCGTCAGGCCAGGCCTTACACCCGGCGGGCTCCTCCCGATCAGCACCGCCACCAACACGCCCGGCAGGCCAATCCACGTCGGCTTTCCCGGCGCGGCCGTGCTCACGCCGGACGGTAAGACCGTGTACGTCGCCACCGGTTACACGGTCACCCCCATCAGCACCGCCACCAACACGCCCGGCAAGCCGATCCACGTCCAGGGCACCCCGCCTTTCGGCGTTGCGATCAACCCGGACGGGAAGACCGTCTACGTCAGCGGATCCTTCTCCGGCACACTGACCCCGGTCAGCACCGTCACGAACACGGCCGGCAAGCCGATCCACGTCGCCTCTTCCGGCGCGATCGCGTTCACCCCGGACGGCAAGACCGCCTACGTGGTCAACTCCCAGGAGAGCCCGGGCACGGTGACCCCGATCAGCACGGCCGCCAACCGGCCCGGCAAGCCGATCCACGTCGGCCCCCTGCGGCCCGATGCAATCGCTATAGCCCCGGACGGGAAGACCGTTTAGGTCCTCGGCTCGCACACGGTCACCCCGATCAGCACCGCTACCAACCGGCCCGGCAAGCCGATCCGCCCCCCCGGCCAAGGCTGCTGCTTTATCGCCTTCACCCCGGACGGCAAGACCGGCTACGTCGGGGGCAATGGCACGGTCGCCCCGATCAGCACCGCCACCAACAGGGTCAGCAAGCCGATCCGCGTCGGCATCCCGGTCCAGGAGATCGTGCTCACCCCGGACGGGAAGACCGCCTACGTCGCCAACGAGGAAGGACCGGTCGGCACGGTCGTCCCGATCAGCACCGCTACCAACCGGCCCGGCGAGCCGATCCGCATCGGACTGCATACCCTCATCGCGATCACCCCTGACGGGAAGACCATCTACGCCGCCGCCCAGCACGAGGCCGTCCCGATCAGCACCGCTACCAACCGGCCCGGCAAGCCGATCCGGCTCCCGCACCGGCAGCCCAGTGGAATCGTGATCACACCCTGACCTGCCAGCTGATCCGCCTACCACTGGCCGCAGGTCAGGCAATGGATCGCTACGTCCAGGCTGTCCGAGTGGCCAAGACGACGGAAGGGAAGTGATCAGTCTGAGTGAGACGGCCCGCAGCGACGACCGATTAGCCAATAGGCGACTGCGCCAACAGTGTTGACCGCGCTGAATGCTCGCTAGAGGCCTTTACTTCCACGAATCTGCTTCGCCGGTCGTTGCCGGATGTCTCGCCATGTCCAAGCCGCGGCGAGGACATGACCGATCAGGAACAACAGAAGCCTGTCGGGCTTACGTTCCATGCTTGACCATTCCCTCCTGGAGGTCGCTCACGATTGACTGCCTGCACGTTGGACCGCGGCGATAAAGCCGTCCGGGTCAACCAGGCTCAGGATGAGGGAACTCACCTTCTCTTTGACGAACATGGTGTTGAGCGTGCGGCCGGTGTAGCACGGCGGCTCGATGGCCAGTTCCACCAGGCCCTCCGCGGAGCCGTTCACCAGCAGCCGCCCACGCCGGACGTGCACGCCAGTCGTTCCCCGGAGCCGGGCCCGAGACCGGGTGACCGACCGGATGGAACCGCGCGGAACGGTCAGCTTGAAGTCGGCCATCCGGACCCGGAGCTCGGCGGGGCCAACCTCCACTCCCGACCGCCCCGGACCCCCGCCGAGCACGGTGTCCATCCAGAAGGTGATTCTGTCCAGCCCGGCGTTGCGGAAGCTGATCGCGAACCACCGCGGGTCCGGCGGCGGGCTCTGGTCCCCGGTGCGCCGGTGCTCCCAGATGACCTCGCGGCGGGCGGCGGCATACGGCTCACCCGTCTCCGCCATGCGCTTACGGGTCGCGTCCCTGATCTTGTCGTGCGACATCATGACCTCAAGCCGGTAGCCCTGTCCCGGCGCCTGGCCACCGTTGATGGATCACGATGGGAGGAGAAACAGAACTCACGCGAGGGCTGGGCCGCTCTTGTCCTCGGGCACTACCGCCAGCGCCGGGCTGGCGTAGCTCGGATCGGGCAGACGTGGCTGCCAAAACAAGCATACGACCTCTCACGGTCTTCTCACCGACTGACACGACAACACCGGACTCAGGCACACGGGCCGGACATCGGGCAGAACCTGACGTGCGGCTACGGATCCAGGCGGACCGGCCGGACACACCGCACTGGTCTACGGACAAGGCTGCGCCTTGCGCGCGCGGTATAGCGTGCTCTTCTCGCGTACGATCCTGAGGTCATGCAGACCTTCAAAGCGAAGCGCGTGGACGAGGTGGGCGAACCGCCCGGACCCCGGCGCGAGCGGCGAGCCCATGGCCTGCGCGCCAGGACCGATCGTCATGGTGGTCCGGGAAGGTTCGTGCTGGGTGCGCCGCGAGGATGGCTCGCGGGTAGATCTGGACGCCCGGGCTGGCGTCGCATTCAGAGACGATGCGAGATACCAGAAACGTTCGCTCTTCTGGCAATCCAGCGACTACGTGCCAGAGCCCAGGTCAGCCGCCCCCTGAGCCACCGTGACCCAGGGGGTGCGACCGCCCCGCCTCTGCGGCGCGTTTCGCCTGACGTGCTGCCGATTCTTGTCGTGTCTGCTCACGAGCAACGCGGCGCTCACGCCAGCGGCCAACCCACCGGGCGATCCTCGTCTTCACCATTCCACCTCCTTTGACTCCCGGCGACGAACCATGCCGATCCGAGCCTGGCCGCCCGCCCACCGGGCCGCCTGCGGCTCTGCGATGCTCGTCGCGTGAGCGTACGGGCAGGCCTGTATCCGCAGCGTACGCCTCACAAACGGCTCTGACAGCGGCAGTTCGCCTCCCCGGCTGGGAGGCAGCCACGAGGAGGACGGGTGAGCTCAGGACCAGGACCAGGCACGCACCTGGTCAAGCTCGGCCCGGGTCCACCGGCTTGGCACAACGCATAGGCGGGTGCCCAGCTGTAGCTGGCCTTCGACGCGGTTCATTGTCCATCGTCTCCGGACGACAGGGTCTGGTCGTCCTGATCGTCTGGCCGGAGCATGCGAGCCATCCCGGCAGATGCGCGGGGGTCGCACCGCCGATCACCAGACGGGCTCTTGGCCGCCGGGGATTCCAGGCAGCGGCGCGAAGTGGCCCCCGGTTACCATCCCGATCTCCCTAGGGGTCAAGCCGCCGTTCTTGCTGGGTGCCGCGCCCGGCTTCGTGGTCGAGATGATCAGCTGCGACCCGGAGGGATTCGACCACAGCACGTCCGGCCACCCGGTGATCGCGCCCCTCCGGTAGTGCAGGGTGGCCAGGACGCCTAGCGACTTTCCGTCGATGGCGGAGAACTGCCTGACTCGTATCTGGGTGGCAGTGCGCGGGCTGGGAACCTCCATAGCGATGATCTTGGCACCGTCGGGCGTGATGAGTGCGCTACCAGAGAGTGAGCCGGTAGTGCGCCAGTGGCGAAAGGTCATGATGAGCCTGCTGGTCGACAAGCTGGTAGCCGGAGCGGCTGTGTCGAGCGCACGAACTTCGACGCCTGCCGGGCCGTACGCGTCGAACGCGAGCGTACGCCCGTCGGCCGCCCAAGACAGCGCGTTGACCCCTAGGAGAGTGGTGCCGATCACGGTGCCGCCGGGCAGCGTGGCCTTCCATTCCCGCGACGACCCGCCCGCCAGGTCAAAGACTTCGATCACCGATCGGGCGGCGCGCGACACGGCCACCGCCAGCTTTCTCCCGTCCGGTGACAAGGCGAGGCCTTGGCCCTGGATCCATGTCCCGGACACGGTGGGTGTCGGCAGACCGGTCAGCTTCGCCGTGCCGGCCGCCGGGTCCAGCCGCAGCGCGAAGAACTTCATCACGACGCGGCCACTGGCCGTCGGTTGGCCTGCGGGCTGTGCGGCGAGCACGAACGTGCGGTCGTCGGCAGCGCCCGTTGCCCAGGTGAAGGTGGCGTACGGCCGGGGCGGCCGCACCGTCGCGAGTACCGCCCCGGTGGCCGTGGCCCGCACCACAGCGCGTGTGGACTGGCCAGCGATCGGGCCCGGCGCCAGCGCGACGTCGTATGCGGGGATGCCGGGAGGCGCCGCCGGCGCCGGGTGCAGCGCGACCGTGCCCGTGCGCCCCGCCGCCTGCGATGGGCTCCTGGCATGGCCGAGGGAAAGCGCGCCCGAGACGACTACGGAGGTGGCGATCGCAGCGGTCACTGCGACGGCCGCGACTAGGGGGGCCATCCAGCCAGGCCAGCCGGGTCCGCGGCGCGGGCGCGCGGCCGGGACCAGGCGCTGCCGCGCCGGCAGCGCCGGTGGTGGTGGAGTGCTGCCAGGTGCGACCGTCTGTGCCGCCGCGCGGGTGGCGGCCCGGAGCCGGTCTTCGATGGTGCTCATGTCTCCTCCCGCAGGATGCGGCCGAGCGTGGCAAGCGCCCGCGACGTCGTGGATTTCACCGTGCCCTGGCTGATGCCCATGGTCTGCGCGATCTCCGGTTCGGCAAGCTCGAGGTAGAAGCGCAGCACGAGTGCTTCGCGCTGGCGGGCGGGCAGAACTTGCAGCCCGGCCAGCACTTGGCGGTGCTCCTCGGCAAGGAGTACCGCTGACTCGGCCGACTCGGCATTTTCCCAGCCCGTCGGCTCCCGCCCGGCACGATGCCAGCGACGCCGATGGTTGCGGCAGCCGTTGAGCACCGATGACCGCAGGTAAGGCAGGGCCTTAGCGGGATCGGACAACCGCCTCCAGTGCGTGTACAGCCCGCAGAACGCGTCCTGTACGACGTCCTCGGCCGTGGCCCGGTCACCGAGCATCACGATGGCCAGCCGGGTGAGTCCCAGCACGTGCATCCGGTACAGGTCGATGACCGCGTTCTCGGAGTCATCCGGGCGGTCCAGTGAGCCGGACAAGCCCACAACGTCGCCATGGGGCGTGTTCATGTATCAGAGACACCCGGGCCGCTCGCTGGTTGCCTGGCGCATGCTCCAAACTCCATCGCACCAGGAGTCAAAATGCGAGCGCTTCCCGTCTGCTGGCCAGGAGCACGGTTCCGATCGCTCGCCAGCGGCCCGGGCCATCGTCAAGGGCCTGGAGATGGTGGATTGATGCGCACGGGATATTCGCGGGATGACCATCATTTGCAGCCGCCCGCCGCCGCATTTGCTGGTCAGTCTGGTTTGCGCCCCCAGACCAGGAAGAACATGTGCGGCAGCACCACGGTGCGCGGGTCAGCGAAGTGCGCGCGGGCCGCGGCGTCCAGCTCGTCAAGCTCGGCTTCGCTGGCCAGCCCCATCTCCAGGATCTGCGGGCGCATGCTGCGGACCAGGTCCAGCCGGACCGTCCGCCGCGAATGCCCGGCCGGGTACACCCTGGCGGTGGCTTCCACCTCGACTTCCTGCAGTCCCGCTTGGCGGAACAGCTCCGGTACCCGGCGCCCGATCAGCGGATCGGCGCCATTGCGGCCGAAGACCACCGGGTAGATCTCGCAGATCCGGGTGAAGGCCGGATGCGGTGGATAGCACAGCGCGCACTCCATGTCGGGCTCCATGGCGGCCACCCGGCCACCAGGCCGGGCCAGGCGCACCATCTCGGCGACCACCTGCGCGGGCTCGGGGACGGTGACCAGCAAGGTGCGGGTGTGTACCAGGTCGAACGAATCGGGCGGCAGCCCGGTACGCCGGGCGTCAGCGGTTAGCACCTGGACACCGGCGAGCCCGCGGTCAGTGGCGAACTCGGCCGCCAAGGTGGCATGCGCCGGGTCAGCATCGATGCCAACGACCCGGCCGCCCGGTGAGACGCGCCCGGCCAGCAGTTCCAGGATGCCGCGCGGACCGCAGCCAAGATCGAGCGCGCTTTGGCCGGGTAGTAGGCCGACCCGGTCGAGCAGCGCGCGGCTGTCGGGTGCCAGCTCGTCCGCCTGGCGCAACAGCCTGGCACTTTCGCCTGGGTTGCTGCCCAGCGAGTAGACCGCGTTGGCGTCTTGGGGTTGGCCCGTGTTCGCCGCCGGACGAGTGGATTCCGCCATCCCGCACCAACCCCCTACCAGCGCGAACCCCACAAGAGCCAGAACCGGCGGCGCAATACGACAGCATGGCCGCCTCCGGCCCCCGGATGGGTGCCACAACGCCCACCGGTGCAGCCACGCCCAGTGTACGGAACAGCCGTCAGCATGTGCAGCGCTCAACGCCGGGCGGGTATCGACCGATCGGAAGGTCAGGCGAGTCCTCTGCGGCCACCGATCCTGAAGGCCAGGCCATCATCTCTGGACGTTCCGCTCAGCCCCTCGGGACGCAACTCGACCCACCCGATGAAAGGGGGCAGTTCGTCGCCGAGTTTTTCGATCGCCGCGCCGTTGGCATTCACGAACGCGTGCACGGTCTTCGGGTTGGCCTTCTTGCCTTCCGTCCGGCCTGGCCAATCGAAGAAGACCCGGATCGCGGTCTTTCCGGCTCGACCTCCGGATCGTCGCCGTACTTCAGCACCTGAACCCGCGTGATCGCGTCCGCTGAGAAGGCTGACCTTAGCTGCTCCCCGAAACGGTCAATCACTGCTCTCTCCTGTCAGCTAGACCTCAGGCCGCGCCGGAGCTGATGTCTCACGACGGCCTCACGGAGGACGCACCGGCCGGCCACCACGGTGACACTGGTTCAGTGATGGACCGTCGAGTAGTCAAGATGTATCGTAACTCCGTGGATCAGACGGCCCGGAGCGATATCGCCGCTGCATCGGCAGCACATCAAGAGCTGGGCCGCGACTACGACGCCGCGGTTGCAGAGGGTTTGATCGAGCGCATCGGCGCTGAGATCGACAGCCGGGTGGACGCCAGGGTTGGCGCCATCTCGCGGAGGTCCGGCTCGCCACCGGAGGTTCCGCAGGCAGGCCGACGTCAGGCGATGTGGGCCGGTGCCGGAGTTGGTGCTGGGCTCACCGGCATCGTCGTCTTGATCGTTAATGCGAGACATGCGACCTCCGACCTCGTCGGGTCGGTGATTGCGATCTGGGTCATTCTCGCTATCGCGGCCCTGGGCGCGACTCTGGTACGCAAGTACCGCAGCCCGGAGCGGCCAGATAACTGACGGCAAGGTGACCGGGGACCGGCGGGCTCAAGGGAGCCACCGGAATGATCAAGGTCAAGACCATCTCCAGCATCGAGCACGCCGTCACGATGGGCGGCGTCCTCGAACCGGCCCGCCGCCCGCGGCCGCACCACGCGATGCACATGGTGCGACAATGCCGACTGTGCATGCCGTTGTTGTCTGGTGGGACCTGTCAGCCTCCAGCCAGACCATCGAGTCGCTCCGCCAGTACCTGGCCGAGGAGTCCGTGCCTGCGTTCTCGCAAGTCCCCGGGCTCAGGTTCAAGATGTGGATCTCTGATGCACGCGCCAACCTGTGGGGTGCCGTGTTGCTGTGGGAATCAGCAGCGGCAGCGCAGCAACCACTGCCCAGCCGGGCCGCCCAGCTGATCGGATATCCGCCCGCGCTCAGCCGCGAGTTCGACGTTGAAGCCACCACCGAGGGCCGCTACGAAGTACAGCAGCTTGCGCTGCAGGGACTGGCCTGCCGCAAGCGCGATCCCCGATCGCCAGCCCAGCGGGTGACCACCGAATGGGCATCACCGCCGGGTGCGACTGTCGTGATGAGCAATGACGAGCGGGCCCGGTCATCCCAGTAAGCAGGCCTATGGCCGCCCTGAACGCTGCGAGTCGACGATCGGCGTGCCCGAACCTCCCGCATCGCCACAGCCAGGCGCGCTCCGCGATGAAGGTCAGCTGCAGATGGAAAGAGGTGCGGGAGCCCATAGAATGCTCCCCGCTGATTCCTGCGGAGTCGGAGGCAACCGATGCCCTGGTCGATCGCCACTTTCGTAGGGGTGCCAGCGCTGCTGCTCGCGCTCGCAGTGCCCGCGCAGGCGCAGATCACGTCTTCCGCGCAGGCTGACCACTGGGGCGCCTTCTTCGGCGACCAGAACAACGCAGACCGGGACCTGACGTCCCAACCGCAGAGCCTCACGTTCGCGGCGCCGGTCGTCCAGCTCGGGACCTCGAACTCCACTCAGTACGCGCTACTGGCGGATAGGACCTTGTGGGCCTGGGGCCAGGGTACTAACGGGCAGCTCGGCAATGGCGCAGACGAGAACTCGCTCACCACACCCGTGCAGGTGCAGTTCCCGCCCGGAGTCCTCGTCGCCAGCCTGCCCGTCAGTGATATGCCCTTTGACACTGCGCTCGCCATTGACACGAACGGCAACGCCTGGGGATGGGGACTCAATCGCGGCGGCGAGCTGTGCCTGGGCGATACGACGGCATATGACACGCCCCAGGAATTGCCGCTGACCGGCGTCACGGCGCTGGCAGGGGCCGCCCAGCACGCGGTCTACGACGAAGCGGGCACCGTCGAGACATGCGGGAAAAATGCCGATGGCGTGGCGGGCATTGGCAGCCATTCCCGGGTGCTCGCCCTTACGCCGGAGGCTGTCACGGGGCTTCCGCTAGGCGTTGCCGTGACCCAGCTGTATTCCGCCTACAACAACGACGGGGCACTCCTGGCCAACGGGAAGTATTACGACTGGGGGTACAACGCGGCCGGGCAGGTCGGCAACGGCAGGGCGCCCGCGGCAGCTTCCCGGCCGGCCCGGGTCAGGATCCACGACACGTCGCCTGTCACCCAGGTGGCGCTGGGCGGATCCACGAAGAGTAACGGGCAGACGCTTGTGATGCTCGCCGACGGAACCATGTGGGCGTGGGGCGACGACAGCAACGGCCAGCTCGGCGACGGCAGCACCGTGAGCCAGGACGCGCCCGAAGAGATCACTCCGCCTCCGGGCCTCACCTATGTCACGCTGGCAGCGGGCGGCAGCACGTCCTACGCGATCGACACGGACGGCAACGTGTGGGCGTGGGGCTGGGGTAAGGGCGGTCAGCTGGGCACCGGCAGGCAGGCTGAGAGTCTGACCCCCGTTGAAGCTGACAGCGGGGCGGTCATGATCTCGAGCACCGCCAGTGACGTGGTGGTCGCCAGCTGAGGCTGGCAAGCCCACCTGGGGCATCGAAGTCGTCTGCTCACCGGGCATACCCTTAGCAGGGCGGAATCGTGAGCGGCCGGGCTTGCGCTCACTGCCATCCTAATAGGAACGCGCCAGTGCTGAGATGACCGTGGTTCTGCCAGGTCAGAACGTCAGGAGGAGGAGGTATGAGAGTGCCGGTCACCGTTTCCCAGCTGGCAATCGCGCCAGTCAAGGGCATGCGTGTGCACGGCACCAGCGAGATCCGGCTTGGGCAGCATGGGATAACAGGCGATCGCGAGTTCCTGGTCATCGGGGTGGACGGCAAGCTGCTGCTGACGGGCCGGACTCCGGCGCTGCTGCAAATCGAGCCCGCCTGGGACCGGGCGCGAGGCGTCCTGGCATTGCGCTTCCCGGACGGCACTGTTGTCCAGGACACCCCCGAGCCGGGGGCCCCCGCGGCCACCAGGACGTATGACGGGCGGAAGATACCCGGGTGGATCATCCCCGGGCCGCTCAGCGCCGCACTGTCTGGCTACCTCGGCCGGGAGGTGCGCCTGTTCAGGCGGGAGCCAGACCACATCGGTCACGATGACCAGCCCGTGACGCTGGCGTCCGAAGCATCGCTAGCCGCACTCGCCCGGGAGTTCAACGGCACTGCTCCCGACCCGCGCCGGTTCCGCATGACCATAACGATGACCGGCACCGAGCCGTGGGCCGAACACGGCTGGAGCGGGCAGGGGGTTTCCATCGGCGAGGCCATCTTGCGTGTCATAGCCCCCGTGCCGCGCTGTGTCGTCACTACCCGAAACCCGGACTCGGGAGCCACTGATGCGCGGGTTCTGCACGCGCTGGCTCGGCTGCGCGGCAAGGACGACGTCACCTTCGGCGTCTGGTGTGGCATCAGCCGCCCCGGCCGTATTCACGTCGGTGACCTAGTAACAGGGCCGGAACCTCTCACCGTGCGGCACTGATCTACGGATCTGCCACGCCTCGCGTGCGCGGTGCGACATTCGTGCGTTGAGGTCTGGCAAGGTCGGGTAGATGAAGTCCAACAGATCGGTCCCGCCAGCGACCGTCGTGCCCGTCCTTTCCTATCCGGATGTGCGGGCCGCAGTGGCATGGCTAAGCGCAGCGTTCGGCTTCGTCGAGCGCACGCGGATAGGCGAGAGTCACCGGGCGCAGATGAGCATCGGCGCAGATGGAGCAGTGATCGTCGCTGAACGCCGGGGCGAGAAACCGGCACCGGAGGACGGGGTGACGCACCTCATCCGCGTGCGGGTTGAGGACGTCAGTATCGTGTTCGAGCGGGCCAGCGCGCACGGAGCACGCGTGCTCGAACCGCCCACGGACCGGGAGTACGGCGAGCGGGACTGCACCGTGGAGGACGTGGCGGACCATCGATGGCAGTTCGCCGAGACCGTACGGGACGTGGCGCCCGAGGAGTATGGCTGCAAGACCGTCGCGCCCTGGCCCGACCGTACTGGCGCTTGACGGCGTCACTGCTCCCGCGGCGCAGGGCGGGTCAGGTCCATGGCGAAGACGAGGGCGTCGGTTCCGGGGAACAGGGCTTCGGCCTCCGGGAGCTCAGTGAAGCCGACGTGGCGGTAGAAGCCGATCGCGCGCACGTTGGTGGGGCGGACGGCCAGGTGCACTCCGCGGGAGCCGCGCCGCCGCAACGCGTCGGTCAGCGTGCTGATCAGCCGTCGGCCGTGGCCGCCCGACTGCAGCCGTGGGACCAGGTTGATGTGCAGGTGCGACGGGTACCGGCTGGCCAGTTCGCCGGGCGTGCCCCAGGGGTGGTGGATGAGGTATGCCTTGGCCTGCTCGGGGGTCCTCTGGTCCTCGGGGAGGCTGGCCGGGGGTTCGGGGTACCGGGCGCGCAGCTTCGGCCACCAGTCCCGCTCCAGCCGGGCCTCGAAGTCATGGCTGTCCAGCGCGCCGATGACGTAGCCGCCGACCCCGGCCGCATCGTCGGCCACGAAGGCCAGCGACGGCTCGAACAGCGCGTACGGCGCGGCGTGCACGTGGCCGAGCAGCTTGTGGTCTCGGTAGAGCGGGGTCGCGTCGTCGCCGTTGCGGCCGGTCTGCAGGCAGACTCGGTAGAGCGCGTCGAGATCGGCTGGCTCGTAGGGCCGAATGGTGACTCGCTGGGTGCTGACTGGCTCGGGCGCCACAGCGGCCAGCCTAATCCCGCGCCGGCCGCGGTACTCGGATCACGTCGGCGTTACGGTACGTTCGCTGGCCCGCGATTGCGGTGCGTCTGTGATGCGGCCGCCGTTGTGATGCACTCATCGGTGACCCACCGTGCGACGTTTTCGGGATAGGGGGCAGGCAGCCCCAGCACGATGTGCCGGAAACCGGCGCCGATGACTTCAGCGATCGCGTCCCGGCTCTTGCCGGGGTGCTCGTAGGAGACCGGTAGGACGATGGATCGGGTGACCGAGGCAGGGTCGCGGCCGATCTCAGCGCAGAAACGGTCCAGCAGTGCGCTGCGCTGGGCGGCGTCGTCGATGTCACCGCCGGGCATGTTCCACAGGTCGGCATGCTCGGCGACCACGCGTAGCGTCGCGGCGGAGCGTCCCCCGATGAGTATCGGCGGATGAGGTCGCTGCAGGGGCTTGGGGTTACAGAACGCTCCGGTCAGGTGCAGATAAGCGCCATCGAAGTCAAACGGTTCGGCCTCGCTCCACAACCGCCGGATGACCGTGCATGCCTCGGCGAGGCTCCCCACCGCGTAGGCGGAGTCGTGGAAGGGCAGGCCGTGCGCCTCGTACTCACGTCGGGCCACCGGGTGCCCGGGTCGCGAGCCTGCGCCGATGCCGAACTCGAGCCGTCCGGCGGAGATGATGTCGACGCCCGCGGCGATCTTGGCCAGCATCGCAGGCGGCCGGAACCGGTTACTGGTCACCAGCAGGCCGAGGCGCAGTCGTTCGGTTTGGGCGGCCAGCGCCGAGAGCAGCGTCCAGCCTTCGAACGTCGGACCATTGGGGTCACCGCCGATCGGCATGAGGTGATCGAACAGCCACGCGTGCTCGATCTGCGGGATCGTGTCCGCCTCGCGCCAGACCCGCAGAACGTCACGATAGGTGACCTGTGATGGGGCCGTCATGATCCCGAACCGCGGTCCGGTCGTGTGCGACATGAGGCGGTTGCTCCTTCCGTTCGTCGGTCGTTGGCTGTACCAGCCGCTCTGATATCGTCAGTAAGCGGAACAGTGCTCCGTCAACGATACGGAACGTTGCTCCGGTTGGCAAGATGGGCGGCGGAAGGTAGGCGCGGTGTCCGACCTCGATACCCGGGCGGGGCCAGCGTCACCGCGCAAACGGGCCGACGCCCGGCGTAACGAGCAGACCCTGCTCGACGCCGCCGCCGCCGTTTTCGTCACCTCTGGCGTGGAAGCGCCGGTGCGCGAAATCGCAGCGCGGGCCGGCGTCGGGATGGGCACGATCTACCGCCACTTCCCGACCCGGGCGGACCTCATTGTCGCCGTTTACCGTTACCAGGTTGAGGCCTGCGCCGAGGCCGGTCCGGCCTTGCTGGCGGGCAACGCGCCCGAGGTGGCGCTGACGCGGTGGATAGACCTCTTTGTCGACTTCCTGATCACCAAGCACGGACTCGCCGCGGTGCTGCAGTCCGACCACGCCAGCTTCGAGTCCCTGCACGCCTACTTTCTGGACCGCCTCGTCCCCGTGTGCGCTGAACTGCTCGACGCCGCCACGCAGGCCCGTGACATCCGTACTGAACTGGGCGCGTACGAACTGATGCGTGCCGTCGGCAACCTGTGCGTCGGCGTCGATAGTGATTCGCGCTACGACGCCCGTCGTATGGTCAATCTGCTTATCGCGGGACTATTTCAATCGCCTTCGACCTGATGGTGGTCGCGTTCAGGTCGGCGGGATCCTGATTGCGCTCGGGTCGGCGGGCCACGAGGCAGCTGGCTAGCAGGCCGGCGAGCGCGCCGATGGCGAAGGAGACCCGACAGAGGCGACCTTCGGCGACGCGAGCGCCCCCAGACCAGCAAGCAGGGTCATCACGCCGGACGGGAAGACCGCCTACGTCACGGGCTTGGACACGGTCACCCCGATCAGCACCGCCACCAACAAGCCCGGCAAGCCGATCCGCGTCGGCAGCTCCACGAATGCTATCGCGATCACCCCGGACGGGAAGACCGCCTACGTCGTCACCGGCTTCGCCAAGGCGGTCGTCCCGATCAGCACGGCCACCAACAAAGCCGGGAAGCCGATCCGCATAGGCATCCAAGCGGAAGAAATCGCGATCACCCCGGACGGGAAGACCGCCTACGTCGCCAGCCCCGAAGGGCCCGGCCGCACGGTCGTCGCGATCAGTACGGCCACCAACAAAGCCGGCAAGCCGATCCGCATCGGATGCTGTCTCAACATCGCGATCACCCCGGACGGGAAGACCCTCTACGCCGCCACGCAGAACAAGGTCGTCCCGATCAGCACCGCGACCAACGCGCCCGGCAAGCCGATCCCTGTCCGCTACGGGCTTCCCGAGGAGCTCGTGATCACACCCTGACCTTCAACGGAAGAGGTTGTAGAAACCACCCTTCGGGAGTCTCCTTTCCCATTTAAGTGCTTGCCTGCCGAGGATGCCGTTGACCTCTTCCTCTATCTGCCGGAGACGTACGGCGCACCTCTTGATCGCAAAGCCGAAATAGAGCCAGAGACCGAGAAGAATCAGCGCTGCTATGACGATGACTAACACCCAGTGCCAATGGCTGCTGAGCCCTGATACTCCTAGAAGCGCTGCCGCGATGCTGACTAAGCCGAGTAGCTGGAACCGTGAGTTCATGTGTGACAACACTTCCTCGCGCAGTGAGTCGTACTCGTGAAGAACAACCTCGACTATCCGATTCTGAATATCATCCCGTTCGCCATTGCTCATGCGGCAATCATTCCACCGGCCCGAACCACAAGGCGCGGAACCCGTTGCGCATCGTCACCGTCGGCGTCCTGCGGATCGACGCGACTCACCAGGATGTGCCGTTCGGCAAGACCATGACCGCCGCCGTCGACGGACAGATCAGGGATCTGGCTCGCTGGCGGGGGCTGGATCTCGGGCCGGCGGGACGGTCGTAGCTCCGTCCCGGGTGCCGCGGAACCCGGCGGATGGGGTGCCGCCAAGCCGGCGGCCACGCAGGCCGCGGCCCTCGGCCGCCGCGGCCAGCGCAGCGGTCACCGTGGGGCAGATCCGCAGCACGCGGCGAGCGCCGACCAGTTCCAGGAGCCGCAGCACGGCGCCCGCGGGGACCACGAACAGCAGCTGGACGTTGTTCGCGACCGCCTTGTCGTGCGCGAGCATCAGGTGCAGGACGGCAAAGGAATCGCAGAAGGTGGTCGCGGTCAGGTCCGCGACCACGGCACCTGCGCCTGGAGTGAGGGCGGACCGCAGCTGCTCGCCGACGTAGCCGGCATTGGATACGTCAATCTCATCCGGCATGGTCATGACCACCGGCGACGCCGGGGTTTCCTGGTCATTCACGAAATTGCGCACCCTCCAGCGGGACGTGGTACCGCGATCCTGGAAAGAGGACTTGAGCGGGGACCTCGTCCTGGGCGGTTGCCTGGGCACAGCAGCGCTGGCTTACCTGCCGGTCCTCTCACTGTTCCGGTTTTCCGGCCGGAAGTCCAGCCTTCGTCCGACAGTCAGGTACCCGACGAAGGTCGCGGTGAGCTCGGGGGAGCCCAGCGAGTCAAGCCGGCCGGATACCCGGGAGAGGAAGTCGGCGCCCCGGGCCGGGCCCAGCGCGCGCGTGCCGGACTGGGTGGCCAGGATGGCCACGTAATCTTCGGCGCTGTAGCGCATCTGGAAGGGGTAGCGCAAGCACGCGACCTCCTCGAAGAAGGCGGCGGCCCCGGCCGGCAGGTGCCGCGGGCCGATCTGCTCGGGCGGCGGCGGAGGATCACCCGGATAGGCGACGGCCCTGTAGTCCTCCTGGACCTCGGTCCAGAAGCGTTCGGCATTGGTGGGCCGGGCCCACAGGCACCCGGCCACGACCATGGCGGCACCAGGCTCGAGCAGGCTGAACGGCTTGGAGTAACGAAGCTGCGGATCGACCCAGTGCAAGGAGCTGACGGCCACCACAGCCTTAAACGGGGCGCCGCGGGGCTGCCAGTCCTCGAACGAAGCCGTCAGCACGTCGGTGCCGGGAAAGTCGGCCAGCCGGCGCCGGGCGATGGCCGCCAGGTTCGGGCCGGGCTCGACGGCGGTGACGGCCATCCCCCGCTCGGCCAGCGGCACCGTCGCCTGCCCGGTGCCGCAGCCGATCTCGACCACCCGGTTCCCGGGACTGAGCCCGGCCAGCCCGATCAGGTCATCGAACAGCTGCGGGGGGCAGACGGGCCGGGTGCGCTGGTAGACCTCCGCTGCCTCATCGAACCCGGCCGACAGGTCCCGGCGTCTCCAGGCATCTTCCACGCCTCCATGATGACGTCGGCGAAACCCGGCCCGCAGCCGTGGCCTGGGCTAGCCCGTCGCCGTTAACCAGGAGCATTCGTCGTGCTCTGGCGCTACTAATGCTCCGCGCTGCCTCGCCCCGGCATTACAGTCAGGGCGGTGACCACTGGGGAGCCGTCGCCGGGACCGAAGCGCCGCGGCCTGCGGACCGGTCGCCTGGAGGCCTTCAGCGACGGCGTGTTCGCCATCGCGATCACCCTGCTGGTCCTCGATATCGCGGTCCCGGCCGGGGCCAGCGCGCATCTGCTGCGCTCGGTGGCCCACCTGTGGCCGTCCTACCTGGCCTACGTGGTCAGCTTCTCGACCATCGGGGCGATCTGGCTCGGGCACAACGCGATCACCGAGTACCTGGAGTTCGCCGACGCCGGGTTCGTCCGGCTCAACCTGCTGCTGCTCCTGGTGGTGGCGTTCCTGCCGTTCCCGACCAAGCTGTTTGCGGACTTCATCGGCGAGGATCACCCCGAACGGATCGCCTCCAATATCTACGGCATCAGCCTCCTGGTGACCTCGTTCCTGCTGCTGCTCCTCTGGCGGTACGCGGTGCACATGCGGCTCGTGCGGCCGGATGCGGACAACGAAGACATCGAGCTGCTGACCAGGCGTCTCATCCCCGGACTGGTGGCCTACCTGGTCCTGATCGTTGCCGGGCTCTTCATCCCGGTGGCGGCCTCGGTGGGCTACCTGGCGGTCGCCCTCTACTTCATCATCCCGTTCCGGCCGGTCATCCGGCTGCACAGACGGCGCCCGCCGCAGCCGTAGCGCCGGTATCGCCTGCGGTCAGCCTTGATCGTCCTTGTTCTTGATCTTGCGCCGCTTGTGCTTGACGCCCAGCCCGCCGAACAGGGTGAGGCCGGTCAGCCGCAGTACCGGGGCGTTCGGGTCGCTGGACTCCTCGCTGCCCGGCCCGGTGTCGCGCCCGCCGAACAGGGCGATGCCGGAGTCGATCACGCGCATCTCCGGCGGCACGACGACCTCCACGCCGCCGAAGACCGTCGTGCAATTCAGCGTGATCTCCCGCTGCGGCAACTGAACGTCGCGGAAGTCGAACGTCGCGCCGCCCATGACGGTCACCGCGACCATCTTGGGCTCGACGTGCCACTGCCCTTTCCGCGATGTCCCGCCGAATATCGCCACGATCATCTGGCGGCGGCGTTTACCGGCCGGCGCCAGCTCGGTCGGGGGCACCACCGACTGATCCATGGCCCTGGCCGGCAGGTCGTCGACCAGCGGCGCGATCTCCGCGTGCGTCTTGGCTTCGTAGACCGCATCGAGCCGTTCGGAGTGCTCCGCGACCGACAGCCTGCCCTCGGCCAGGGCGGCGTTGAGCACGCCCGCGGCGCGCTCCCGGTCGGCGTCTGAGGCCCGCAGCCGCGAATTTGCGTTGAAAGGTTCCGGGTGCACCCGGCTATTGTCGGCCCTGCCGGGTCATTACGAAACCCGGATTTCCGAACGGACACAGATGACGTGACCCCGGCGAGCGCGGACGTCCGCCCAGCCGGAACAGCCGCGGCCACAGCCGCCGGGAAAGATGGGAGGGCGCAGGTGGGCCACCTGGAAGCCGCACACCTCAGCCATCTCCTGCCGGACGGCCGGCTCCTGCTCGACGACGTGTCGTTCCGGGTGGGCGAGGGCATGACCGCCGCGCTGATCGGCCCGAACGGCGCAGGCAAGACCACGCTGCTCCGGCTGCTCGCCGGCGACCTGCCACCGCAGTCCGGCACGGTCTCCAGCAGCGGCGGGCTCGGCGTGATGCGTCAGTTCGTCGGCGGCGTCGGGGACGAGCCCTCGGTCCGGGACCTGCTGGTCTCGGTAGCCCCGCCGCGGATTCGCGCTGCCGCGGGACGGCTGGACCAGGCCGAGCTGGCCATGATGGAGCGCGATGACGAGCCATCCCAGCTCCGGTACGCCGCGGCACTGGCCGAGTGGGGTGACGCCGGCGGCTACGAGGCCGAGGTGCTGTGGGACGCGTGCACGATGGCCGCGCTCGGCATCGGTTACGAGCGGTGCCGCTGGCGGGACACCAGCACGATGTCCGGCGGCGAGCGCAAGCGCCTGGTCCTGGAGGCGCTGCTGCGCGGGTCGGCCGAGGTGCTGCTGCTCGACGAGCCCGACAACTATCTCGACGTGCCGGCCAAGCAGTGGCTGGAGCAGCAGCTCGCCGCGACGTCCAAGACCGTGTTGCTGGTCAGCCACGACCGGGAGCTGCTGGCCAACTGCGCGCAGCGCATCATCACCGTCGAAGACGGCGGGGCGTGGGTGCACGGCGGCGGATTCGCCAGCTACGCCCAGGCCCGCACCGACCGCATCTCCCGCCTCGACGAGCTGCGCCGCCGCTGGGACGAGGAGCACGAGAAGCTCAAGGCGCTGGTCCGGATGTACCGGCAGAAGGCCTCCTACAACTCCGACATGGCCTCCCGGCTGCAGGCCGCGGTGACCAGGCTGCGGAAATTCGAGGAGGCCGGGCCGCCGGAGCTGGCGCCGCGCGAGCAGAACATCCGGATGCGGCTGCGCGGCGCGCGCACCGGCAAGCGCGCGGTGATCTGCGGAGACCTGGAGCTGACGGGGCTGATGAACCCGTTCAGCCTGGAGGTCTGGTTCGGTGAGCGGGTAGCGGTGCTCGGCTCCAACGGCTCGGGCAAGTCGGCGCTGCTCCGCCTGCTCGCCGGGGAGCCGGTGGCGCACTCCGGTCACTGGCGGCTCGGCGCCCGGATCTCGGCGGGGCTGTTCGCGCAGACCCATGAACGGCCAGATCTGGCCGAACGGACGCCCGCTGAGGTTCTCATGACCGAGCACGCGCTGCTCCGGAACGAGGCCATGGCCGCGCTGGCTCGCTATGAGCTGCAGTTCTGCGCCTCGCAGCCGTTCGGAACCATGTCCGGGGGCCAGCAGGCACGGCTGCAGATCCTGCTGCTCGAACTGGCGGGCTGCACTTTGCTGCTGCTGGACGAGCCGACCGACAATCTGGACCTGGCCAGCGCCGAAGCCCTGCAAGCCGGCCTGGAATCCTACGAGGGCGTGGTGCTCGCGGTCACGCACGACCGGTGGTTCGCCCGCTCGTTCGACCGGTTCCTGGTGTTCGGCTCGGACGGCGACGTGTACGAGGCGGCCGATCCAGTCTGGGATGAGACCCGCACGGTACGGCCACGGTAAGAGACCGCTTGCTAGGCTGGCCAGACATCGGTCGCGGCCGGGCTTCGCCGGCCATCAGCTTGAAGGGTTCGGACAGTGAAGAAGATCCTCCTCGTTGCCCTGGTCTGCATGGGTGCTTTCGCGCTCTGGCGGAAGGTGCAGGCTGACCGCGCCGAGCTTGACCTGTGGACTGAGGCCACGACCGGCGACGAGTAGCGGCTGGCAGGGCTCCGCAACCCTGACCGGAAAGCCTGGGCGGGGGGACCTGGAGGCGATCAGGTGAGCACACCACGCATCTCCCTGGTGTGCTGCGGACTGGTTGGAACGATGGTCGGGGACGGTCTCGACCAGGAGAGCGTAGTCGAGCGCGCCTTCGCCGAGGCGATCGCGACGCAGGGCGTAGTCGCCGGGACCAGCGATTTCGCCCGTTGCATGGCCCAGATCAGCCGGGGACGCGGCCGCTCTGCCGCCGACGTCTTCGACAGTCTCTTTCCCGATAACCAGGCCCGGGCCCAGGCCGCGGGCATCGCCTTCGAGCGGTCCTACCGCTCCGCCGTGGGGCGTACCGGGCTGGCCGCCATGCCAGGCGCCGAGGAAGCGATCGACAAGCTGACCAGCTCCGGGATCCGGGTATGCCTGGTGACCGGTCTGCCTCGGGGCACGCTCAACCTGATCATGGACACGATCGGCTGGCGGGGGCACGGGCAGCTCGCGCTGAGCCCCGACGACGCGCCCCGGGGCTTTCCCTGGCCCGACCTGGTGCTCACCGCGCTGCTCAGAGTCGGCGCCGACGACGTGCGCGACATAGCCATGGTCAGCGGGACCGAGCACGGTGTGGCGGCCGGCCGGCGGGCCGGTGCGCGGATCGTGGCCGGCGTGCGCACCGGCCCGCACACTCCGACCCGGATGCGTACGGCGGGCGCCACCGACATGATCGAGAGCGTGGCCGAGCTGCCCGACCTGGTGACGGCGCGCAGCTAGGGATCGCGCGTTCACGTGGACCGGCCCGGCTGGATCGCCCGCCCGCCTGCCGGTGCCCGGTACTCTTGGAGCAGCCTTGTCGGGGCCATAGCTCAGTTGGCAGAGCGCCTGGTTTGCAACCAGGAGGTCAGGGGTTCAAATCCCCTTGGCTCCACCAGCCAAAACGCCTCGCGATGATCTTGCTCGAGCGCCCGTACAACACAGAAGTACAGCAACGCTAGCCGTCGAGCTGGTGTGCGGTCCCGGTAGATGCTGGACATCTGAGTTCCGGTTCCCGGGCGACAGTTTGCGGACGTGGTTCCGGTAGGTGCGCGACAGTAGTTCCGGGACCTGCGTGACACTCCGTGCTGCTTGCGGGCTTTTGGGCTGCCTGGGCGCTTGCCTGCGGTCAATCAGTGGCTGCAGGGAGGGAGCCGGGTTGTGCTGGTGGAGCTGGGTGTGGCCGAGCAGCGGGACGAAGGCCGGATAGAGCGGGTCAGGCCTAGCGATCCGAAGGAGTTCAATGGCCTCGTCGGCAGACCATGGCCGGATGTCCCGGGATTCCCTCCCCGGCAGGTCAGTCAGACGTGCGACGTTGCGGCCGATCAATTCCCCTCTGACCGCGCGGGTCAGCGCGGCGCTGAGAAGCTCGCGCATGATGTGCACGTTACGGATGGATTTGCCCTCAGCGAGCTTGGCGTTGAGGAAGGACTGGACGATGGGAACTGACAGCCGCCGCAGCCAGTAGTGACCAAGGCCCGGTTTGAGGTAGAGCCTGATGACGCCCTCGTACAGGTCGTAGGTGGCAGCGCGCCGGGAGGGCCTGACGATGTTCTCCAGCCAGTAGTCCAGGTACGCAGCGAGCTTCCACGACTCAGCGGCAGCGGGGATGCCTCGGATTGCCTTGGACTGTTCCTCGACCAGCCGGTCGCGAGCTTGCTTCCAGGTCTTGCCGTACACGTAGACGCGCTTGATCGTGCCCGCGCTGGTCCGGGTGTAGAACGCCCCGACGTACAGACCATCCTTCCGCGGCCCGTAAATGCTGCCTTCGCCGTGCAGACGCCGCCTCCGGGACCGGCCACGTCGCGGATCGTCAGCCATTACGCTGCCTCCTCGGCCTCACTCTCAAGCAAGCGGACGTACTCGCTGAGCGCGTCGGCGGTGATGAACCGGGCGCGGCCGTCCTTGACCGAGTTGATCCGCCCGGCCCGGATCAGGTCGTACAGCTTGTCTTTGCTGATGTCGAGCACCTTGGCAGCCTCCTTCGGCCGGTAAAGCAGTTTGTCCATAGTCGGTTACCTCCTTTCGCTGGGACTCAGGCATGCAGGCGATCTCTTCCCGGGCGATACGCCGGTGCTCGCGGGCTTGGGCGGCGGGACGCGACCGCGACGTCGCTGATCTGCCCGCCGCCGGTGAGCCGCACGACACGAGGGTCAACCTGGCCTCCCCAAGTGATATCCCAGCCGGTCGGCTTCATCGGATGCGAGACTGTGGCGAACCAGGCTTTACTGGCGACATGGCGGATCAAGTCAGCCAGCAGCTCGGCGGTGATCCCTGGGTGCGGTGGGACGGTCCGCTCGGGGTGGATCGGGTCGATGCCGTCGAGGCGGAAGATGGCGTGGAAGTGGATCAGCCCGCGTCTCTGGAACTCGGCGACCTTGGCATAGGAGAGTTTCACCCGTACACCGCGCTTCCTGGCAACTTTGGCGAGCTGGCGACGCAGGGTGATCACTGTTCGCTGCCACAGTTCGGACGCGTGCGCGTTCCACACCACGGCGCCCGCATAGTCGTAGCAGTCGGGGCACAGCGGACGTCCCAGGCAGACCCCTTCTACTGGGGCTCCACGCCTATGTGCGGGCAGTCCGGTTCATCCGCGTGTCTGCCTTGACGCACCTGCCTGGGAAGATAAAGCCCGACTGTCCAGACCTATTTCGCCGAGATCACCTCAATCGAGTTCGGAGGCGCGACATCGTCAGAGTCGGTGGTAGCGGTACGTCCGATGGAATGGTTGCTGTGATGCCGTTCCTGTAGTCGTACTGTCAGCGACCTTTCTTATCCGTGGGAATGAGCGGACTGTCCAGTGTCGTCCATTACTGGCTATGGAGGTGGACGGCGATTCTGCACTCATCGTCGGTTGTCGCCGCCCTTGCGCCGATCCAGGGGAGACTCGCTGTCGGTCGTGGGTCGTGCTGTCATAGAATGGTGCTTGCCCGGGGGAGGTGAGGGATATGCCTGGCTCCTCATCGCAGGGAATCTTCCTCAGCTACAGGCGTGAGGACGCTACGCCTTACGCGCGGCTGCTGAAGTCTGAGTTGACCGGGCGTTTCCCGGACGCACGCGTGTTCATGGATCTGGACTCTATTGAGCCGGGCCTGGACTTTGCCAAGGTCATCGAGAAGGCGGTGGGTTCGTGCGCGGTGCTGGTGGCGCTAATCGGCCGGCAGTGGGCGACGCTGGCCGATGCGGAGGGGCACCGGCGGCTGGATGATCCCGACGATTTCGTGCGGTACGAGGTCCAGACCGCACTGAAGCGCGGGGTGCGGGTGATTCCGGTGCTAGTCGATGACGCCAGGCCACTTCGGCGGCAGGAACTGCCTGCTGAGCTGCACAAGCTGGCGCAGTTGAATGCTTTGGAATTGAGCTCTCGTCGGTATCAGTACGATGCGGACAGGCTGCTTGACCTCATCCAGAAGGTGCTTGCTGGTTCGATCCGCGCGCTCGCGGAGCGAACCGGCAATCTGCCGTTGCCGGTGAGCTCGTTCATCGGCCGCGACCGAGAACTGGAGCAGACCACGGCGGTGCTGGGCCAGGCGCGGGTGGTGACGCTCACCGGGCCGGGTGGGGTGGGCAAGACCCGGCTAGCGCTGCAAGCCGCCGTGCAGGTAGTAGACCAGTTCGGGGATGGCGCGTGGCTGTGTGAGCTGGCACCGATCCGCGATGTCGCCGGGGTAGACGACGCGGTCGCCGCAGTGTTCTCTTTGACTGCCAGGGCCGGGCAGAGCACCCGCGATACGTTGGTGGAACTCTTGCGCAATAAGGAGCTGCTACTGGTGCTCGACAACTGCGAGCACCTCCTGGAAGGGGCGGCGGCGCTGGCCGGGGTCCTGCAGCAGTGTTGTGAGCGGCTGGTGATCTTGGCCACCAGCCGGGAGGGCCTGGGGATCGACGGGGAGCGGCTGCTGCCGGTGCCGCCGCTGGCGACACCCGGCACCGATGCGGACCTGGATACCATCAGGGAGGCGGAGGCGGTGCGGCTGTTCGCCGAGCGCGCGGCCGCGGTCAAGCCCGGTTTCGCGGTGACCGCCGGGAACGCTGCGGCGGTCGGCGCGGTGGTCCGGCGCCTGGATGGGATCGCGCTGGCGGTCGAGCTGGCGGCGGCGCGGGTGCCCGCGATGACCCCGACCGAGCTGGCCCGGCGACTGGAGCGCAGCTTCGCCGTGCTCGCGGTCGGCCGGCGCGGCGCGGCCGAACGTCACCAGACGCTGCGGGCCACCATCGACTGGTCCTTCCAGCTGCTCGCTGGGCCCGAGCAATCCCTGCTGACCCGGCTGGCAGTGTTCGCCGGCGGCGCCACCCTCGAAGCGGCCGAGGCGGTCTGCGGCGGGGAGGGCATCGACCCGGACGTGGTGTTCGAGCTGCTGGCCAGCCTGGTGGCACGGTCGCTGGTGGTGGCCGAGGACAAGGGGGTCGGCACCCGCTACCGGCTGCTGGAGACGATCCGCCAGTACGGCGAACAACGCCTCGGCGAGGCGGGGGAGAGTAAGCGGTGGCGAGCCCGCCACGCCAACTACTACGGCGACGTCCTCCAGCATGTCCGCGCCCACGCCCACGACCCCAACCCGGAGGTGATCTGGGCGGTGCGGCTCGGCGCCGAGCAGGACAACCTGCTCGCGGCGTGGTCGTGGGCGATCAGCACCGGCAACGTCGGCACCGCATTCCAGATGCTGGGCGGCTTCGCCTCGGTTGAGGTCTCTTCCGGCTTTCCGCTGGTGCTGGACGGTGAAGCGGCCCTGGAGCTGCCCGCCGCGGCCGGGCACCCTGGCTACCCACTCGCGCTGGCGGTCAGCGCGGTGTTCGCCGCAGTTCGCGCGGATGTGGCCGGCGCCGAGGAGCTATCCCGCCGGGCGTCCGAAGCCAACGCGCGTTCGGATACGCCGGACTGGCGGGTCGAGGAGACCACCTGCAGCGCCCGCGCAAGCATCGCGACCATCCGCGGCGCGTTCGCCGACGCCGCCCGCTACTCCGAACAGGCCGCCAGTCTGGCGCGGGCCGGTGGCGACCTCGCCGACGCCTCCGTCCACCTCACGTTCGCCGTGGGCTCTCACCTGATTGCCGATGACGCGCCCGCGGCGGTCCCGCTTGCGAACGAAGCGCTAGCGCTGGCCCGGCAGGTCGGTGCCCCGGCCCTGATCGCGGCCAGCCTGCTCGCCGTCGGCGCGGCCGTCGCCGACACCGACCCCGAACAGGCCCGCGCCTGCCTGCGCGAAAGCCGCGAACTCAGCGCCACGCTCGGCTACCAGAATCCCATGGGCCTCACCTGGGAGGCTGCGATCGCATTTCTCGTCGGGGACCAGGCCGCCACGCTCGACCTCGGCCGCCGCGCCATTCACGGCCTCGAGTGGGGCGTTGACCGCATCCGGGTGGGCATCGTTCTCTACATGATCGCGGCCGCGCTCACCGCCATCCGGCCCGAAGCCGCCGCGATCATCCAGGGCGCCGCCGAAGCCCACGCGATCAAGACGGGAGAATGGATTGTTGAGCTGATCACCTCGACCGTGGCGGCAGCGCTGGGCGAAGAGCGCGCGCGGGAACTTCGTGCCCGCGGCGCGGACATGGACTGGGACCAAGCCGTTGACTACACCCTCACCCAGACCACCCAGGCCCTCAGCGCCCTCCAGTCCGCGCCTTAGCCGTGAGCGAGCTACCGCTTCAATGACCAGACCTGAGTTGTAGCGATCTGGTGATCTTGTAAACGCGGATGTCGCTGACCTGTGTGTTCGTCGTCGGATTGGCTCGGCTGTGGTCACTAACACGGCTGTCGGGGGTGGGTAGCCTCGCGGGGTGGGCGTGTTCGTGCGGCGGGTGAAGACCGCCTCGGGTGTGACCGCGGTCCAGATCGTGCACAAGCGGGGCCTGCGCGTGCTGAGCATCGAGCACATCGGCTCAGCCCGCACCGGCGACGAACTCGCCGTGCTGCTGCAGGTCGCCGGGGAACGCCGCCATGCCGGGCAACTGGCTCTGGATCTCGGCGGCGCCGGCGCGGGCGGGGCGGGGACGCCGGCGACGTCGCGATGACCTGCTGCTACTTCGGGATCAGCCGGCAGGCGTACAACGTCTGGTACTGGCGCTACCAGGCCGACGGCGTCGAGGGTCTCCGCACCCGGTCGAAGCGTCCCCACCACAGTCCGGACGCGACCCACGTCGAGATCGTCGGGAAGATCATCTACCTGAGGCAGAACTACCACTTCGGCCCGGAGAAGATCGCCATGTACCTCAAGCGGTACCACGACGTGCAGCTCAGTGCCTAGCCCCCATACCTAGCCCCGTGCCTAGCCCCCAGTGCCTAGCCCCCCAGACCGGTGAGCGATATCTACACGTCTTTAAGGGCGCGCCGAGCGCGCCGGGCCGGGGCTGCTCGCTGATCTTGGAAGCGCCTCACGACCGCACTGTTGACCCGTGTCGGCGCAGCATCGCCCGTAGCTGGCTGGCCTCACCGGGGGACCGTGGCGCGCCGGGGCGCCGGCCGCCTTCCTTTGCCCCTTCGGGGCACGTCGGCGCCGTCGCGCACTCCGTCCCCGGCAGGCGCCGCACGGGCGCCCCGCCGTCACGTCAGCGGTGGTGCGGAACTGCAAGAGCTTCCGGGGCGTCGGCGAGTTTAGGGTCTGATCCCGATAGCGCGCTCAGGTGATGGTGCAAGCGCACCCGGCGTGTCGCGCGGGCCAGCACCTCCAGCAGCGACCGCTCGGGAAGCCGTTCGTTCCCCGCCCAGCAGGAAACCTCAGGGTGCCGGGCCGGATATCCCCGATGCGGACCGCACGCCACTGCGATCACACTACAGGGGTGAGCAAGGCCCAGCAGCCGACTGTCGAAGAGCAGACCTACGAAGTGAACCTGCTCGGGGTCGATGTCGGCAGGACGGCTGACCTCGACTTGGGCGGGGTCAACGGCAGCGGCTACCGCGACGCCATCGGCGGTGGCGGGGCCACCGATGTCACTTCGGCTGGCCCTCGGCTGCTGGTCGCCGACGGCGGCTCTGGCGGGGAGGGAGTCCATGACGCCCGCAGAACTGCGGATCGGGCCCCGATGGTGACGGCACTCGACCCGGAGGAATCCGCCACCGCGCGGGATCGGTGAGCGATGGTCCGGGCGTATCGAGCTGTACTGGCCGTCCCGGCCGCCCGTGCGCTGATCGGGGCCAGCGCCACTTCGCAGATCGGCGATTGGCTGTATAACGCCGCGCTGCTCGGATACGTGTACAGCGCGACTCACTCGCCGGGCTGGGTTGGCGCCGCGACGATCTGCCGGGGTCTCCCGTATGTGCTGCTTGGCCCGTTCGGGGGGGCCATCGCTGACCGCTATCGGCGGCGCACCGTATTGCTGGCCGGTGATGCCCTGCGGATACTGTTTATGGCCGCCATCGCTTTGACGGTCGCCAGCGCTGGCCCGGTGGCGCTGGTCATCGCGTTCGCCGCCCTGGCGTCGGCCGCGGGGAGCGCGGAGAAGCCGGCGACGATGGCGCTCCTCCCGCACCTGGTCGGTGAGGTCCGGATCGGCGCGGCAGACGCGGTGCTGCACACGGTCCAGGCTCTCGGAGTCGTCATCGGCCCGGCGATTGGAGCGATCCTGCTCGCCGTGGCCCCGGCCTGGGTCGCGTTTGCGGCGAATGGCGTGACCTTCGCGATCTCTGCGCTGCTGATCTTGGCGATCCGTTCCGACACGGTTCCAGCCGACGGGCATAAGTCCGAAATTGCTCAGCTGGTTGAGGGGCTGCGGGCAGTGCGCACGACGGCGTTCGCGCTGTGGCTAATCGTTGTCCTAGCAATGGTCGAATTCATCTATGGAGCCCAGACCGTGCAGCTCGTGGTGTACGCGCGGCAGTCGCTTGGGCTCGACAGCGGCGGCTACGGTGTCCTGCTGACGGCCGCGGGCGTCGGCGGATTGGTGAGCGCGCTCGTCAACGGCCGTCTGTCTACGAGCCGACGGGTATCGCTGATCCTTATCGTCGCCGGTTCGCTGGCGTGCGCCACCGAAATGGCCTACGCCGGCGTTCAGGTGCTGACGATCGCGCTGGCGGTGACCGTGATCGGAAATGCCGGCCTCGTCTCCTGCCAGGTGGTCGGCGAGACTGTATTGGCGCGGATCGTTCCCCGTGAGGAGCTGGGGCGGGTGACCGGGACCCTCTTTGCCGTGTCGAAGGCCGCCGTCATCGCTGGCGCGGTCCTAGCACCAGTTCTCGTAGCGTCCACTTCGCTTCGGGCCAGCCTGCTGATCATCGGCGGCGTCGCTTTGGCGACCACCCTTGGGTGCGGTCTTGGCCTGCGCGGACTTGATGCGCTCAGCGCGCAGCAGGCAGACGCGCTCGCCTCCAGGGTGAAGGCTCTCCAGGGCCTTCGGGTGACGGTAGGAGTGCCGCAGATCGTCCTCGAGGAGCTCGCCGCGGTCGCGCGGTTCTGCCCGCTGCCACCCGGGATCGACGTCGTTGTTCAGGGGACTCCGGCGCATGCCTTCTACGCTGTCGTCGCTGGCCGCGTCGTGGTGCACCGGGACGGCAAGGCCGTCGTGCATCTCGGTCCTGGCGACAGCTTCGGCGAGCGCGGCCTGCTCGACAAGGCCCCCCGGAATGCCACCGTCACCACCGAGATGGACACGACACTGCTCCGGGTGGAAGGGCAGGCGCTACTCGACGCCCTCGAGGCGGCGCCAAGCCTGCGGCCCGCGCTCGACCTCAGCAGCACCGCGCCTGGAGTGCAGATCCCGCCGCACGAGACGGCGGTGGTGGACGACCCGCGCTGGATGGAGACGCCCGCCTAAACATGCCCGATTATTTCGACCTGGCAACCCCGATAGCGCTCTGTGATCATGGCCGGTGCGGCGAGAGGGTGGCCTTGCGGACGTGCCTCCGGACGACGAGACCAATCCGGAGGCAGTCCTGGCCGAGTGCAGCAACCGGTGCAGCAACGTCGCCGCCTCGCACCGTCCCGCAAAAGCCAGCATTGGCCACAGACTAGCCGTAACGGCTCTATCGACCGATATGAGCCGAGTTTGCAACCAGAGGCTCAGCCCTTGCTCCTACGGTCCCTCTGGCGCTGGCATCATGCCCGGCGGACGCGGTTGCCCCAGATCGCGGTCGGATTCACCCGGAGGAAGTGCGCAGGCACCCCCTCGATCCACGGCTCGAGCCCAGCACCCATGAACGGCGCGCGCTCGGCCTCGGTATCCAGGTGATGCGCCGGCCCCCGCATTACCACGAACCATCCCTCACGCGCTTCCGCGTCGATCTGGTCTACTTCCACCGCGACCTCGTACTCGGCCTGCGTGATCCCCGTGCGCAGGTCCTCATCAAACAGTGTGGGATCCCACGTACCCAAGACAACCGACTCTCCGTCGGTCTTGTACGCAACCGGCAGCGCGGTGAGCCCGTACCGGCTGGTGTAGACCAAACGGGCCACCCCGCCATCGGTAAGCAACGCCAGGGATTCAGCCTCGCTCAAGGGCTCCAGCACGCGCCAGGCACTTCCTCCCTGGCCAGGCAGACCAGGACCGCTGGGAGAACCAGGATCGGCTTTATCATCGGGCATGGCTACAAACCCTAGTCGCCCTGTCCGGCGATAGCACGGCACAGCTGGCGAGCGGCCGGGTAACCAGGCGAGTAACCAATCGCCACGACAGCAGCGGACACCTGCAGACTCTCACGAACATTCTGTCCCAGGTCAGGCGGGGCTGTGACGGTGGCAGCTTCGTCAATACTCCTGGGCTTCCAGACGAGGAGGCCATGTGCAGCACGAAAGTGCAGCAGCCAGACCGCACCTGGCTACGCTGGCCGGCGACGGCGGCCAGACCATCCTGGTCTGGGAGGAAGGAGGCATGCCCCTGGACCTGCCCGCGGCCTATGGGACCGGGGTGCAGATCCACGTCGAAGAGCTAGCCGCCCAGATCGCCGGGGGAAACGCGGCGACGCCAACGCGCGATCGAACGAGCTCATCCCCTGCCTGTAAAGACCTGGCGGCCGTCGTCTAGGCACTGGCCGCTGCCGAGCGATTGTCCGCCAGACGCCCGTTAACGGCAAGGCCGGTTAGTTAAGCGGGTTGCCTGGTTGTCAAGGCGTATCGGTTGATGCGGTGCTGGAGCAGACCTGCCGGGTCTCACTGCCCTGTTGGTCGCTTGCCGACCCGGCTCCTGCTACAGGGTTACCGATGCGGTGGCCTTGATGACCTGCTGCAATGCGACGGGCGGCTTCGTCATCGAGCACTTTCCGCCGGACTTGGCCCCGATGGCCAGGATGCTCGCCTGAGCTGTCCCCTTGCCGCTGATGCCCTTATAGGCTCCGGTGCCGCCGGACAAGGTGATGACAGCCTTCTCGCTGATCGTGACCAGGCAAGTCTTCGGGTTGAACGTTTGCCTGGCCTTGCCCGTGTGCGTGAGCTTGAACGAGCCGTTCGGGAACACCAGCGTGTCAATCTTGCTGCCCGAGTGATTGACCCCAGCCGCGGTGAACACGCCATGGGCGATGACGCTCAGCGTGCTCGAGGTCGCCGAGGTGGTCATGATCTGGAAGTTCTCCGTGCCTGATACGGATACCGCGCCTGCGGGCACGGCCAGCCACAAGGCTGTTGCCGTGGTTGCTGCGGTGGCTGCTGCTGCGATGGCGAAAGAGATGTTGCGCTTCACTGCTCCCCCTCCTGAGTGAACTGATCACGCCTGGACAGCGGGGAGATGACAGCGGGGAGCGGCCTGTTCTCCTTCCTTCGCAGCGCGGGGTACGTGGTCCAGTGTGTTCCTGCTGCATCCAGCAGGGAAGGCAGAAATGCAGTCTTTGCCCTGGCTTGGCCCCGGGATCCGAAAGTCCACTCCCACCCTGTGACCAGGCGCGGGCGGTCCCGCTATCCCTACTGAACGGGCGGTCCCGCTACCCCCGTTGAAGTACTCATATCTCTGCCCGGGGATGCAGCGGGCTGGCCGGATCAGGCGGCGGTGAAGGTGCGCGGCGGTCGTCGGTGTCCCGGTGCTGGCTCAACGGCTACGGCGACAGGACAGGGGCAGGAAAATCGCGGGTGTGATGGGCTTCGGTCGCATGGCTCAGACTCGGCCCCTGGCCGCTGGCGACAAGGCGCCCGTAGCCGTCCTGCCAGTCCGGCAGGTCCGCGGCTGCTTGCTGCCACTCGACGAAGGTCGCCTCGTCGCACCAGTCATCGATACGGCTCATCGTGCGCAGATGCGGTTCGCTGCCGACGAACGCGTCCATCAGGTCGCGCTCTTGCCAGACTGTTCGGGTCCAGTAGGTATTGTTCGCCTCGGCCAGCACATCCGCGCCGAGGTTGCCTTCAGAGTTCTGTGCCTGCTCCACTACAGCCACTGCGCTCGCGAAGAACTCATTGAAGACCGCTGGGTCCTTGAGCCGGAGCCTGGTAACCACGATGACCGGCATCGCTACCTCCCTGGCCCGGCGCCCGTGGACGGGCTAGCCGGCGCCGACGATGTGATCGGGGTCTGTCGGCGTCAGTATGACCGTGGCAGCCGTGCGGACGCGAGCCCATATACCAGAACGCAGGCAGCCGTTTGACGTCCCCATCATTTTGAGGGCGGTCGGGGCGAATGTCTCAATGGTGACGAGGTACTGTCCCGGGGACATGCCTGGTACCCACTGCACCCAGATGCCGACATGGAAATCGATGAGCAGCCGCAGGTGGCCGTCGCTGAACCGGTAGAAGATGGCGTGCGGGTATGCGGCCAGGACCGACTCCGAGTGCGCCAGCGCGCTGACGGTAGTCACCCCGGCGGTGGTCCGCCAGCCAGGGAGACCGGTCCACTCGGCAAAGGCAACCCGGTCGCGGCCTTTCCGGCCGGGTTGCCGCCATTAGCGCCTGCGAAGCCGATGCTGACAGCGCCTTGGTCACGCTGCCAGGTGCAGATGGCCTGCCCGGTACTCAGGCAGAACGCCGGCGTTCCGTACGTGGTTATGACATGCTGGCGGGTCGCTCCCAGGGCTACCCCGGGGATGCTGCGGCCCTCCACAACAGTGCCCCGTTGCGGAACCGCCGCCAGCGCTGGCCCGGCGGGCCCGATGGCCAGCGCCAGGCCTCCCACGACAACGCCCATGATCGTGAGCAGCTTCACAGGGCATCACCACCGCTAACACCACGCGCGCCGCGGCAGAAAGGTTCACAAGAAAAGGCAATGCAGGAACCCCCGCACGGGCAGCACGGCAAACGTCCATGGACAGCGATTCAGTACCGCACGGATCTGGCCGATGAGCGTCTACCTCAGTGCGGCATGATCAAGCCGTTCATCGATCTCGGTGGCGAGGCGATCCAGTTGCTGACTACCGCCCTCGGCCGCCTCCTGCTTGGCGTAGATGAGCCGAACCCACAGGCCCGCCGCCCAGGCATCTCGGATCTCCCGCCGGTCCCACTCCCGGCCAGCCTGGAGTTGGTAACTGGTGATGAAGTCGGCCGTCTGGGCAACCGAGGCGGTGACCACATCTGGCCCCTCCTCGCGGGGCCACATCGCCGCGGCCAGGCCCACGATGGCCGCCTCGGGCTGGGCAATAACACTGTCCCAGTCATGCACGACGAGAGGATCGCGGCCCGTCCACCGAATGTTCTGTGCCTCCCAGTCACCGTGGCCGATACACACCCGCTCCGGCGTCGAGGTCAGTCGTTCTCTCACGCGACGAGCAGCGTCATCAACCCACTCGGGCCCGCCGGCGAGGTTGAGGTCCTGCCCGTGCTCATCAAGGTCAGGCCACAGTCCTCGCCCGGGATGGTCCCATCCCGTCCACGGCGGCGAGGGCGCCAGACCGGAGACAGCCGCCGGGGCGGGCGCCGAACCGATCAGGCGAGCGAGGAGGGCTGCGAAGGGGGCCGCTCCCGCTTCGGCGGGCAGGGGACTGCCACCAGGCACCTCCGTCTCGGCCGTGACCGTCATACCGTGCACCCGCGTCGCCGCGGTCAGCGGTTCCGGACATGGGAAACCCGCGCGAGCCAGCGCGGCCTGGACCTGCAGGCAGCCGGCGATCCGAGGCTGGAAGGGACGCGCTTTCACCACTGCCCGCAGACCGCTGGACAACTCGACTCCGACGACGTCGGACAGGTATCCGGACCGGAAGAGCACGCGGTTGAGCGGCACGCCCAGGTAACGCAGACACCAGTCCGCGAGGAGTGCGTCATCGAGCACGCCTGGCAGCGTACTGCGGCGTCCGGAAGCGCACTCTCATGCGCGCGACCCGCGCGTTCGAGCGAGCAGGGAGGCCAGGTCACTCCGGCAGGGCTGGCATCATAAGAAGTGATGAGCACGTCACGTTCCCGCCGCTTCCCGGTGACCGTCACCCACCTGCCGGTC
>Ga0207665_10000319_pt1 | contig 33336 bp, 25 predicted proteins | sample LARL112metaG_FD_184351 | JGI IMG/M metagenome (GOLD analysis project Ga0207665, IMG submission 184351) | Corn, switchgrass and miscanthus rhizosphere microbial communities from Kellogg Biological Station, Michigan, USA - LAR L11-2 metaG... | ecosystem: Host-associated > Plants > Roots >... | reverse complement strand
TCTTCAGTCGTATTCTCGCAGCGGATTGAGTCCGACTGCGAATACTCCGTTCGTCGCATCGATCCGTATCGTCCCGTAACGGGCGACGTCACTGCCCAGAATTCCGTCGCAGTTGATCATGCCGGAATACGTCGGACCGTAGACCATCACTCCTTCGAGTCGCAGCGCTTTTCCCGCGAGATCGAGTTGCAGCGTACGAATGACCTTGTCGGCTTTTTTCGAGGTTCCGGCAATTCCGAAGACCGTGCTCTCCGAGATGCTCGAAGCAGCGCCTGTTTTATCGAGCGCCAGCGCATTGAGGAAGCTTCCCTGCGCGCCGGTGTCGAGCGTGAGGTGTAGAGTCTCGCCACGCTTGGTCCGAACTTCCACGAACGGCTTACCCATCCAGGTCAGATTGTGCGGCGAGTAGCCGCCCCGCACAGGACGACGGACCTGGATCAGTCCATTCGTGTAGTCGAGGAAAAGATCGAGCTGACGGATGGTGTCCCAGCCAATGATGCCGTCGATGCGCATCCCCGGAGGCCGTGGCCGATCAGGGGCTGACTTGAGAACCATGTGCGGGGCATCGACAACTACCGCCGGTGTATTCTCGAGCAGGAGCGATCCGATCTCGATCCGGCGGACGAACGATGCCTTGACGGATGCGGAACCGCCGAACGTGCGCACGGCCAGATCCTCGCCTGACAGCACTGCAGCGCCAACTTCCTCTGCGACATCCGAGTTGAGCACGGTGATGCTGGAGCCCGTGTCGAGCCAGAAGTCGTACGACTTGCCGTTGATCTTCACGCGAATCGTCGGCGTACCAATCGGGCTGAGGCCCAAAGGCATGAGCATCGAATCGGCCGACATCGACAGGCGCTGTGGTTCGATGTTGGCGAACGCAAAACCCCAGCGCTGATAATCGTGGATAATGTCCTTATCGCCTGAACTGAGCTGCGGACTGTACGCGAATGACCGGAGCTCCGCCCATTTGTGCTGGTAGAGAAGCGTCATGGCGAGCATTATCTGCGATGCGATGCCGACGGTCATATCGGCCCGCTGTCCGCTCCCGGCGATGAACGCGCTCTCCGCACCTTCGGTATCGCCGTCGGCGAGCAGCGACATACCGCGCGCGAACCCTTGTTGTGCGTCGCCCTCTGCGCTGCTGCGTAATACCGAGAGATTCAGGTCGGCCAATGCATCCCAGTACTCGGCCGCGTTGAAGACCGGACTTGTTTCCGCTTTGGTGGAGGTGACAGCCGCTGCATCCGCGGGATCGGTTGGAATGCGCGGTGCGACATACGGCCCGCCCCCGCCCCCGGCGATGAGACTGTCATCGTAACTGCTGAAATGAGCTTCGCGCTGTGTTTGAGCAGCTGCTGCAATCTCGGTAACTCCGAGCAGCAGTCCTGAAACGCCGAAGATGATCCAATTGCGAACGACAACGTAGTCGAATAGAAGCAAGTGCTTCGACTCCGCCGCGCCCATGCTGATCCTGCGCATGCGGCCCCCCTCTTTGATTGACGGAGCTCAGTGAGCTGGGTGGGCCGTAGCTGCAGTCTCCGATAATGTTTGATTCCCTAATCGCTAAAAAGGTTTATTAGAACGACATCCACCTCGTCATTTTGAGTAGCAGCACGTTTTCGGGAGCTGTTCGAAATAGGTCCGTCGCATCGCGGGAAAGGCGAAATGCGTCGGCACCGTCGGAGTGGCGTCCCTGCGACCAGACGACGAAAAACGTCGATCCGGGACGATACTCCCATCTCAATACGGTGTTTGACCGGAACTCGCGCACGTTGAACGCAGGATTGTCGAACTGGATATCGACAACACCGTCACCGTTCAGATCACTACTGTAGACATTGTCTTTGAGTTTCGGAGTGATCGGCTGGAAACGGTCCGCGTAGTTCCTCGCGCGGGGAGCAACTACTTCCTTGAAGCCGGCGTATGTTCCACCCGACAAAAAGGGCTGTCCGTATAGCTGTAGCGTCAGCGTCGGAGAGAACGCGAGATCGAGCCGCGTTGTCAGCGATGTCGTGATGCGGTCCAGAGCGCCAAGAACGTAACGGGGCGCTGTCGCTGTTCCTGCCTGTGCGACGTAAAAGAGATCGCTCCTGTCGTGCGCCCACATCGGAGCCAGTGAGATCGTCGCGCTCGTCCACGGCTGCCACGCGACTGTGGGCGAAAATGAAATAGACGATGTGTTCGGGTCGTCCGACCGGAAAAAGCTGTACGCGGCGTTGAGGCGCAGATTTTTTTGCTGCGGTGAGTACACGCTTCCATTTGCCACCCACGCGCCTTCTTCGTTGAGTAGCGGACCTCCGCGTAACCGAAGTGTGTGCGCCGATAGTCTCCGGCCTAATCTCAGCGATGAGCCCCAGAAATTCCTGAGCTCGCCCTGAAGATCGATGTTGAACTGCGTGAACAGGTGCTCGCCACCGTACGTCCACCACGACCACGTATTTCCGTAGAGATTCCAGTTGTTGAGCACAGAGTTTGGCTGAGTCTGGACTGTCCCAACCCAGACAAAATCCTCCGACCAGTCAGCGACCTTCTGAATGCCGAGATCGTTGACCTCGAAACCGGGTGTGCGTGTGTAAAACGCGTTTCCATAACGAAGTCTTCCAGCCGCACGATCGAACTGAAGCCGCGCGCCCAGGCCGGTGAGCTCCGTTCGCGTGGTGTCGTAGTCGATGTGATCAGCGTCGGGCCGCTGGAAATAATGCGCCGATGATCGCTCCGTTTCAGCGATGGCTGCGGCAGTTCCATGCACCGCCGATCCAAAGAAAGCGCCGAAGATTTCGTAGTCCGTCCCGCTCGAGCCACCAAAGCGGTGCCTGAAGTCGAGCCCGCCCGCGTAAGCCGCGTCGTGCAGCTCCGAGGCTGCCGAGCCGAGGTCGAATCGGTTCGTCGTCGTCAGCATTGCACCGAGGGCAGACCTGCCGGCACGCAGATCCTGCTGCAGTCGCAGGACCCCGTAGTTCGCCGAAGGCTCGACGATCGTTCGCGACCTCGCATTGGTGTTGTCGACGACGTCGGCATACTCAGCCTGCGTTACGGCGTCGAGAATTCCGATGGATAGGCCACTGCTCGTTTTCCCCGAGATCTTCGCCGCGCCGAGTATTGTTGTCTGCTGCGGCTCCTGAACGAATCGCCCATCGCTGTCGACGCTGATTTGCGGCGCACGACCGATCCGACGTGGATAGAACAGCGTTTCGTCGGGGCTCTCATAGATCGACAGCGCGAACAGGCCGGAGTTCTCCACGAAGAATGGTCGTCGCTCCTGCTGGGTGGTCTCGAACCCGGAAAGATTGACCTCGGAGGGATCCGCTTCGACCTGACCGAAGTCAGGATGCACAGTGAGGTCGAGAGTCAGCCCGGCGCGCAGACCGACCTTGGCGTCGAATCCGGCGCTATTGGAAAAGGCGCTCGAGTGGAAGAACGGATCGGCAGGATTTCCCGCCGCGCGCGTGACACTGCTGCTGACATAAGGGGTGATCTCTCGCCGGCGCGCCGCAGTGAGAAAATCGATCGACGTCAGCTCTCCGAACTGCGACACCTCGCGGCTCTGGCCACGAACGACCGGAGCCCAGCTCGACCACTCCTGTCGGCGCCCGATGTTACGGTAGAAGTTGATGCCCCATGTCTGCGAACCCGAAGACAGCGAGTAACGCAGCTGGGACAGCGGGATCCGGAATTCAGCAGTCCAACCCAGCGAGTCGCGCGCGACGGCAACGTCCCACACTGCGTCCCAGCTCATGTCGGTCTGGATATCGTCGTAATGGTACATGTCGACCTTCACACCGACTGGATTCACCGCGAAGTGAAACGCGCTGCGACGGTCGTGGAAGCTGTCGATCAGCACATCCACCCAGTCCGAGTTCAGCATCCCGTCTCGTCGCATCAGCGGTGCGACGATGCTGTCCGGCGAGTCGAACGCGCGGATGCCGACGTAGATCGCGTCTCCAGCGAAGACCACCCGCGCTTCGGTGCGTCGGGACGCTGGTACCCCGGCTTGTGGATAGTTCTGGGTGAAATCGGTTGCAGCCGGAGCTGTCGCCCAAACCGGGTCGTCGAGTCGTCCGTCAATCACGGGCGCCGGCGTATCCCTTTTCCCCCGTAACACCCGCAGCCCTACAGAACTCGATTCCGCCACGACTGTTGGCTGCGTTACAGCCGCGAGACGCAGCTCACCAGTCAACTGCCGGTGCGGAACACCGAGCAGCAGGAGAAACAAAAACATCGGACCCAGCTCCTACTAGTTTTGTAGTAGAAGCTAGGCCCGATGGTTTGAGGTGTCAACTAGTTCCTTAGTAGCTAGACGAGTTGTTTACTTAGTAACTGGCCGAGATGTTCACCTGAAAGCCCAGACCTTCCAGCATACAGTGCAAAGCGCCCGGCTCCGGGAGGAAAGCCGCAGTTGCCACGAGTATGCCCGCCACGAGCGCCAACCGCGCCGCCCGCATACGACCGGAGCGTCGTTCCGCTGTTATGATCTGCAGCCGCTCCTCCAGCGACGATAGCGGCCGGGACAATGCCGGAATCGGCAGTCGACAGCCGGCCGCGCGCGATCCCGCTTCCAGCAGCAGCAGTCCGTACGTGCGCGGGTCCGAGCCGCGTCTCAGAACTCGCGCATCGCAATCCACTTCCAGCGCGACACGCAGGCGTCTTGCCATCCACCACACCGCCGGGTTCCACGGCTGTGCGATTGTGGCGACCAACGCCAGTGCGCTGAGTACATGATCGCCCGCGCGATGATGCTCGAGCTCGTGCGCCATGATCAATGCCCGTACTCTCTCACTTTCCGCCAACGCCCATCGTGGCACCACGATCGCGCTTCGCATGAAGCCCACGATGGCTGGTCCCTCCGCTTCGGACACCAGGACCGAATGGCCGTCCATTGACGCACGATCCCACGCGCGACGACGCTGAACCAGACGCCAGATCGCGATCGCAAACATTGCGGCGGTGAGCGCTGATGCCATCCACAACAACGGTGACAGATAAACGTCCCAGCGCGAGAACAGATCGTAGAAGCGGATATAACTCGAAGCTGGCGAGTCGAGCGAAGTCGCTCCGTGACGGCGCGGGATAAACCACAACGCCATTCCAACTGCCTGATACAAAGCGGTCAGGGTGGTCGCGATTGTCGCTACCAGCGCGGTAAACCAGATCCAGCGACTCGGCTGTCCGATTACGCGAGCTGCATTCTCGAGCGCATGCGCGGCGAGGATACCCAGTCCGCCGATCACCATACTGTACATCATCCATCCCAGAATCATCGACTTGCCTCCTTCAGCCGGGAATCGAGCAGCTGGCGCATGCGCTTCAGCTCCTCCGGCTTGAGTTTCCGTCCTGAAACGAGCTGAGTCAGCAGCATCTCGGCTGACCCGGAAAAAACCTTGTCGGTGATGCGATGAAGTGCCGATTGCCCCGCAGCCGCGCGCGGTACCAGCGGCGCATAACGGTGCGCCTTTCCTTCCTCTCGATGACCTACGTAGCCTTTCGCCTCGAGAGTGCGAAGCACGGTGAGGACGGTCGTGTAGGCAAAGTCTTCTTCGAGCGATTCGCGAACCTCCGCGACGGTCGCCGAGCCTTTATCCCACAGGATCGCCATCACATCGAGCTCACGTTCGGTGAACGACACGTCCATGTGCAGGCCTGCTACGAAAAGATTAGTAATACTCGTAGCGAGACTTCGGAGTGTCAACTAGGTAATTAGTTGACCAGTCCGGTTTTCGAGGGTGAGGGCTGCCGGCTTCGGGCTGTCTGGCTGCCGGCAGGTCGTCTTCCGGTTGCAGTTTCCGCCCGTAAGCGGTAGAGGGGCCAGCTAGAGGCGCCGGTCAGAATCGAACTGACGAATAGCAGATTTGCAGTCTGCCGCCTTACCACTTGGCCACGGCGCCGTGCGACAAACTTACCGGGTTCGCCAGCTCCAGATCAATCGCGCCAGGAAAATCCCGAGCAGAAGCCCCACCCCGATAATCAACAGCAGCGCGATCACGGTCAGAACGACCGCGCCCGCCGAGTAGCTGCGCCCACGAGCCGACTGTGTCGTTTGCTTCGATACGTGCCGCTCCAGTATCGCCACGTTCTTGGTGTTGGACTTCCACATCGCGTCGAAGACGTCCCCAATCACCGGAATCGAGCCAAGCAGTGTATCGAAGCCGACGTTCGCAACCATTCTCACCAGCGTGAATCCCGATACATCAGCGCGCGCCGCCTCGAGAATGATGTACGCCGATAGCACCGCCCCGATCAGATCACCGATGCCGGGGATCAGTCCGACGATCGGATCCAGGCCGATTTTGCGGCCGGTGCCGGGAATCGTGATCGAGTTGTCGAGGAGCTGCGCCAGTACGCGCACGCGGCGCATTCTGCTCGCAGGATCATCGCCCGTAATCCCCCGCTCGGCGATCTCGACGCGAGGATTCGTTCTGCTCACCGCGAGAGCTTCGCCTCGAGCGCTGACATTCTCGTCGAGCCGGGATAAGGCTTGTCACCCTTGATGGCGCTCCAGAGAATGTGATTGAACAGATTCTCGTCAGCCATGTCGACCTTGTCGAGCCTCAGCTTCTTCGATGCCTCAGCGAGCGCGGTCCGCGGCGGGTTCTTTTGATCGAGGGGAATGCTGGAGCGAAGCGCGGTATAAGGCGCGAGATCGGGCGTCGATTCCCAGATCTCCCGCAACGGGCGCCCGTAGTGATCGAACTGCGACATCGTACCCAGTCCAAGTATCTCTTCGATGGTGGCGACGACGTCGGAAGTATTTGCGAATCGATGGAAGGTTTTTCCGCGATTCCACGCCGAGACGACGAGAAGCGGCGACCGATGCGAGTCCACGTGATCAGGACCATCCTGCGCATCATCTTCCAACACGAACAACACCGTGTTCTTCCAGAACGGGCTTCTTGAAACCGCTTCGACAATCCGGCCTAGTGCGAGATCGTTGTCAGCCATGTAAGCGCGCGGCGTTGGTCTGTTTGGCGTGGAACCCGATGTGTGATCGTTCGGCAGCGCCAGTATCTCTAGTGCGGGCATCTTTCCCGCCTTCACGAATTCCTGAAACTCCCTGATCCAGACGTCCGCTCGAACCTGATCGGGAATGTCGAGATTCCAACCGGAGTATGAAGGGTTGATGTGCCCTACCAATGCTTTCTTGAGTGCGACGCCCGTGACAGACGCGCCCGACCCCATATCGTCCTCGCCAACGAACTCGCCGTAATTCCGATAGGAGATGCCGGAGCGCTGTGCCTGATCCCACAAATAACCATTCGCTGGTTCGTTGACGTCGTCGGCAGGAATCGAATCGCGATTCGATCCCTGATAGTCATAGGTGCGGCCGCGATCGGAATAGTGCGATGGAATTGTCTTCTCGCCGTAGTCGGTGACGTACGCGGCAGTCGACCAGTTGTGTCCATCGGGACTGACTTCGGCGTTTACGAAAAACCTATCGAAAATTCCAAACCGCTCGGCAAGGGCGTGGTGATTCGGCGACACGGCGCGCGGAAAGAAAACCAGCGATGTGTCGCCGTCTGCCTGCGACAGGTCGCCGAGTACCTGATCGTAGGTTCGGTTTTCCTTGATGATGTAGATCACATGTTCGAACGGCGGATACGATTTGCCGGGACGCGCCGCGTTCCAGCCGTTGGCATTCGCGACACGCGTGGAAAATGACGCGAGCTCGCTCGCGGTCGCGTTCGCCAGTGGCAACGTCGTGAAGGTGCCGTTGATCTGCCCGAGCGTGTACTCCGGAGTGTGAGCCGGCATGTGTTGGCCGGGCTGCCAGTGTTTCGGATTCGGCGCCGTGCCGCGACCCTTGGCATTCGCAACCAGAATGTCGCTGCCGTCGACCAGAACTCCCGCCGGGTACCAGCCAACAGGAATCCTTCCAATCAATGAATCCGCGGTCGACACGCTGGCAACGCCCGACGTGCCGGCGGACAGCGTGAACACAGCGATCGCATTGTTGTCAGCCTCCGCAACGAAAAGCCTGCTGCCATCCGGTGAGACAGCGAGCGCGTTGGGAGTACTACCCTCGCTCGAAGTCGCGGAAACCGAATCAGTCAACGTCGTGACGACCTGCAGCCGTTTTGTATCGACGACGGCGATCCTGTCGGTGCTGCCGGATGCAACGAACAGGCGGCTTCCATCCGGACTGAGAGTCATCGCCGACGGATGTCGACCTACGCGAATACGCGTTCCGCCTTCCAGCGTTCCATTCGCGCGGGGCGGAAACGCCGATACCGTCCAGCCGTTCCACGCTGAGACGTACACAAGTCCGTCGCGGCCGACGACGACGCCGTAAGGATATCTCTCGGTCGGCAGGCGCTGAATGACACGACGTGACGCCACATCGATCACTGCGACTGAATCCGCGAGATTCTCGGCAGCGTATAGTGTCCGGCCGTCATTGGAGATCGCGATCCCCGCCGGGTAACGCGTCCCGCTATGCGCCGGATCCTTGAACGCCAGAGAGATTGAGTCAGCGAGTGTCGCGGTACCGTCGCGCCAATCGAAACGATAGATGACGTCCTGGTTGCCGCCCGAGACGTACAGCGATTTCCCATCCGGAGAGAAGGCCATCCCCAGAAAAACCGCCGGCAAGCTCACTTTCTGAACGATGGCGCCGGAGCGACGATCGACGATCTGAATTCCCTGCTCCCGCCAGCCATTGAGCAGAAAGATCAGTCGGCTTCGATCGGGCGAGAGCGTCATCGCCAGTGGTAGCGGTCCAAGATCGATAGAGCTGCCAGCGGGATCCAGCATTACCCCTGTTGGCAGCCGTCGCGGTCCACCCGCATTCTGTGTCAGAACTTCTGAATCAACTTGCGGCGAAGGTGCGCCGCACCCGATAGCCAGCATCGCCGAGAGAAGTGCCAGTCGTCTGTTCATGCGCGAAAGATGGCATTGACACCCATTTCTGCCAGTCTGATAATCCGCAAATGAGCAGCACTTCTACCAGCTTCGAGATCATTCCGGCCACTCGCGCGGATATCCCTCTCATCCGCCAGTTCATTCTCGAGCTCGCCGAATACGAGAAAGCACTGCCGGGTGAAGCTCCGGTTACCGAGAGGGACCTCGCCGAGACACTGTTCGGAGAGCGACCTGCCGCCGAAGTCATCATCGCCTACATGGCGGGCCAGCCGGTCGGCTTCGCGCTGTTCTTTCACAACTACTCGACCTGGCTTGGCAAGCGCGGGATCTATCTCGAGGACCTTTTCGTGCGACCGCCAGCGCGAAAGCACGGAGTCGGTTTCGCGCTATTGCGCGAGCTGGCACGCATCGCGGTGCAAAGAGATTGCGGGCGAATGGACTGGTCAGTGCTCACCTGGAATCAGCTCGCGATCGATTTCTATAACAGGATCGGAGCGAAGCAGCAGGATCAGTGGGCGACGTTCCGTTTGACTGGCGAGCCTCTGCGCCGACTGGCCGCGGACGACACCTAGCGGTGCGCGGTTACGCCGACCTGTCGACAGTATTCGAGAACCGGGCAGGTTGAGCACTTCGGTAGTCGGCCGGTGCAGACGTGTTTTCCAAACGGCACCAGCAGTCGATTGATTTCCACCCAGTATTTCCTTGGCAGGACTTTCTCGAGCGCTTCCCGTGTCCTTTCCGGCTCTGCTGCGCGGACGTATCCCCAGCGGTTGGTGACACGGTGCACGTGAATGTCGACGCTGATCTTCGTGGCGCCGCACGCAATACCAAGCGTGAGATTTGCGCATTTGGGCCCAACTCCGCGAAACGAAGTCATCACGTCATAGTCGCACGGCAGCTTGCCATCGAACTCTTCGACGACACGCTTGGCCATGTCTCTAATGTTGTATGCTTTCGTCTCATAGAAGCTCGCCGGCCGGATGAGTGCCGCGATTTTGCGAGCGCTCAGGCGGCTGATTTTCTCCGGCGTCGGCGCAGCTTTGAAGAGTCGGATGGCCGCAGGAAGTGAGACTTCGTCGAGCGTTCTGATCGAGATCACGCATGCGGCGAGCTGATGGAACGGAGTGGCGAAACCCTGATCAGCCAGGTCGAACATCGCGGCATCGGCAAACTGCTTAACTTCATGCCTGATTCGAGCGAGCATTTGGTGGATGTCGAACGGACGCTTTGCCATGGAGCCCAATGATCTACGGCCGTAGGCCGCGTCAGCTGCTGGTTGTGTGGGGAGTGTCGCTGTTGTTCATCGTCCTCATCTATTGGCTCGAGATCAGCGCTCCTGCATTGCACGAGCTACTGCTGCCCTTCTACTGGATCATTCTGGGCATTGCGGTAGTCGCCACATGGCGCTGGCTTCGTGCCAGATCGAAGAAGGATCGGCGAACGGGCGATCGCCGACGCTCTGACCGGCGCGATACCAAGGAGTGGGAGCAGTAACCTATTTGGTCCGGAGAATCGAGATCGTGAAGGTTGTCGGTGCTATTCCTCCACGCGCCGTCAGACGACCTCCGCCAACCTTCCCGGCCGAAACGCCGAAACGAAGGTAAGCAGCGCCGCCATCACCCACTCCGACAAAGGTCACGTTCACCGAGTCGAGTGGAATCGACGGCATCGGCCACACGCCCTGATTCACTCCCGCGGCGATCGAGCGCATGTTCCAGCTCGGGTAGGTGTAGATGGTCTGCACGCCAGGAACGAAGTCGTCGGCATAGTTCGCCGCCGCCCAATCGCGCACCCACCCACTCAGGTCCGGCGTGATCACGCGTGTCAAATTTCCGATGCCGTGCACGTTGGCCGGTGCATTCACCAGGTCGAACCACATCTGCGCCTGGTTACCGCCACGCCGGTCCGCCGCGTAGCGCAGGAACGACCAGATCGCGCCACGCGTGGTGATGTTGGAATTGCCGGCGTACGGAGAATTCGTCAGCGGGTTGGTCAGATATTCGCGGAACCTGCGGAAGTTGATGACGCCATACGTGTCGAAGGCGTCTTTCAACTGGGGCGATTGCTGAATCTGCTCGTAGCTAATGTTCTGGCCCGGGCTCAGTCCGGCTGCCCGGTAGAACAGGAGCTCTTCCGCCTCGTGTGCCAGGCCTTCGTCGAGGAAGGAATCCTCGAACAGGCCGTTGCTCGCGTTGACGTAAAGGTGTCGCCCGGCGTTGATCAAATGCTGAAATTCGTGCGCAAGCGTCGCGACCGTGACGGATCGAACGAAGTCAACTGTCCGCACGTTCTGATTCACGATTCCCGTCGGGTCCGGAACCAGCAGATAAAACATCTCGGCGAAGTTGCTCGTCGCACAACCACTGACGCTGGTGGTGCCAGTGACGGGAAAGAGATCCCGACTGAAGAAGAATCCGCCGACGTAGAAACTCTGTTGCGGCGGAGTGAGCTCGTTCACCGCACGCGTAAAAAACAGAATCACGTGCTGATTGTTGTCGATGTCGGTCGGCGCACCGAAGTTCGCGGTGTCGACGGGGTACACCAGCGTGTCGAACGCTGCTCCAAAACTCTGATAGTCAGCCGTCGTATAACCGTCCGCCGGGTTTGCCGTATCAGCCACGACAATCGCGCGATCGGTGATCGCGACCACTCGGCCTGTTCGCAAAAACGCGTTCGAGCACGCCGAGGATGAGTTCGTATTCAACTTCAGTACATCGCCGATCTGAGGCGCCGAAGCCTGCATGTTGAAACGCCCGGCACTGGCCGCTTTCGCCATTCTCGCCCCAGGAATGAGCGGTGTCAGCTCTTTGATGGACCGCTCTCGGAGGCTCAGCTCGAAGGCATCGTCGGGCTTCAGCGTGCGTTGAATGGCCGCGTTCGTCTGAAAGGCAGGTGCGGTGACCCGATTTGCGCTCGCACCGATGGTCGTGCCGCCGCTGGCAATGGAGATGCGAAGGAGGCCGCCTGCGAAATCAGAGTAATAAGGTATTGCGACGAATTCAGCGCCCGCCGGCGTTCCCTGAACGCAAAATTCTGACGCATTCGCTCCATTGTACGACGCGAGCTCGCCGACAGCTAAGGAGGAGACGGCCGCCCCGGCCTGACAGGGCGGCGGCAGCACGATCACCGTGCCGGACTTCGCAATACTGCCGGCAGTCGCTTGCAGCGTCGTCGTTTTGTCAGAGGCCCGCGCGGTAAGAATTGCCCCGTTGCCAAAATTGTCGGCGCCGATGATCGACGTATCGGCCGCCGCGATTGTGGTGGGCACTGGAAGTGAGTTTCCGTATTGATCCGCAGCGCGGGCAATCAGTCGGAACGAATCACCGATTCCGAGCAGGCGCACGGTGTCGCGAGAGAGAACGATCTGAGATAGCGGGCCGGCGACTACTTGCTCGTTGAAGATCGCTGTCCGCCCCGCAGCTTTGGCAGTCGTGGTCTGTAGTCCGGAAGTTGTACCGAGGGTCCACTCGACTGCGGTCAGACCCTTGCTGTCAGTGACAGTTGTTGCCGCGCTCAGCGTACCAGTGTTGGTATTCCAGGCAACGGTCACGCGTGGCACCGGATTACCGCCGGCGTCGACTACCTTCGCGATAAGTGGCAGCGGCAGCTTGCTGGCGACCTGCACGCCGGCTTGCGCATCACCCGAGACGACGAGGACATTCGCGGGTGGATTTGGTGGCGGTCCCGATGCATCGCCACACGCGATTGTCAACGCGACAACCGCGGTTCGCACCGCAATCCTCGTGGAAAACCCCCTCATGGGGCGAAATGTACGACGCGGACCACAGTCCCGCCGCGTTACTCAGGCGAGGTGTCTGCGTTTTCCTGGTTGAACTCGACACCGGGTCCGCTTCGACGCGCAGAGGCGTCGGGTGGGCGTTTGATTCCGTCGCTTACATCAGCCAGCGACGCCACCTGCTCGACGAAAATCTGCGTTAGCTCGTCGACGCGGTCCTGGACGAGACGATCGCTCGCGCGCGACAGCGTCGCCGCGCGATGAGTGACTTCATCGATCGTCGCGCGAGCGGTCAGCGCACCACCGGTCCGCAGCATTTGTGAAATTGCTGCCGACGGGGCGACCTCTCCAGCCAAACATTGCACGAGAATTGCCCGAACCCCCGGCGGCTGCAGGCCGTCGGTTAAACGTAAGATGGCTTCGGCTTCGAGACCGGTGCGACTGGCCATGTGCGTGTAATGATGTGTGAGGCTGCTACCGGTTATATGGCACAACATGCGCCAGTCGAACGAGAACCAGCACTAATCAAAAGGAGGACCCAGTGGCGGCGAGAAAATCATCCGGGCGTAAGCGCTATGGTAAGGCCGCGTCAAAGCGCGTCGAGAGCGCAATGCGTCGTCGTAAGAAGGGAACGCTCAAATCCGGCCGCAGCGGCAAGAGGGTGAAGAGCCGGAAACAGGCAATCGCTATCGGCCTGTCCGAGGCGAGAAAAAAGGGAGCGAAAGTTCCCCGCAAGCGCAGTAGCAGAAGGAAGAAGAGTCGTTAGGCGGGATGCGGGATGCGGGATGCGCTTACTGCGGAACGAGCCCGTCTTGTCTTTAGCGCATCTCGCGTCCCGCATCCCGCATCCCGCATCCCTAGTACTTCGCCAAATAACTCTCCAACTCCCACGGCGACACCTGGCTGATGTATTCCTGCCACTCCTGCCTCTTCGCCGCCAGAAAGTGATTGGTGATGTGCTCGCCCAGCGCTTCCGTCATCACCGTGTCCTTCTCGAGCTCGTTGCAGGCTTCCTCGAGATTGTGAGGCAGGTCATCGATTCTCAGGCGACGCCGCTCGCGATGCGACATCTCCCAGATGTTGGTGTTCACCGGCTCGCGCGCGTCAGCTTTCGTTTCGACGCCATCGAGCCCGGCTGCTAGCTGCACCGCCAGCGCCAGATATGGATTCGCCGACGGGTCTGGAATCCTCAGCTCGATTCGTGTTCCCAGACCGCGACGATCCGGAATTCGAATCATCGGCGACCTGTTTCTCATCGACCACGCAACGTTCACCGGCGCTTCGTAACCGGGTACCAGTCGCTTGTATGAATTCACCAGCGGGTTGGTGATCGCGGTAAACCCGCGCGCGTGCTTCAACAATCCACCGATGTAATGCAGCGCTGTCGATGACAGCTCCCACTCTGCGCCCTTGTCCCAGAACGCATTCTCATTTCCGCGGAATAGCGACTGATGCGTGTGCATCCCGCTGCCGTTCTGCCCGAAAATCGGCTTCGGCATGAACGAGGCGGTTAGCCCGAAGGTCCGCGCCACGTACTTCACGACGAATCTGAAGGTGGTGATGTTATCGGCGGTCTTCAGGGCTTCCGCGTAGCGGAAATCGATCTCGTGCTGGCCGTGCGCGACTTCGTGGTGCGCCGCTTCCACCTCGAAGCCCATGCGCTCGAGCACGTCGACAATCGCCCTTCGAGCATCTTCGCCAAGATCGGCGGGTGCCAAATCGAAGTACGAGCCGACATCATGCGTAATAGTGGATGGTCCTTCATCAGGCCGCGGCTTGAACATGAAGAACTCTGCTTCCATGCCGGCGTTCATCGTGTAGCCGAGCTTGGCGCCGCGCGCGATCACCTTTTTTAGAACTGACCGGGGATCTCCGGCGAAGGGCTTGCCATCCGTTGTGTTGATGTCGCAGATAAGTCTGGCAACCCGGCTCTTTTCATCTCCCCAGGGGAAAATCTGAAACGTGCTGAAATCAGGAATCAGTAGCATGTCCGACTCCTCGATCCTGACGAACCCCTCGATCGAGGAACCGTCGAACATGATGTCCCCTGCCAATGCCTTCTCGAACTGCGACGCCGGAAGCTCTACGTTCTTGTTGACACCGAGTATGTCGGTGAACTGCAGCCTCAGAAACCGCACGTTGTTGGACGTCGCTAGCTCGAGGATGTCCTCAGCAGTAGCGCCCGAAGTGTCAGGAAGGATGGCGCGATGGCGGGGCATGCCCCAACGTACCCCCTTTGCTCAATTTTTGCAATTTCGGCAACAAATGACACGCATTTCTTGCGTTTTCGCCATAAATCTGGCAAGTTGATCCTCGAATTGTGCATTTTGTGCACAATTAGTCCTACACCTCCCAATCCGTGATCCCATGACCGCCGCCGCAACCCTCACTCCCCGCAAAGCTCTACTGAGCGAAATCACCACCCGCGAACCCCGCGTCGCGCCGGGCTTCAATGAAGACGGAATCCCCGGCCCAACCTCGCAATACTTCGGCATCAATACCCTCGGCGTTCGTCAGCTGCGCGACAAGCTTCCTCGTGAAGTCTTCGCCAGCCTCCTTGGATCAATTCGCCAGGGGAAAAAACTCGACACGGCCATCGCGCCGGTGGTCGCCCAGGTGATCAAGGAGTGGGCGATCTCACGTGGCGTGACTCACTTCACTCACTGGTTCCAGCCACAAACTGGACTCACCGCCGAGAAGCACGACGCGTTCTTCGCATTCGATGATGACCGGCAACCGATGGAATCGTTCAGCGGCGAGCAGCTGATTCAAAGCGAGCCTGATGCATCGAGCTTCCCATCCGGCGGTTTGCGCGCGACCTGGGAGGCGCGCGGCTACACTGCCTGGAATCCGGCCAGCCCGGTCTTCATCGTCGAATCAACCGGCGCGCGGACCCTTTGCATCCCGTCCGTCTTCATCGGCTATAACGGCGAAGCGCTCGACGAAATGACGCCCCTTCTCCGCAGCTCCGACATTCTTTCAGAGAAAGCGATCGAGCTGCTCGATCTACTTGGCGACAAGGGAGTGCAACGCGTCTTCACGACCCTCGGACCCGAGCAGGAATATTTCCTGATCGATCGCGCGCATTTCAGCCTGCGTCCCGATCTGGTGATGGGTGGCCGCACGCTGATCGGCGCCCCGCCTCCGCGCGGACAACAGCTCGAAGATCACTACTTCGGTGGCATTCCCGAGCGCATCCAAGGCTGCATCGCCGAAGCAGAGTACGAGCTCTATAAGCTCGGCGTACCCATCACGACTCGACACAACGAAGTCGCGCCGTGTCAGTTCGAGATGGCGCCGTACTTTGAGGAGACCGATCTGGGTGTCGATCACAACCAGCTCGTAATGGCGACGCTACGTCGCGTCGCGCTCCGTCACGGATTGCAGGCGCTTCTTCACGAGAAGCCGTTCGCTGGCATCAACGGCTCCGGAAAACACTGCAACTGGTCGATGTCAGTAATCGCGGACCTCCCCGAGCTCGATGGATTGAACCTCCTCAAGCCGGGAAAGACTCCGCATCAGAACCTCCGCTTTCTCGTTTTCCTCGCTGCCGTTCTGCGCGGTGTTCACAAGCATTCCGGTTTGCTTCGCGCCGGCATCGCGACTTCAGGCAACGAGCATCGGCTCGGCGCCAACGAAGCGCCACCCGCGATTATCTCCGTGTTCATGGGCGACATGCTCACAAAGGTCATCGAGGCGATCGCCGATGGTAAAGGCACGGAGACCGCCGAACAGCAGATGATCAAGCTCGGCGTCGCCAAGCTTCCGGAGGTGCGCCGAGACAACACGGATCGCAACCGGACGTCGCCGTTTGCATTCACCGGCCAGAAGTTCGAGTTCCGCGCGGTTGGTTCGTCGGCGTCGATCGCTTTCCCGGTGACCTTGCTCAACGTCGCGGTAGCCGATGCAATCGGCGAGATCACCGAGTCGTTGCGCGAGACGCTGAAGAAGACGAAGGGCGTCAACGAAGCAGTGCTCAAGGTCGTGCGCCAGGTCTTCAAGGAGACAGCCCCCATTCGCTTCGAGGGCAACAACTACTCCGAGGAGTGGGTCAAGGACGCAAAGAAGCGCGGCCTGCCGAACCTTCGTCGCACTCCCGAAGCGCTCAAGGAGATGATCTCCAAGCAGTCGCGGAAAGTTCTCACCGATCTGGGTGTGCTCACGAAAGAGGAGCTCGAGTCACGCTACCATGTGCGCGTCGAACGCTACGTGAAAGACATGCTCATCGAGCTGCATACGCTGCGTGAGATCGTGGATACGATGGTGATCCCGGCGGCCTTCACCTACCTCAATCAACTCACGGAAGCCGCAGCACACGCGAAAGCAGCTGGAATCGCCGTGGTCCCCCAGGTCGCCACCGCGAACCAGGTCGGCGAGCTGGTACAGGAGCTCCAGGAACACCGCGAGGATCTGACAGATGTGATCGCCCGCACTGAAGCGAAGCACGAAGATCCGGTCGGCCAGGCGGAAATGCTCACCACCGAAGGCGCGGATACGATGGCCGAGGTGCGCAAAGCCTGTGACGCTCTGGAGCTGTTGGTCGCAGACGATTGCTGGCCGCTGCCGAAGTATCGGGAGATGCTCTTTCCCGTTTAGCGCTCGGCGGTAAATGCATATGAGAGGGCGGCTGAGTAATTTCACTTCATGCCGTCCTCTCCTTCTTCTTCTGATTCAATGACTTGTCCGTCCTGCGGCACCACTGGCAGCGGACACTACTGCTCCAATTGTGGCGCCTCGCTGGCCGGATCAGCCTGCGCTGCTTGCGGCGCTGAGCTACGTCCGGGCGCAAAGTTCTGCCATCGCTGCGGAGCCCCAGTCGGCACCAAGGCGCCCGCTACTGTCGAATCACGCACCAATGCCCTCCCCTGGATCGTTGCCGCCCTCGCGTTTCTCGCTCTTTTTGCGATGGCCGCCGGTCGCGGTTTCACGGCGCGTCCAAGCAGCACCGTCGACGGATCACAAAATGCTTTGCCGCAGGCAGGTCTCGACGACAGAGGCGGAGCGGCAGGTGATGCCGAAAGTGTCCGCGCTCCAGACATCTCGGGCATGTCTCCACAGGAGCGCGCAGATCGCCTCTACAACCGCGTGATGACACTCGCGACGGAGGGAAAGGTCGACAGCGTGCAGTTCTTCGCGCCGATGGCGCTCATCGCATATCGCGATCTTGCTCCTTTCAATGCCGACGAGCGCTACGATATGGGTCGCATCGGCGAAGTAGCCGGTGCGTTGCCGTTCGCCAAGGCGCAGGCCGATACGATTCTGCTGACCAATCCAAATCATCTGCTCGGACTGATTCTGGAAGCGAGACTGGCGACCATCGCCGGGGACTCGACTTCCGTCCATACATTCGAGCGCAGGCTGCTCGCCGCCGAGAAAACAGAGCTCGCGACAAAGCGCGACGAGTACATCAGACATCAGGACGACATCTCAAACGCGCTCAAGCAGGCGCGCAAGAGCACTGGAACCAGGTCATGACCACCACTCAGGAAACGACAATTCATCTCGCCCACAGCCCTGATTCGGACGACGCATTCATGTTCTACGCGCTTGCCGACGGGCAGATCGACACCGAAGGAGTCAGCTACGTTCACGAGCTGCAGGACATTGAGACGCTGAATGGACGCGCCCTGCGCGGCGAGCTCGACGTCACTGCAGTCTCGATTCACGCGTACGCGTATCTATCGGATCGTTACGCCCTTCTGCCGCATGGCGCGTCGATGGGCGACGGATACGGGCCAATGCTCGTCGCGAAAAAGCCGATGACGAAGGAGCAGGTGGCCGGCCGACGCGTCGCGGTGCCTGGTCTTATGACCAGCGCTTATCTCGCGCTAAAACTTTATCAACCTGATTTCGTGCCCGTCGTCACCCCGTTCGACAAGATCGACGAATCCGTGCAGCGCGGTGACGTCGACGCCGGACTGCTCATTCACGAGGGGCAGCTGACCTACAAGGACGAAGGGCTTCACCTCATTGCCGACATGGGCGCGTGGTGGAAGGATAAAACCGGGCTCCCTCTTCCACTCGGCGGCAACGTCATTCGCAAGGACATGCCCCGCGACCTGCAGCGCAAAGTCTCCCGGCATTTGCGCGACAGCATCGCCTTCGGTCTTGAGCACCGCAAGAACGCGCTCGACCACGCCATGCGATTCGCGCGCGGACTTGATCGCAGCAAAGCGGACGAGTTCGTTGGCATGTATGTGAATGACTGGACCCTGGATTACGGGGACAAGGGACGCAAGGCAATCAGACTCTTTCTCGATGAGGGAGTAAAGTCTGGCGTGATCACTCGCCCCGTAACGGTGGAGTTCGTTGACGACTGAGCTGGTTGCCGAGCTCGAGCGGCGCGCGGCAAGGTTTGCCGCCGTTGCAACAGTTCAGCAAGCCATCTCGGCGACTATCTCGCTCAAGGAAGCATACCGCGAGATCTACAAGGCAGTTGCGTCTGTAGTCGATGCGCCATGTTTCGCGCTGATGATCGCAGAGCCGGACTCGGATCAATTCCGCGCCCACTGCATCGTCGTCGATGGGAAAGAACGGGAAGGCGAGAGTGTTCTCGACTTCCCGAATGGAACCGACACCATCGCGCGAGTTTTTCAGAGCGGCGTTCCCGTGATCTCTTCCAAACCGGAGCGCTGGTGGACGGGAACGATCTTTCAGGTCGCCTCCAGGCGCGAAGTGCAAAGTGAGATAACTGCTCCACTCACTTATCACGATCACACTGTCGGCGTGATGCAGGTCCTCTCCTACAAGCAGAATGCCTACGACGCGCACGATCTCGATCTGATCATGCTCATCGCGCGACAGGCCGCTGTTGCGATCGAGAACGCGCGGCTGTTCGACGGGCAGCGCAATGAACAAAAGCAGGCTGAGGCAGCAGCCGAAATCGCGCGCCTCGCATTGCGCAAAGTCACGGTCGCGCACGCATGTCACAACATCCTGCGCATTCTGGAAGAAGTTGTTCCGTCCAGCGGCAAGGCAATTGGAATCATCTCTCAGGATGGAAAGACGCTCAACTGCGTCGCAGGATCGGGGTCCTGCGAAACGATGACGGGGATCATCGCACCGATCGAGCGGAGCTCGGTCCGCGTCGCCTGGGCGAAGGAAGAGCCTACCTTCGTTGAAAATCTGCGAGAGAAAGCTCATTACCCGGATCGAGTCCCGGCGGAGCCCGCGATCACTATTCCGTTGATTGCGAGCAATCGACGGCTTGGCGTGCTGGTGGTTACCGCAGATCCATCGCAGTTGCAGACAGGCGCGCATGTCGACGCGTTGCTTCGACTCGCTCCCGGCGTCGCCCTCGCCATCGACGTTCTTCTCCTTAGCGAAGATGAGCAGCGGACTCACGCTCGCGAGAGAACACTCGCCGCCGCGTTGTCGACGATGGACCAACCCGTTCTCATACTTGGCGTCGACGCGAAAGTGCAGTACGCGAATGCCGCGGCGAGCAAGGAATACGGCTACGAGCCTCATGAGATTGCCGGACTCTCGGTCGATGAGTTCGTCGTTGCCTCATCCCAGCCATCGCGGCGCCAGACAATTCCGCCGATCGCCCAGGAAAAGGCACTGTGGACGGGCGAACACGTGCACAGGCGCAAGGACGGCAGCGAGTTTCCCGCCGCCGTCACGCTCAGTCACATCCGCGACGCCAGCAACAACATCATCGGGCTGGTGATCGGCGTCAGAAATCTCACTGAAGAACGAAAAGTATCAGACTACCTCGGTCGCACCGAGAAGCTGGCTGCGATCGGAGAGCTCGTCGCCGGCGTCGCACACGAGCTGAACAATCCTTTGACCGGCATCTCGACATTTGCGCAGCTGTTACTCGAAGACAGGCTGCAGGGTGAGCAATTCGAGTCGGTCAGCCTGATCAAGCGTGAGGCCGACCGAGCCATCACTGTCATTCGTGATCTGCTGTTGTTCGCGCGCAAAACCGACGCCCGGGAAACTATCGTCGACATCAATACGATCGTGAAGCACACCGTCCGACTGCGCGCTCTTGCATCACGCTCGACCGGCATCGAAGTCCACATGCACCTCGACGACAGCCAGCCCAAAGTACGCGGCGACGAGCAGAAACTGCAGCAGGTGCTCCTCAATCTCCTCGTCAATGCGGAGTCAGCGATGGAGGAAGCCGAGATCCGTCACCTGACGGTGACAACGCAGCGAAAACAGGGCGCTGTGCAAATCGTCATATCCGATACCGGACATGGGATGGCCGAAGCCGTGCTACAACGTCTCTTTGAGCCCTTTTTCACGACCAAGGCACCTGGCAAAGGAACGGGGCTCGGCCTGAGTGTCAGTTACGGGATCATCCAGCAGCATGAAGGAACAATCACTGTCGACAGCACGCCGGAGATCGGTACGACCTTTACGATTCTTCTCCCACTCTACATCGAGTCCAAGAAGTGACGCGCGTTCTAATCGTTGACGACGAAGAGACGATCAGGCTCGCGCTGCGAAAGTTTCTGCGCTCGCGTGGCTACGAAGTGGAGATCGCCGGCTCCGGTGAGCAGGCACTGCAGGTATTGGCCAAGCAATCGTTCGCGCTGATGTTGTGCGACGTCCGCATGCCTGGATTGACCGGCGTTCAGGTCGTTCCTCAGGCACGTGCGCGGGACCCCGATCTCGCGATCATCATGCTGACTGCGGTCAACGACGCCGCCACAGCGACCGAAGTGCTGGCGGCCGGCGCTACCGACTATCTCATGAAGCCGGTGGAGCTCGCCGACCTTCAACAAGCCGTCGACCGAGCGCTACTCAAGCGCAGTGAGTGGATTGAAAAGCGCAGGGTCGATGCGTTGATCCGCCACGAGGTGGCGCTCCGCACGGCGGAACTCGAACAGGAAAAGGAATCGCTGCGACTGATGTCCATCAGCATCGCCGAGACACTCATCAATGCGATGGAAGCGAAAGATCTTTATCTCAGAGGCCATTCCCAGCGTGTCGCCGAGCTGGCCGGTCAGCTGGCAGAAGAGATGGGACTGGAGGCATCGGTGTGCGAAGACCTGCGCGTGGCCGGTCGTCTTCACGATGTCGGCAAGATCGGCATCCGCGAGGATATTCTCAACAAACCGGGGCGGCTGACACCTGAGGAGTACGATCACGTGAAGCGCCACGTCCAGATCGGGCTCGACATTCTGGCCCCGTTGTTCCACATCGCCAGGCCGCTCAAGTATATCGAGCATCACCACGAGCACTGGAACGGCGCCGGGTACCCGCTCGGCCTGAACGGCGAAGCGATCCCGCTCGGCGCACGCATCCTTTGCGTAGCTGACACTTTTGACGCTCTGACATCGAAGCGTGCCTATCGCGCGCCACTCGAGCCGCTGGACGCGGTCGAACACCTTTCGGTCGATGTTGGGAAGCAGTTCGACCCTTCTGTTTATGCCGCGCTGGTACGGGTCATAACTAGACGTTTCAGTCTGCAGTCGGCCGCAACACGCTGATTCCTGCAGCTGCGTCTTGACGCGGCCGCACAAGGATTGTATTCGCTGTTTGCCTAGGAGGCACGCGACGTGCAGCGGGCGAAAGTCAGAAAATTGCGCGCTACTTCAGTGCGTGTGCTGACATTCTATGGGAGGACAAATGCCGAGCGGTGAATCAGTGGAGCCATTGCGTTTCGCAGACGACGACGACCCGGACGATCTCGGTGGCTTCAGTCGCGGCAAGCGGTCCTACGATGATGACGAGGACGAAGATGGCGGCTGGGCGATCAATGAAGATCACAGCGATCGCCTATGGGACAGCGCTGAAGACGCGGATGACGACGACGAAACGGAAACTGAGGCGACGGTCGTAGGCGAAAGCGACGAAGAGGAAGACGAAGAAGAGGAGGACATCTTTGGTGGCGGTGCTCCGCGCGGAAGACGCGGCCGTCCGAAGGGGTCCGGCAAAAAGCAGGAATCCTCGCTTTCCGGAAGCGGTATGGGCGGTGGTGGCACCAGCGGGTTCGGTGGCGGCGCTAGCAGTGGCGGATCAGGTGGAGGCATCGGCGGCGGGTCGACCTTCGGTGGCGGTTCGACCTCCGGAGGTTCTGGTGGCTTCGGATCGACTTCCGGTCTCGGTGGCAGCTCCGGGATGGGTGGCACTGGCAGCAGAGGTGGTAGCAGCGCTGGCTCGGCGAGCAGCCGTTCCAGCAGTTCCTCGTCTGGTGCACGCAAATCTTCGGGCAGTTCCCGCTCTTCGGGGGCGAAAAAATCCGGAGGCCGCAAGTCTTCCGGCGCCAAGAAGAGCAGCGCCCGATCCGGCGGGCGCAAGAGCACTAGCCGCAAAGGAGGAGCACGTAAAGCCAGCGCCCGAAAGGCTTCCAAAGGCGGCGGTCGCAAGTCGGGCGGGCGTAAGTCCAGCTCACGCGCGAAGAGCGGCGGATCACGCCGTAGCTCCGGTGGACGTTCGGGCGGGCGGAAGCGTTCAGGCTCGAAGGGCCGCTCACGCCGCTAAGGCGTTTACCCCGTGCGTAGTACCTCAGGCGCGGTTACTCTCAAGGTGACCGCGCTTTTCGTTTTTCTTTGACCTTCCGCCCCCTTTGAGGGAGCCTGATGGACGATAGAGAAGATCCGGAAGCACGCGAAACACCCTGGCGAAAAATCCTGCTTTCCGGCGGCGCTCTCCTGGGTGCCGCGGCCGCATATAACGCTTTTGCTCGAAAGGGAGTCGATCAGCTCAGCAACCTGATCGGCGGTGAGGATGGCGGTTTCGAGTGGCGCGAGCGACGCGTTGCTTTCACCAAGCGGGGCAGCGGCCCCCCGATGCTGTTGATCCACGGCATTCACGCTGCCGCCTGGTCATACGAGTGGCGAAACAATGTCGACGCGCTCGCGCGCACGAACACTGTCTACACCATTGACCTGCTCGGTTTCGGTTTGTCGGAGCGGCCGGGTATCCGTTATTCCGCCCGACTGTACATCTCCCTGATTTCTGATTTCGTCAGCAGAGTGATCGACGAGCCAACCGTGCTCGTCGCATCGTCGCTGTCGGCGGCGTACGCAATCGTGCTCGCAGCGAGAGATCCTCACCGCTTCCCGGCGGTTTGTCTGATCGCCCCGTCGGGTCTGGTGCGGCTCAACGAGCCGGTAGGAATCGGCGGCGAAGCGGGTCGGCTTGCCGTCGATACTCCAATCGCAGGCACCGCGATGTTCAATGCGCTCGTCTCGCGACCGCAGCTCCGTCGCTATCTCAAGAACGTTTACTCGAACGACGCGTTGGTTACGAAGGAGCTGGTCGACATCTACTACACAACCTCACATCAGCGTGGCGCCCGTCATGCGCCGGCGGCGTTCCTGTCCGGCCATCTCAACATCGATGTTCGCCACGCACTTCGTCGACTGAGTCAGCCCGCGTTGTTGGTGTGGGGTGAGCAAGGCTCGATGGCGCCTGTTGAAGAATTCCGTGGCTTCCGCGAGATCAAACGCGATTTCGAGATTTCGGTGTTGTCGCCGGCTGGTGATCTTCCGCACGACGAGCGGTCCGAAGACTTTAACGTTATCCTATCCACATGGCTGAATCGCCTGTCGCTCTCCTCCGAGCGCACTCTCGACACGCTCCCTGGAACGCCAGAGGACTTGCGTCCCACGCAACAGCTCTTGTAGACGCAGCAGGAATTCGACCGACGAACGCATCGGCGCGAGCTGCACCAAGTGCTCGCGCCGTTCGATTCTATGTTGCTACCGGTTTGCTGGATCGGCCCGAGGGCACCGGAACCGGCGCAACCTACGGCTACCGCCACCTGCTTCAGTTACTGTCGATCAAGATTCGGCAGCGCGAAGGACAAAGTCTGGAGACGATCAAGGCCGAGATGCGCGACCTCACCGGTGACGCTCTCGAGCGCAAGATCGCGCAATCTCTCGCGCCCGCACTCACTTCAGGCGCCGATGTAGCCGTGACGCACGACGATGACCTCTCGCTGCGCTGGCATCGTCTCCCTGTCGCCGAAGGCATTGAGCTTCACGTCCGCGAAGATTCTCCCGCGGCGCGCGAGGAGGCGGTCATCGCAATGCGAGAAGCAGTTCGCGCTGCACTCGGTCGAGCCGATATCCGCTAGTCAGATGATGTAGTGAGCGGATCTCTCCCCGCGCAAATGCTCGCGTAGTGCTGCCTTTGCCGCTTCTGCTTCTTCCGGTGTTACCCAGTTCGCGATCGTAAATCGCCGACCCCGCGCTTCGGCGGCAATCGCAACACGACCTCCGCGCGTAACCAGCAGTGCGCCAGAGCCACGAGGGCGTGATAACGGATCTCTGTCGATCAGTTCGAGCGGGAGATTGTAGACGTTGGCTGGATCACTGGCTGCCATCACCACGTAGCTCGCCTGGGAAGAATCTTCGCCTGCAACCGCACGCAGCCACTCCACGGCATCGGGCATTGCGAACTGAGCGCCGGCAAGTCCCCGTACGAAATAACCTCGCCGCACTTCACCCCGGAACTCGAGGCGCTTCAGCTCGCGATAAATCGCGCGCCAGGAAACGGGCGGACGTTCACGCCGCCACCAGTCGCGCGAAACGATTCCGTAGCGCATCAGCCATTGTCGGGCGATCCGCTCCGCGTGCTCTTCTTCAGGAAGCTCGGGCCCCATCGTGCTGCGACGCCGGACGAGCGACCAGCGCCCCGTCCATCCGCTCACGGCGGCGCCCGGTTTGTCCGGACGACGCCACTTCGGGAGTCGACGCAGATTCGGACGAGTTCGCTGATAGCGTCGATTCGGTGACGGCTTGTAGCCCGCGGGGAGCCAGCTCGTCGGATCGTTGCCGGTGCGCGGCAGCATTGGCTTCCAGCGCGCGACTTCGCGCATCGCCTCCACTGTATCGTTCGTCACCAGTCCCCACGCTACCAGCTCCCGAATTGCTTCGCGTACCGCCAGCATCGTCAGACCAGTGATCGCCTGGATATCGCCGATGAAGGAAGCACCTTCTTCGGCAATCGTGCCGCGCACTTTCTCCGCGTTTTCGCTCAGCACAGGCTCCTGAGCCTGATTGATCCACAACGAGCCCGTGCCCCTCTCGAAAAAGCGAACCGCGCGGAGCGGGATCGAGCCCGTCTCCGGATCGTGCACGCCTTCGCCAGACCACACCGGTTCGCCCGACGCCGCGAATCTCGAAAGCGATGATGGGTCGTAGGCGGTGATTCGAGCGCGCAGATAGTCCCGATCCCAGGCCATTGGCGGACGTGCTATACCATATAGTTGCCTGATGGCGGTCTCAGCGCCGCTCAGCTGATCGAGATGATCCCGCTGATCCAGATGCTGCCAGCGATGCATGAATGCCTGGAACTGCGGCAGATCCACCGCTTCGATCTGCTTGCGCAAGGCAGCAAGCGCACGGCGGCGCCCAATCTCCACCACTCGTCGCGAGCACCACTCCAGATCGCGTACCTCGCGACGGAATTTTCCGCGTATCAGCTTGCCTGTGCGCTCCCACTCAGCGAGTCGCGACTCGATCCACCGCTCATCCCACTCATACCGATCGTGAATCTCCTTGATCGTTACTGGTCCGGATTGCGTCAGGAATCTCGCCAGCACTTCGCGTCGCGCGACCGATGGATTTATAACCGCGTTGCGCAGGATCTCAGGAATAGCTGCGGCGGCTGGCTGCTCACTGAGATGTCGTCCGGCCTTCACCATAGCCAATTGCTCGGCGCCGAACGCGGAGATGTAGCGAGGGAATGTCTCGGTGAGAATCAGACGCCATTCGCGCGCGGCCTCGCCACCGAGTGAAATGGCGATCGTTCTTCCCGTCTCCAGCAGTTTGCTGAACGGGTCTCCACGACGCCCCTCTTCCTCAGTGGCAATTCTTGCCTGCAATTCTTCGGGGGTAAGGTCGCCGGCGCGGTCGAGCAAATGCGCCAATTCGTCTTCTGTGCGCGCCCGGCGACCAATCGCGGTGCCGCGTCTCTCCGCCAGCGTCTGCTCGATCGCCTCGCGCGTGATGTCGTCGCTTCCCTCTCCGCCCATGACTTCGTCGAGCAGAGAGCGATCGATCGACAACAGCGCGGCGCGCTGTTCGGCGCGTGGCGTGTCGTCGCCGTATAGCCAATCCATGACGAAGCCGAACTGCAGGCTCGCCGCGAATGGAGATGGAACGTCGGTGTGGACAGTGTGGATCCGAATGTTGCCGGCCGCGATCTGGCCGAGCACCTCCTTCAATCCCTGCATGTCGAAAGCGTCCTGTAGAACTTCACGGTACGTCTCGACCAGAATCGGAAAGCTCGGAAACTGTCGCACCACCTCGAGCAGATCGAGCGATTTGAGCCGTTGCAGCCACAGCGGCATCCGACGTCGCGGATTGCCACGCGGCAGGAGCAGCGCACGTCCCGCGTTCATGCGAAAACGGGCGCCGAAAAGCGAAGTCGATCCGACTTCCTCCATCACCAGCTGCTCGGCTTCCGCGCCGGCGAGGCCGAGAAGTGACTGCAGTGGCGTCGTCATCCCGAGATCCGGCAGCCGCAGCATGATTCCGTCGTCCGTCGTCTGGACCTGGAGGTCGGTGCCGTTGATGGCTTCTCGCATCCGTTGCGCGAGAGCCATCCCCCAGGGCGCGGTGATTCGGCCGCCGTATGCAGCGTGAATCACGATGCGGACGGCTCCGGTTTCGTCCCGGAATTGCTCGATGACGATGTTCCGATCATCGGGAACGACGCCGGTTGCCGCGCGCTGAGCTCCGATGTACTTCACCAGCGAGTTCGCGGTCGCTGCATCGCATCCGTACTCGGCGGCCAGTCTTTCTTCGCTCGGGCCCTCGGCCAGCTCACGGCGCAGTGCGCCGACGCGATGGCTGAGCATGAGCGATCGCGCCATGTATTCGCCATGCCAGAAGGGCATCCTCGCCGGCGTGCCCGGCGCGGGAGTGACGACGACGCGGTCGTGCTCGATCGCTGCAATCCGCCATGTGGAAGAGCCGAGCTGAAAGACATCTCCCATTCGCGACTCGTGCACGAACTCTTCGTCGAGCTCACCGAGTCTCGTCCGGTCGGGAAGATTGACAGTGTACAATCCTCGATCGGGAATCGTCCCGCCCGAAATCACCGCTGTCATCCGCGCGGCACGACTGCCCACCAGTCGATCGTTCACCCGGTCCCAGGTGATGCGCGGCTCGAGCTCCGCTGCAATGTCAGACGGATACTTGCCCGAGAGCATTTCGAGAACTTCGTCGAACGCAGCGCGAGTGAGCTGATGATACGGATAAGCGCGTCGCACCAGATCGTACAGGTTGCTGCTCGTCCAGTCGTCGACTGACACCGCGGCGACAACAACCTGCGCCAGCACGTCGAGCGCGTTCTGCACCACCTGCGTCGGCTCGACATCCCCAGCTCGCATCGCCGCCACGATGGCGGCGATCTCAACCGCGTCATCACGGAAGGTCGGAACGAGTATGCCTCGACTGGCGACTCCCAGCGTGTGTCCCGCTCTGCCGATTCGCTGCAATGCCGCGGCAACGCGCTTCGGTGATTGAAGCTGGATGACGAGATCGACCGACCCGATGTCGATACCGAGCTCGAGAGAGCTCGTCGTCACCAGTGCACGGAGAGATCCTGCCTTGAGTCTTTCCTCGAGCAGGAAGCGACGCTCTCTCGCCAGCGACCCATGATACGGCAGCGCCACTTCTTCGTCCGCAAGCTTGTTCACTCGCGCCGCTATTTTTTCCGCCTGAGCGCGGTTGTTGACGAAGACGAGCGTCGTCCGCGACGACTGAATGTGCCGGAGCACAAGGGGCGCGACCGCCGGCCAGATGCTTCCTCCAACATTCGCCAGATCAGCGACGGGCGATTCGACATGGATCTGCATCTCCTTGGTGAGCCCGCAGTCTACTATCGTCACCGGGCGAAATGAGGAATCGGCTTTGCAGCCACCCAGAAACCGCGCGACTTCGTCCAGTGGTCGCTGTGTCGCAGACAACCCGATTCGTTGCGGCGGCTTTTCCACCAGCGCCTCGAGGCGCTCGAGCGTCAGCGCCAGGTGCGCGCCGCGTTTGGTTCCCGCGATTGCGTGAATCTCGTCGACGATCACTGCGCGAACGCCGCTGAACATGCCACGACCCTTTAGAGTCGTGAGCATGATGTTCAGTGATTCGGGCGTCGTGATCAGAATGTGCGGCGACCGACGCAGCATCTTCGCGCGTGCGGAGGCCGATGTATCACCGGTACGAACGCCGACGCGTATCTCGGGAAACTTCTTTCCCTCAGCCTCGAATCTCTCTTTCAGCTCGCGCAACGGCCGATCGAGGTTGCGCTGGATATCGTTGTTCAGCGCCTTGAGCGGCGAGATGTAGAGCAGGTGCACTGAATTCGGCAACGCCTCATCCAGGCCGCGGACGATCAGCTCATTCAGCTCCCATAGGAACGCCGCCAGCGTCTTGCCCGTTCCGGTCGGCGCCAGTACCAGCGTATGCTCGCCACTTGCAATCGCCGGCCAGCCCTCGCGCTGAGGATCGCTCGGCTCACCCAGTGTCTCCTTGAACCATTTCCGAACGATCGGGTGGAACCGCCCGAGCGGCGAAGTCTTGATTACACCACGAGCCATCTGATCACGCTTCTCTTTAGAGCACTCTGCGCAGCTTTTGTGCTCCCCATTCGAGAATCCGTCCGGAGATTGGCCGTTTCCTGAATTCTTCGAGCTTGATCTCTTTCGACCACTTGATGTCGTCCATGAACACCGAATCCATCTTTGCGCCGACGTTTCGATCCAGCGCCAACAACAATGACTCGTTATTGAACGACAGCGAACGGTTGTCGAAGTTCATCGAGCCGATATACGACCACATACCGTCGACTACCATGGTTTTGGCGTGCATCATCGTCGGCTGATACTCGTAGATCTTTACACCGCCCTCCAGCAGTTTCTCATAATAGGTGCGGCCCGCGTACCAGGTCGTTTTGACGTCCGTTTTGTCGCTGACCGTGAGGACGCGTACATCGACACCACGATGCGCGGCGGCTAGCAGCAGCCGCAGAAAATTTTCGCCGGGCACGAAATACGAGTTGGTGACGTAAAGCGTGTGTCGCGCGCCGGCGATGGAAAGTGCGAGGAATCTTTCTGCCGGCGTGCTGCCAGTGCTCGGTATGCTGTGCATCAGGCCTGCTTCGACGTTCCCTACGTTAGCGAACGAAGTCTTCGGGAAGAACATGTCGCCGGTGAGAAGCTCACCCGTTGCTTCGGCCCATCCGGCCGCAAAGGCTGCCTGAAGCGCGGCAACTGTCGGACCTTCGAACCGTACGTTGCTCTCGCGCCACTGATCCTCGTGGTGTCCGTCGCCCAGCCAATAGTCTGCTAGTCCGAAGCCGCCCGTATAGCCGATGCGACCGTCGACTACGACTACTCGCACGTGTGATCGCTGCGCCGCCTTCTGCAGCGTGTACCACCGCAAAGGACGCAGCCAAACCACTTCGACGCCTGCGCGTTTCAGATTTGCGATCCAATCGCGCTTGAGCGGCTGTGAACCGAACGCATCGAGCAGCAGCAGCACACGCACTTTATGCTGCGCGCGATCGATCAGATACTTCGCCATGGTGTCCGCCACGGCGCCGGGCTGCGAGTAGTACATCTGGACTGTCACCGTGCGCTGAGCAGACGCTATGTCCTTCCACAACTGGGGGTAGGTGCCGTCCCCGTTCAGCAGTATCTGCACGCTGTTCCCGGAATCGAGATGCGTTCCGGTAAAAAGCTCGATGCTGTGAGCGAACAGCGGATCTTCGATGCTGGGCGGGCCGTCCCGGTCGCCCTCGGCAAGTACACTGCGAACCGGCGTGTCGTGCGTGACCGAGAGTATCCCGATAAGCGCCAGCACGACTCCGAACAGAATCAGCGCCGCAATTGCAATGTACTTGATCAGTGACATATTCTCCCTGCATGACCTATGTGGCCCGTCGTCGAACCGCGACGCGCGCTATCGTTCTCGATCGATCTCTCGAGGCCCTTCCGGTCTTTAGGCTCAGCGACTCCGCTGAGGACACCGCGATCTCGTTTTCTCCCGAAAGTGGCGGACGCTGGAGAGTGCTGCCAAGTCCCGGTGATCGGTTGCCCGGTACCTTTGACCAGGATGTGTACATCGAGCTCCTGCACCGCTACCACGAGGCAGGAGCTCCGGAAGATGGCGTGATCAGTTTCACTCTCCACGCGTTTCTGCGCTCGATCGGCAGACGCGTTGATGGCAGAACGTACGAACAGTTGCGGTCGGCGCTCACCAGACTGGAGCGCACAACCCTGGAATCGAGCGGGGTGTACGTTGCAGCACGTGAAGGACAGCCGCTAGAAGGTCGATTCACAATACTCTCGTCAGTCTCGATTGCTCGTCGGCGCCTCGCCGAACGCGAACAGTTCACGCTCTTTCCGGTGCTCGCCGCCTCGGAGCCGGGCGACGCAAGAGTCACGATTGGTCCGGTCATCCGGTCGAACATCGCGGCCGGTCACATCGTCACACTGTCGGCCAGTCATTATCTCTCGCTCACTAATCCCGTCGCCCGTCGACTCTACCGCCTGCTGGAAGTCGCGCGCGAAGAGGGAATGGTGACGTGGCGTGTGCCACTCACCCTCCTGGCCGAACAACTTCCACTAACCCAGCGGTACCCTTCTCATTTGCAACGAGTGCTCCAACCCGCCCACGAGATGCTGCTGGCGGCCGGCTTGCTCAGGGATGCTACATTTCGGCAGCTGAACCGGGATTGGCTGGTAGATTATGTACTCGCTTCCCGGGCTGCGTGATCGGTGATTCCTCTGGTGCCTTTTGTGCGTCCTAGGAACACTGAGCACCAGTAAAGCGTATCTAATCAGTTGGCCTGAGTCGACTTACGGCAAAGGCCCTTTCAATTAATCCGAGTCTTTGTATGTCCCGAACCAGAAAAAGTCTGCTTTTCTGCCTTGCCCTCGTTCCGGTCCTGGCGGGAGGCTTCGTTTTCCAGGAGCACGAAAGCCAGCAAGGCGCCCGGCTCCTCGATCAGGTATTGAGCATTGTGTCGACGCGTTTCGTCGACACGGTCGACCAGGCAACCCTCTATGAGAAAGCCGCGCGCGGACTCGTCCACGAATTGAACGACCCGTACAGCGTGCTGCTCTCGCCGAAAGAGCTCTCGACGTTCAACGCCCAAACCAACGGCCGCTACGCCGGAATCGGAATGGAAATCGCCGAGACTCAGGGCTTCATCACCGTACAGCGTGTATTCCCGCACACACCCGCCGAACAGGCGGGAGTGCAGGAAGGCGATCGCATCAACTTCATCGACACGACCAATACTCGGGGCTGGACGGTCTCGCAGACCTCCGATGCGCTCAAGGGTAATCCCGGCAGCAAGGTCCTCGTGAAGTTCTCCCGACCCGGGGTTACAGAGCTGATTCCTATCACCTTCACACGGGCCGTCATCAACATCCCGGCGGTGCCTTACGCCATCATGCTCGACGGCAACATCGGCTACATACCGCTCCTGCAGTTCAACGAGAGCGCGCGCGATGAGATCGAGAGCTCGGTCACGAAACTCTCCCGTCAGGGCGCGAAGGGCATCGTCATCGATTTGCGCGGCAATCCGGGCGGCATCCTCGATCAATCGCTCAGCGTCAGCAACCTGTTCCTTCGCAAAGGACAGCAGATCTCCAGCATTCGCGCCCGCAACGGCGAGAATCAGACATTCGTCGCCAGCGATGATCCGGTCGCTCCGACGATTCCGCTCATCCTCCTGACCGACGGCAGAAGTGCGTCGGCTTCGGAGATTGTCGCGGGTGCACTCCAGGATCACGATCGCGCGCTGATCGTCGGGACCACGTCGTTCGGCAAGGGACTAGTACAGTCCGTATTCCCGCTCGAAGGCGGCTATGCACTCAAGATGACGACGGCCAAATGGTATACGCCCAGCGGCCGCTCGATTCAGAAGGAGCGCAAGCTTCTGCCGAGTGGAGAATTCGTCGAAGTGATGCCGGATTCGTTGGAGACTGATTCAGTTCGTCGCTCACGTCCCGCGTTCAAATCGGACGGCGGACGAGTCGTTTACGGAGGCGGCGCCATCACGCCCGACATCATCGTTCGGCCCGACACTCTAACGACTCCCGAGCAGAAACTCTTCAACGTTTTCGCTCCGAAGACTGCCGAGGTCAGGGCGACATTGATGGATTATTCGCTCGAGCTCAAGAAAACCGTCAAGCCCGACTTCGTGGTGCCGCCGGCGTGGCGCGAAGAGTTCTATCGTCGGCTGCAGGCAAAGGGAGTCGCAGTGGACCGCACGCTCTACGAGCAGGCTGGTCCGGAAGTGGATCGTCTTCTCGGCAATACCGTCGCACGCCTTGCCTTCGGTGATTCGACAGCCAAGCGCCGCAGCGTCGCCGACGACAATCAGCTCGTGCACGCTCTCGACGTTATCAAGCAGAGCAACTCGCAGAAGGATCTCTTCGCGATCGCGGCGAGAGAACAGCAGGCGACAGCTTCAGCTTCAACCCATCGCTAAACCCGGATAGTCCGAAAAACTCCGGCGAGAAATCGCCGGAGTTTTTTTTCGTTCAGTGGCTACGGCCAACGGTGTTTGTTCGAATACTTGCTGCCGAAGACTGCCTTTAGCACCGCGCTGGCATCTTCGGCGCGCACCACGGCGTCGATTCGTCCGGAGACGAGAAGCGGTCGTGTGAACTGGCGATAGCGGTCGTAGCCATGACAGAAACAGAGCGGACCTTTGCGGGTGATGTCCCCAAGCAGGATGTCCGGCTCCCCGAAAAACGTCATAGCGTAAAAAAAGTTGAGGGTCTGCGGCCTGGGCAGATCGCTCTCGCGCGCGGGCGCGTC
>Ga0207665_10000318_pt1 | contig 33337 bp, 24 predicted proteins | sample LARL112metaG_FD_184351 | JGI IMG/M metagenome (GOLD analysis project Ga0207665, IMG submission 184351) | Corn, switchgrass and miscanthus rhizosphere microbial communities from Kellogg Biological Station, Michigan, USA - LAR L11-2 metaG... | ecosystem: Host-associated > Plants > Roots >... | reverse complement strand
CGCCGTTTCTGCGGAAACTGCGCCGTTTAAGTGGCCCACTTTTCTGAAAAACAATTTTCATTTGCAACAAAAGTGCTTGACAGGTTTCGCAGAAAGTGGCTATAAGTGGCACGTTTAATGAATGAAATATTCATTTTACATATAAAATCTTTCGATAGCAAATGGGTGTGCTTTCATCCCTTCGCGGATTGTATATGTGGGTGGGGGCCGCAAATTAACGCCGGTAGAAGGTTTATAACCGAAGGGATTGGAAGAAACAGGAGGAGAACCATACGAAAACATTCGCTCAATCCGACGTCCTGAGCAGAGGAAGCTTTCTAAAGGCCATGCTGACCGGAGCGGCTAGCGCGTTTTCCGCCGGTACTGGTTTTGCGCGATCACTTCAATCACCAGTTTCCCGCCAGTCCAAACCTCTTGTCAGTGGACTTACACAAGATACCCGTCTCTACGGCTCAACTGCCGTGGAGATTGGCGGCAAGGCAAAGTTAGATGGCCTGAAGATCTCCGTAGACTGTAGCGACGCAAGCAGCATGAAGTGGAATGTTACTGTTCCGGAGGAAGGTGAGTTCGATTTATTCCTTTCCTGCGCAGTCTCCGTCCCAGGCTTTAAACTGGAGATTCGCTCCGGGTCCAGTTCCGTTAAAGTCGAGCTGAGAGTCACTGAAGGCATTTATCAGCAGACGGAGGGCGGCTGGTATTTTAATTTTGAAAGGATCAGGCTAGGCGGCAAGCTACATCTGACTCGAGGGGTAAACCCTGTCTCCGTCCAGGTATCCGGACCAGAGCAGAGTGGAGTGGTTCGCTTCCGATGCCTGGAGATTCTTCCCGTCCCTGGTAGTGCAGCAATCATTCCTTCGGAAGAAAGTGTCCGCGCCCATCGAGCGAATACCGATTGGTTTGTAAGGGCGGGTTACGGGGTGATGTTTCATTGGACGGACTTTACCCAACCCAGAGAGGGCGAGAAGAAACCGTATAAAGATGCGGTCGATGCTTTCGACGTCAAGGCTTTTGCGAATATGGTCGAGGAAATGGGAGCGGGTTACGTCGTTTTCACCTTGAACCATGCGCATCCGCACTGCGCCGCCCCCATCCAATCCTGGGAAGCCATTCATCCGGGATGGACAACGCGTCGTGACTTAATCGGTGATCTCGGCGATGCTTTGGCCGCGCGCAGTATAAGATTCCTCCTTTACATCAATTCTCCGGTATTGACGAAGCTTGGCAACATCGGGCCAACCGGGCTCTACCAGTTGACTTTCAGTGAAGAGCAATTTGCGGAAATTCACTGGGATGTTCTGGGTGAAATCGGCGCACGCTATGGGGAAAGACTCGCTGGATACTGGTTCGATTCGTGGTATCAATCGCTGGCTGCCTATCCGGATGTTCCGATTGATGCCGTTTACCGCGCTTGCAAAGTGGGAAATCCCAGCCGGATCACCAGCTTTAACTTCTGGATCTTCCCGGTTCTAACCCCGTACCAGGATTATTGGGCAGGCGAACTCAACAGTCTGCAAAATCCGTTCGCTTCTCGTTACATCCTGCGGGGCGCGGGCAAAGGATTTCAGGCGCATGGACTGTTATCTATGCTGGAAACGTGGGTCCACGACAAACCAGGGCCGATTCCCGCGCCTCAATTTAGCGCGGAGGACCTGATCGCCTATGTCAGGGCCAACATCGAGCATCAGGCGGTCACCACGATCAATATCGGAATATATCAGGATGCTACGGTTGAACAGGCCTCCATAGACATGATGCGCCAGTTGGGGCGGGCGATCAGAGGGAAGTGACCAGCGCAAGCGGTCAAGGACGCTGACATTGAGCAGGCAATCCGCATAGTGCAAAGCCCGCGCGAAGCCTGATCTCCGGGAGCCCGCGGTAAAGGGGCCGCAAAGCTTCAGTTTGTCGATTGTGCATTCGTTCAGTGAGGAGATAGAGAATGTTTCTATTTCAGGGTTGCAGATCGAGCAGGACCGCTATCATTCTGCTGGTGTGTTTTCTCATTTCCCCCTGTCTACAGGCGCAGTCCCCTTCGCACTACGAACCAAGTCTCGAATCGCTCGACAAGCATCCACTTCCTCAATGGTATGCCGACGCAAAACTCGGGATATTCATTCACTGGGGTCTTTATTCCGTTCCTGGCTGGGCGCCGCTGGTTCATCCTGAACATGACTTCACTTCACCGGACTACATCACACACAACCCCTATGCAGAATGGTATTTGAACAGCATGCGGATCGAGGGAGCACCGACAAAGGCGTACCATCGCGAACATTATGGGGCTGACTACGATTACTACAACTTCGCTCCGGTCTTCGACCGGGAGATTCAAAAATGGAATCCGGACGCCTGGGCTAAAATATTCCACGACGCTGGCGCGAAATATGTCGTGCTCACCACCAAACATCATGATGGATTTACGCTCTGGCCTAGTTTGACGTCGAACCCTAAACTACCAGCTGAACGGCAGCATGCGACGCGCGACCTCGTTGGCGAGTTGACAGCTGCCGTAGGCAAACAGGGTTTGCGCATGGGCCTTTACTACTCCGGCGGCTACGACTGGACATTTGTCCCTGGTCCTATCCGTAGTCCCGCTGATTATGAAGCGGTGAAGCCGCAAAGCGAGGCCTATGGCAAATACGTTGACGCGCAGATGCGGGAGCTCATCGAGCGCTACCATCCAGCGGTGCTTTGGAACGACATTGATTATCCTAAGTCTGGTCATCCTCTACAGATTATGGCGCAGTACTACAATACGGTCCCGGACGGCGTTATCGACGACCGCTTCGGCGTCAAGCACTCTGATTTTATCTCTCCGGAGTACGTGACCCTGGACAAGATCAGTCCCACCAAGTGGGAGGAGTGCCGTGGCCTCGGGCGCTCTTTCGGCTATAACCGCGCCGAAGGTGAAGCCGAGACCATCGCTCCAGCTGATCTGATCTATTTATTGGTGGACATCGTGAGCAAGAATGGGAACCTTCTGCTCGATGTAGGCCCGGAAGCCGACGGCACCATCCCTCCCGTCCAAATGGATCGTTTGCTTGCACTCGGTGCCTGGCTTCAGGTGAATGGCGACGCCATCTATGCCACACATCCGTGGAAACGAGCTACTGGCGAGACCGCTGAAGGCATCCCTGTTCGTTTCACCGAAAAAGATTCTGCAGTTTATGCCACCCTCCTTGGTCAGCCAAAGACAACCGGCATCACGCTCAAATCTCTTTCCCTGAAGGTCGGCTCGCAGATTTATCTGCTTGGCCAGGCAACTCCACTTATTTGGTCTCAACAGGGCGACGCCATCAAGATCACTTTGCCCGCTGCTCTTCCAGGACGCTACGCGAACGTGCTGAAAGTTACAGGACCCTTGTCCTGAGCCATACAAAGGATTGGTGGGAAATGAAGTGGCGTCCAATTGACAACTCGCGAGGGGCATCCGCTGGAAGGCCTGTGGGATAGGCGATGAATGATGCGCATTGATGCTCATCAGCATTTCTGGGTTTATGACCAACGCGAATACGCTTGGATTGATGATTCGATGGCATCGCTGCGTCGTGATTTCCTTCCGAATGATCTGAAGCCCGAACTAGAGCGCAACGGATTTCAGGGATCTGTGGTAGTGCAGGCGCGGCAGACCCTGGAAGAAACTCGATGGCTTCTCGAATAGCCCCAGACGCATCGTTCATTCTTGGTGTTGTCGGATGGGTTGATCTGCGGTCCTCCGTACTCATCTATCCCAAGCATCTTCCGGTGGGGGCGGAATTCGTGAGACGCTTCCCCCGCCAACGCTTCGTTTTGGATCATCTCGCGAAATCCTTCGCCCTCCAGTAGTTGGCAGCTTCCAGGGCAACGCGCACCACTGTCCCCCAGGTAATGGATCACCGCATCGGTGGCGGGTTTGCGCAACTCCGCGCCCCGGATGGGTTGAATCGTATCGGACGTCATCACTGGCCCTCTGGTCGAGTGGCAAGAGCACTGTAAGTGCTTAATCGCCGGTTTGCTGCGGTTTGACTGACAGAAGACCTTCTTGCCCTATCTCCTTTCTGAAACATGTTTTTAATCGGAAAAAACTGCTTGACAAGCGCCTCCCTTAGCTTCTATAAGTAGGGACATTTGGCAGGTGAAGTTTCAATTTTATATATGAAAATCTTCGATAGTAACTTCCGCTATCGAAGGTTGGGGTGCCAGGGGTGCTGTTCAAAGTAATTCTCAAAGTACATGGCAGTTTGGGTGTGGGTCCAAGATTAGTACCGAAGGACCGAAGGAGATGTTTATGACCGAAGCAGGTGAAAGACTGGATTCGTGTGTATGGGGCCGCTTGGGTAACAGCATCGTCTCTCTGTTTGTCATGCTTGCCTTGGTACTGTCGATTCCCCATAGCGCCAGCGCGCAGGGCTCGGCATCGGCCAACTTAAGCGGAACGGTTCACGATTCCACCGGCGCGGTAGTGCCGGATGCGAACGTAACTCTTCGCGATACGCAAAAAGGCACGGAAAGAAAATCTTCAACCAATGACGCGGGCATTTACGTGTTCACCAGCGTGCCGCCGGGCGTCTACAGTTTGTCCGTGGCTAAAACTGGATTTGCTCCGGCGACTCAGCAAAATTTGACTTTGCTTGTCAATCAGGACATCACTCAGGATTTCATATTACGCGTTGGATCGAGCGAGCAATCCGTAATGGTCGAGGCGTCCGCCGTTAACATCGAGACCGGAAACGCGACTTTGGGCACTGTCATTGAGACGAAGCAGGTAACTGACCTTCCGCTCAACGGGAGAAACTTTACTCAGCTTCTCGACCTTACGCCTGGCGTCTCCCCTGTCAGTACCGCGCAAAACGTCGGTGGTGCTCAGACCCACCCCATCGGAACGTTCACGTTTCCTGCTGTGAACGGCCAAACCAACCGCAGCAACTATTTCATGTTGGACGGCATTGACGATTCTGAAATGACATTCTCGACCTACGCAGTCGCCCCGGTCATCGACGAAATTCAAGAATTCAAGGTGCAATCTCATAACGACGAAGTGCAGTTCGGTGGAGTCACCGGAGGCATCGTCAACGTGGTTACCAAGTCCGGCACGAACGAGTACCATGCGACCGCCTGGGAATATCTCCGGAACACCGTTTTGGACGCCAAGAACCCGTTCAGCGGTTTACAAAAATTAATCCAGAACCAGTTTGGCGCCAGTGGCGGCGGTCCAGTGCGTTTGCCCCATATCTACGATGGCCGCAACAAAACGTTTTTTTACGGAACCTATGAAGGTTTTCGCCGCATCCAGCCGATTCCCGCAGGAAATTTTTATAGAGTGCCTACTGCCGCTCAGTTGGGTGGAGATTTTTCTGCTCTCTGCCAGCTCGGCTTCGATTCTGCCGGCGTCTGTCTCGACAGAAGCGCCGGAGGGCAGGTAGTACATCAACTGTACAATCCCTTTACAACTACCGCCTCGGGTAGCGGGTTTGTGCGCAGCCCTTTCAAGAACAACATCATTCCGCCGGGTTTGATTGATGCCAATGCTGTCAACTTCGCGAAGGATGTATTCCCGGCACCCCTGCCCGTGAGAACCGTTAATGGCGTGGCGTATAACGGTTACGATTTCCGCTCACAGCGCACTAACGTTCAACAGTACAGTTGGCGGATTGATGAAGTCTTTAATCCTTCGAACTCAGTATTCTTCCGCTACTCCAGCGCTGACCAAACGCAGGTTGGTCCCGGTGGCAACGCTAACTTCAGCAACATCGCGCACGTTCCTGCCAAACAGTATGTCGCCAGTTACTACCATTCCTTCAACCCCACTACCTTTTTTGACTTCCAGTTTGGACATGTGGACCTTACCAACAGGCCCCCGACGACCTTTAACGGCGACAGAGCAAAGGCTCTCGCGGACGGCGGTTTCTCGCCAAACTTTGTCTGCGGATTCAGCGGTGGCGTCTGCCTCGTTCCGAGTCCGGGTGTAGACCAATTCGCTCCTGGGGGAGAAGGCGCGGGCTTCACTACCCTGACGGACATTTACGAATGGCGGGGAAACTTCACGAAAATTATCAGGAACCATACGCTTACCGCCGGTTTCAGCTATGAGACGGACAAACTGACGGAAGACTCTAACAGCGATGGTCTCACTTTTTCGGCTGACCAAACATCCGATCCGCAAAACGGCGGGGGAAACACCGGTTATGGCCTGGCGTCTTATGTGCTCGGTACTGCTGCCGTAGGGGCAAAGCGCGATACGGCCGGCTCAACCACCGGGCAGAACGGAATTGGCGGATATTTTATGGACAAGTGGAGGGCCACCAGCCGCCTGACGCTGAACCTTGGCTTGCGTTACGATTTTCAAGCGTACCCTTTGTGGGGCAATCTTAAGGATCCCGTCAGCGCCGTTGGCGAAATTGACTTCAATAACGGAACCTACATCCTCCAACGGCCGGTTGCCAGCTGCGCGAATACCGGCAATATCGCACCATGTATACCCGGAACCAGCCTCCCAGCCAACGTGGTTATTTCTCCCAATGCGCGGCTTTGGAAAAACACCAAGACCAATTTCCAACCCCGCCTCGGCTTGGCCTATCGTTTGACGAACAAGATGGTGTTGCGCGCTTCCTTCGGAATCACCGATGACTTGTGGGCCGGTATTACCCAGTCGGGTCAGAACGCCAGCGGGTCTTGGCCTTCCAACTCACAACCGCTCGTCAGCTCGAACGCCATCGGTGCACCCGTATCGGTGAATTTCCAAAATCCGATTGCGGTCACCGGCGCTCCTCTGACAAATGCTCCCCCACCCACTCCATTCCACCAGCTCTCCTTTTTTAGGGATCCGCAAGAAAAGAATCCCTATTCGGAGCAATGGAATTTCGGCCTGGAGCGGCAGATCGACGCGAATACCGTTGTGACCGCCAACTACGTTGGCTCCCAGACTCACCGTCTTAACGTCGGCGGCCTCTACAATACGGCGCTGACTCCTGGACCCAACCTAAATCCTGACGGAACGCTAGCTACCACACCTGCCGATATTGCCGCTGCCTTTGCGGCCAGGCAGCTGTGGCCGGGTATTGACCCCACGTTTTACGATCGCGGCGTAGGGAACGGTTCCTACAATGCATTGCAAATTGCAGCCCGCAATCGGGGATCACATGGGCTATCGTACTTGGTGTCTTACACCTATTCGAAAACCATCGACGTTGGAAGTGATGGCTTCTTCGGTGTCGAAGGCACGTCGGTTCAGGACCCCTACCACCTAGCGCGGGACCGCAGCGTGGCAGGATTCGATCTGACCCACGTTCTTTCAGCCAGCTTCATCGCTGAATCCCCGTTTGGAAAAGGCAAACGCTTCTCCAGCAATAATGCCGTCGTCGATTACGTGGTGGGCAACTGGGGGCTCAACGGCATCTACACCTATACTTCGGGCCAACCTTTCACTATATTGGTTCCCGGCGATGGTCCCAACATTCGTCAGAACAGCCCATCGTGGGATGCCATAAACCGTCCGAACCTCGTTGGTGATCCAAATGCCGGCTCGTGCCCTGGTGGCGCCGCCGCTGGAACCACTAGCTGCTGGTTCAACACCACCGCTTTTGCCACGCCAGCGGTCTATACCTTCGGCAACCTTGGCCGCAACACCCTCCGTGGGGCCAGATTCCAGAATGTGGATATGTCCCTCTTCCGCTCCTTCCCCTTCGCTGAAAAGCGTAGGCTTGAATTCCGCGCGGAAGCTTACAACATGCTAAACCACGTGAACTTTGGACAGCCTGATGCGACAGTGGGCGATGCCGGCTTCGGAAAAGTCACCAGGACGCGTGGCACTGAGCGTCAACTGCAGTTAGCGTTGAAGCTTTTCTTCTAAGTGTTTCTACCTAAAACCAACAAGAGGCGAGCTTGCCGTTCCTAGCTAGCTCGCCTTTTGTTATTTCAACGGTCATAAGGTTCCCTATTCAGTGGGTGTTGTTTGAATTTCTTATAAATACTTTTCGATAGCTCCTTAAGGGCTTCTCCAGATCGATTGGCATCCGGATGTATTTGCAATTGACTTGGGTCGCAACGCAATCGATGGTGGGTGTTGATCCTAAATAACTCCGCATAAATCATTTGGTGCGTTTGGTCGCAAGCCTGTCCAAAAAGATGCGTATGGTCATGCTTGCCCTCGTGCTTGCGATTCCGCACAGTATCCATGCTCAAGGGACGGCGTCTGCCAATTTGAACGGAACCGCTCACGATTCCACCGGTGCCGTGGTTCCACATGCGGATGATTGGAGTTGATGACAGTGCCGCCTTACGTCCCGCTTCGGAGGATATGGCAGCGGTTCGCAAAGCGGTCCGCGGCCATTGAGCGCTCTCGTAGTAGGTTAAGCTGAGTGCAGACTTGATCCCTTTCGGTCGGAGGCTCTGATAATTCGACGGCTATTGGCAAAGAGGGCATTCGTGATTTGCATCAGCGTTCACTCGCACGTTGACTGGAGCATCGTTTCAATAACTTACGCAGTTTTCCGATCAAAGACTCAGGTCCTCACTCCCGGAACTTTCATCTTGATGCGGTACACACCGGTGCTGGCCGTAATGTAAAGCGTCTTGCCATCTTTGTCGCCCCAGGCCACGTTGCTCACGGTCTCGGGGACTTTGATTGTGCCGAGGTGTTTCCCTTCGGGAGAAATAATCCACACGCCGCCGGGACCGGCACCGTAGAGGTTTCCTTTTTTGTCCACACGGATGCCGTCTGGCCCTCCAGGCGTACTATCGTGAGAGGCATCGAGAAACAATGCGCCGTCCGTAACCGATCCGTCAGGCCGCACCCGATAGCGCATCCAGATCTTCTTGCCGGAATCCGCGATGTATAAGTGCTTTTCGTCCGGCGAAAAACAGATGCCGTTCGGCCGCGGAAGGTCCTTAATTACAAGCTGGATTTGGTCCCGTGCCGGTTCTGTCCCAGGCTTCTGGTGCCGTGCTCCAGGAATGCGATAGACACCGTTGACCTGCAACTCCTTTTGCGGATCGTTGTCCTCTTGGGTGGGCAGACCGTAAGGAGGATCAGTGAAGTACAGTGAGCCATCAGATTTGTACACCAGATCATTGGGGCTATTGAACTTCTTTCCTTGATAGGAGTCGGCCAGAATCGTGATTTGTGCTTTCGGGTCGAGGGACTCCATGCGCCATACATTGCGTCTGGCGTGTCCCGCCACGCTCACTCGACCATCAGGATCCAAGATCATTCCATTTGAGCCTGGCTCCGGCCCTTTGAATGGCTCTGCACCTGTATATCCGCTGGGGTGCATGAAAACGCTCGCCCCCTTACCCGGAATCCACAGGTCGATGTTGTTTGCTGGGATCTCCGCAAACAGGAGAGTTCCTTCGTGCGTCCAAACTGGGCCTTCAGTCCACTTGTTGAAGCCAGTGGCTATGCGCTCCAGCTTGGAATCAGGCCCCACCAACTGCTCGAGAGCGGGGTCGAGCTTCTGAATGTCCTGTGCCAATGCGGACCCGGTGAAAGCCGTGACAATCACGATCAAGAGAAAGAGCCGGTGTATCGCGATCGAGGTCATGGTGCCGCGAAAACGACAGCGTACTGGAAATGTGTTCATGTTTGCTCCTTGCAGCGTGCTTAGAGATCAGTGCGAATCTGCGTAAGCCGGGCGAGTTGACCAATCCACTTGTCGAAGGGCGGTTTGGCAGTCATAGTGCCACAATCACGGTTCGACAATTATGCTTCGCCGACACGCTGCGTCAACTAGGCAACTCTAATACTTAAATCTTAAATATCTCTTAAATAAATATGTTACGCATTCCATACATCTGCCGATTGCAAGTGGGAAGTCGCGTCATTGTACGAATCGGCGGCTCATTTCACATTACTCAGTTCAGTCGCTCGGGATCCCGCAACCAGTACAGGCCGATAGCCGCGCACCGCGAAGTAGAGCACATAGGCCTGGCAGATTAGGGGCACTATGAAAGCCACGCGAATGTTGCTGTGGTCAGAGACAAATCCCATAATGGCGGGGCAGATGGCCCCACCGAGGATCGAAGCCACCAACAAGGACGACCCCAGTTTTGTGTATCGTCCAAGCTGCTTGATGCTTAGGGCAAAGATGGTTGGGAACATGATCGAATGAAAAAAACCGATCAGGACGACGGCCCACAGGGGAGCCACGCCGGAGCCGAGAAGAACCACGAGGAGACCGATCAGAGTCGAGAGCGCAAACAATGAAAGCAGCCTGGCAGCAGACACGCGCTTCATGATGTAGGAACCGGAGAACCTTCCGAGCATGAATCCAATCAAATGCAACTTCAAATAGAACGAAGCCTCCTTTTGGAGCATTCCAGGAATACTATGCTGCGCCAGTCGAATGACGAAGCTGCCCACGCCGATTTGAGCGCCAACGTAGAAGAATTGTGCGATAACTCCTTTTACCAGGTGGCCATAACGCCAGATATCGCGCAGCTCTTCCCCGGTTGACTCCTGCTTCACAGCTCCGTAAGCTGCGCCGACCTCTGGCAATTGGGAAAGAAAAATCACAGCAGCATAGGCGAAAAAGACTCCTGCTATGACGAGGTAAGGCATCCTTACGGTGCTGACCACGGCCGTGCGATATATAGCCGTCTCTGTGGGCGTCATGGTCGTCAACTGCTCACGCGAATACTCAAGAGCCGAGAGGATAAAAGCCGCGCCAATAAACGGCGTCACCACTGCGCCCACCGCATTGAACGACTGTGCCAGATTTAATCGCCGCTCTGAGCTATCTACTGGCCCCAGCAGTGTCACATAAGGGTTAGCAGCCACCTCGAGGACCCCTTGGCCACACGCCATCACAAATGAAGCAAAAAGAAATAATCCATACACCTGAATTGAGGCCGCGGGAATAAACAGTAGCGCGCCCGCCGCGCATGTAACCAAACCAACGACTATTCCATTCTTGTAGCCGATCCTTTCCAGCAGCCGTCCTGCAGGCAACGCGGAAAGGCAATAACCGCCGAAGAATGCCACCTGGATGAGTGCCGATTGAAAGTCGGTCAGATCGAAGACCTTCTTCAAATGTGGGATGAGAACATCATTGAGGTTGACCCCCAGCGCCCAGAGGAAAAATAGCGTGGTGACGAGAATTAGTGGGGCTACATACCGTCGCTCGGTAATGGGTGCTGAAGTTGTCATTTCTTAAGTCATCGCTCGATCGAGGTTCACGTAGCCGCCATCCACGAACACATGCTGGCCGCTCGACATAGAGCCTGCTGGTCGTACATTTTCGGAGGATAGGGAAACTAGCCTGTGCAAGGCGAACTCCAATAAGTTTAGCTTATAAAATCATATATTCGGTAATAAAACTACTCAAACTGTATATTGGTCTCGGTCTCTGCTTGTCAAGCAGTTTTTATTGCATACCCAATGGTTTCCGTTGGGGCAGTGAAGTTAACCTTTGCCTGGCTGCATTAGGTCAGCCGCGCAAGACTTCAAGGCAGAATGAATCTTAAGACGGATGTACACATAATGAACTTATGGGGGGCTACATCCTCAGTTCAACTTTACGCTCGAGGACGAGTGGTACCCTGAGAAGCCGATGCACGGGCAGTGGCCTAAAGCAATCTATCCAACCACCATGCTGGTCCAGTACTGCAAGCGTATGGCTCGAGCTAAGGTCCTTGTATATCAACATCGTTATTACGCAAGACGTAATGCCGCATCAGCCATTTGTGAGCCCTGCGTCGCTGGAGGAAATGGTAGCGGTAACAACGCGGTCCGCGGCCATTGAGCGCTCTGTAGTGATCAACCTGAGGGCAGACTTGACCTCTTTCGGTCGGGAGACTCTGACAATTCCTTCATTCGACTATTGCGGGCAACGAGGGCATGGAAGGCACGCCCGCACTGCTCAAAGCGATCACAGTATAGACGTGCTTGGCGCCAGATTGGACAGACATGTCAACGTGCCTCATCTGAGGGATCGGTGCTACGGGTGTGTCGTGATATGAGAGCCCCTGGAAGAGTGGGCGCCCGTACACTACTTCTGGAGCTTGCGTGGGAAGCTTCGCTATCCCGTGCCCGTCTCGAAGGACAATGAAGCCACCAAGTCCACTGACGATATCGGCCTCGGCTTCCCAACTGATCTCATTGCCGTGATTTGCATAAGCGTGCGCTCGCACATTGACTGGGGCGGGAGGTGCTCCTGCATCGCTTACGGTTCCGGTTCGGACATACTCTCTCCAGATTTTTGCTGTGGCCTCATTTGGCAACCACGCGGCCTTGTTAGGATCTCCTTTGAATTCCGCCGCAGCTGTCGCTGTATCCCCGAACGGAGTTGCCAGCCATGCAGAACTCGGGTCCACCGGTCTTAGGATGTTGCTCCATTCCGTTAAGCGCATTTGAAGGCAAGCGTCGAAAAACGGGATGGCGAGATAACGGGCATCCCCACAGAAGTGTCCGGTACGGGGATCGGGAGCGAACCCAATGGGAGCGCCCTGGGCCCGGTACTCCTGGAAAGTGGCAATGGAGCCGTCCCAGGGACGGTTTCCTCTTTCTCCCACGCCGAAGTTAATCATCGTGGGAATCTCATAGATTGCAGGCGGAACTTCAGGCTGGACAAACTCGGGCCTCGAACGAAACATCGCCGCAGTACCCGAACGAAGAAAAGCAGCGAGCACTCGGTTTGGGTGAAGAATGCTCATCACATTGGCCCATATCCCGCCACCAGAGTGTCCCCACAGACACCAAGGAACCGTAGCGATTTCCGCGTGGCCCGACTTTGTCGCAAACTCGTCCAGGGCCCGAAGGAAAGCACGGTCAGAACCCTGTCTCGGGTCGAACCACAGCTCTGCGCCTCCTGGAGTTAAGTCAATGGCATCGTTCAGAACATGATAGGAAGGTCCAAGAAGAACGCAGTTCCATTTCTTTGCAAGAGTTTGCCAGTGCAAATCGTAGGCAGAGGTTGCCCCCGCCTGAGCGGCTGGAATGCTTGCGCCGTGCTGGTGAACGATCACCGCCCTCACGGTCTTGATATTGTCAGGAATCCAGAGGGTGTATATGACACCAATCTGGAGCTCCCCTTTGGTTGTTGACGGCGGGTAACCAACTTGGAGATATCGACCTTCACTGCTCGATGGAGTAAAAGGTCCCCACCCAACCTGGTCTGGTGGGACCTGATTGCCAGGAGCTCGCGGCTGATGAGTCTGAGCAGCGAGAGCCTCGGAGAGCGAAGAAGACACAAGCGTCGCGCCAAGGCCGGCCATCCCTTTCATAAGTAAGCGTCGCGTCGGCGACTCCAGACCAGATAGCCTTTCTGAGGCTATCCTCTCGCTTGGGGTAATCTCGTTCATTGTTTCTTGTCCTTATCCGGAAATTATGTAAGGGCACTTCCGCACCGATAAAGCGTCCGTTGGATAGAATTTCATATTGAATTCTCCGCTTGGCATCGTTATGGCGTGGACCTATATTTATCTCCGCCCCGGTACTGCACCTACCGCTGGTGGCTTATGATGAAATCCACCACCGGCTTCGGATCCTTGCGCGACAATGGGAAGTGACCCTCACCCTCGGCCACCAGCACCGTGATCTTCCCACCGAGTTCTTTGTACCGCTTCTCCACCACCCGTGTGTGGTCCTTCAGCCATGGGTCGAGACTCCCGCAGTCGTGCAGAATAGGCACGCCGGCTTTGGCCAACGGCGCCAGGTTGTCGATCGGCGGCGTCTTCGACATGAGGCTGCGCATAAGCGGATTCCGGGCGTAAATCGCCGAGACCTTGTCCGGGTTCGCGATCGCCCACGCGTACGACTCGCCCGCCTTCGCCCCAGTCCCCTCCATGACCACCTTCGTGGCAAATCCGTGGTCGACCATCCGCTGATAGACCTCGTCCCACTGCTTTTGCACGGCCCCCGGCCCCGAGATTGGTGGCAGCACGATGTAGTAACCGTTGGCTAGTAACGCCATAGCCACCGCCGAGTCGCGCTCGAGAAAGCTCGGATGGAACACCCACAGTTTGCCCGGCGCCGGCTTCTGAGGCACCACGATCGACATGTCATCCGCTTGGAAGTTAGCCGGTGGACTTGAAGAACCGTTACGACTATAGCGATCGTAGGAGGGAACGTATCCCGGTCCGCGCACAGTCGCGTAAGTATCCTCCTCCTTGAGGTACAGGTAGGAATTTTCGAGGCTGTAGTAGTGCGTCTTGGTGTAGGTTGAATCCGTGAACGCCGGCCGGTTCGCCTCGACCGGATGCATGTGCTGCTCGATCCAGTCCGCGATCGGCGTCGCGTCGATGAGACTGTGCGGGTGATGTGCAACGCCTTCCTTCATGATCACGGTGATTGAGCCGCCCAACTGGTGATAAATCTTCTCCACTGTCATTGTGTACCGTAGCACCCAATCCTCAGTGCCAACGACGTGCAACAGGGGTATGTCATGCTTGGCCAGCTCCGGGATCTTGGTGAAATCTTCCTCAAAGAGCGCCGGATTATCCGCGTAGATACAGGCCACCTTGTCGGGGTTGACGACACCCCAGTTGAACTCATTGACTCCTCCTTTGCTCATCCCGATAAAGGCCGCTTTCTTCGCCAGACCGTGGTTTTCCGTCAGGAACTTGTACCACACGTCCCACGCCTTGCCCTGTCTGCCGGGGTCGGGCGCGACATAGGCGATGTGAAAACCGCGTCTCAGTAGCTCGACTTCGGCTTGAGGCTGGTGGTTCCAATAGCAGCCTTGCCATGACCATGGATTGCCAGGTGCCGCCTTTTTAGGGACGACTACGACGCAGCGGCGCCTGCCTTCCTTTAAGCTCACGTCGATTCCGAAGCTCGTCACCTCGCTTGCCGGGGCCGTGATAGGCGTGATCGCCCCAGTGGCATCGTCCATTAGGAAGTCATAGCGGTCGAACCCTGCGTGCCAATTGGTTTTCTCGCCTTGGAAAGGGACGTACACGTCCGCTGCCGTAGCGGTGGGAGTCCAAACGACGGCCGCTGCGCAGAGCTTCGCCCCGGTCTCAAGAAACTGTCTTCTTGAACTGTTCATGATCTTTGCTCCTTCCGGATTCTGGCGAGGGAGCGAAAACCGCAGGCGGATGGCCCTGACGGCGCTCCTGCGTTGTTAATTCTTTGCAGGAATCCTCCTTTTTCGGCCCCAACTTCATGGGATTCTATCGCTAATGGTGATAGAAATTCACCATTAAAAGTATTGTTTTATGTGCGAAAATATGACTCGGAGGATAGCGCGCTGGTACGTAAATGAGGGTTTATATTACTGGTCGCTTGCAATGCCCCTCCAAAGAGCATCCATGAATCGACGGGCAAATAGGTCAAGCGCGTGGTCCCTATACCGAGGAGGGTCGGAGGGATGTAGGAAAGGTTCAGTGGTGTTCCTGCTTCCGGGTATTTTGGTGGCGACGGCGTTTGTTTTCGCGCAGATGCCGAATGCATCGAAAAACAACCAGGTAACCGTCAGGCCGAACGCAGTCCACTTTGAGAATATCGCGCGTCAAGCAGGCCTGACGGCACTTAATGTGAACGGGAACGACAAACATAATGTGTTCCTGATCGAAGGTACCGGCATGGGTGCGGTAATCTTCGACTACGACAACGACGGATGGCCCGATATTTTCCTGCCGAATGGCACGCGAGTAGAAGGATTCCCTAAAGGCCAGGAACCCACGGGGCACCTTTATCACAACAATCAAGATGGCACCTTTACAGATGTTACAGAAAAAGCTGGACTCGCGCATTCGGGATGGGGCCAGGGTGGCTGTGTCGGCGACTACGATAACGATGGGTATTTGGATTTACTTGTTACCTATTGGGGACAGAACATCCTGTATCACAATAATGGCGATGGGACTTTCAGTGAGGTGAGCGAAACGGCCGGGCTGAAAACTAGCAAAAGTGAATGGAGCACGGGATGCAGTTTTCTCGACTATGACCGCGATGGGAAAGTCGACCTTTTCGTGGCGCGCTATGTGGATTTCAGTTATGACACGGTGCCCCGGCCTGGCGAGGGCGAGTGGTGCAGATGGAAGGGAATCTACGTTATGTGTGGACCGCGCGGCCTTAAAATGAGCGTCAACGCGCTTTACCACAATAACGGGGACGGCACATTCACCGATGTTTCGCAAGCCTCCGGAATCACCAAAGCCTCAGGCTGCTACGGGTTTACGGCGCTGTCTGCCGATTTCGACAACGATGGTTGGCCCGACGTGTACGTTGCTTGTGATACGACTCCAAATCTTCTCTACCACAACAATCACGACGGTACTTTTACCGAAATCGGGAAAACGGCCGGTGTTGCATACAGCGAAGAGGGCTCCATGCAGGCGGGTATGGGCGCCTCCGCGGGCGACTACACGCACGATGGTTATCAGGATATTGTGAAGACCAACTTTAGCGACGATACGCCAACAGTCTTTCTCAACCGCGGCAACGATGAATTTGACGACGTCACACGTACAGTCGGCCTGGGAAGGATTACGACCTGGCTCGGATGGGGAGTGCAGTTCTACGATTTCGATAACAGCGGGTGGCCCGGTGTTTTGATTTGCAACGGCCATATCTACCCGGAGGTGGACGGCAAGAATCTGGGAACGAGCTATCGCCAGCCGAAAGTGCTCTACTACAATTTACACGACGGAAAGTTTGCCAACATTACCGCGCACGCCGGAAACACGCTCAATGAGATGCACTCCGCTCGTGGCTTGGCCCTCGGCGACTTTTTTAACAACGGTCGCGAAGAGGCGCTCGTGAACAACATGAACGAAGCTCCTTCGCTTTATTACAACACGGCGCTGGTGGGCAACTTCATCAGCATTCAACTGATTGGTGTGAAATCAAACCGCGCCGCTTTGGGAGCACAGGTGACGCTGGAGCAAAATGGCGACAAGTACCAGAAAGAAATTCGGAGTGGCGGCGGTTTCATTTCGCAAAGCGACTTGCGAGTTCACTTCGGTCTTGGGAAGGCCGAAAAGGCAGAAAAAATTGTGATACGTTGGCCCAGCGGACTAGTTGAAACGCTGAAGGATCTTGAGGCAAATCGGTACTACGTTGTACGCGAAGGCAGTGGGATGGATTCAAAACAGACTCGGATTGTCAATAAGATGCAAATCAAAACCCCGGGATGGTGATCCTACGGAGGGTAGGGAAGCGTGCGTTTCGTGGGGTTTAGCAGGTTAATAATTCTCGCCGGCGCAATCCCGGCTGTCGCGCAGAATCATGCGACTATCGGCCGCAGCGGGGACGCCACTTCCAAGCAGGCACCGCAGCTTCCGAGGTCATGTCTGGTTCAGGAGAATTCGTCGGAGCAGATCAAAGTTTTGCTTGGAACGATTAACGATCACCCCACGGCTGATGCATACAACGCGCTCGGAGATTTGTACGCTCGGGGCCGTCACACAGAATGCGCCATCTCAGCGTTCAAAGCTGCGCTGCGCCTGGACGGTCATAATTGGCAATCCCATTATAACCTGGGCCTCGCGCTTCTAACGAAGGGCGATCGGATCCGCGCCGCCAGTGAATTACAAGCTGCGATTCGACAGCAACCCGATTCAGCCGCTTCCCATTTCGCCCTGGCTACTCTGCTTCAGGAAGAGGGAAGGCTAGACGGAGCCGAAAGGGAATTCAAGGCTGTCCTGCAAATTGATCCTAAATTTGCGCCTGGGTACGTGAGCCTGGCGACCTTATACACTCAACAAGGGAAGAATGCGGAAGCTGAAACCCTATTTCGGCAGGTGATCCAGGGCGATCCAAATAATGCACAAGCTCATGCGAAATTGGGCCTGATAATGGCGAAGCAAGGCGAATTTAACACAGCGGAACAAGAATTCCAGTCGGCAATAGGAATCGACCCTCAAATGGTAGAGGCTTACACCTCGCTTGGGATGGTGGAAACTAAGATGGGGCGGGGAAAAGAGGCGGTCGAAAACTTTCGAAAAGTAGTAACGCTGCAGCCGGATTCCGCCGACGCACACTTGAACCTTGGCATTGCCCTCGTGGACCAATACGATCGGAAAGCCGGATTTGAAGAGTTCACCAAAGCCGCACAGCTCAATCCTAATTCAGGCCGACCTCTCTACAACCTCGGTCGGTTCTATTTCGAATCCGGCAAATACGACGAAGCACGTAAGGAACTCGAAAGAGCCACGCGTCTGGAACCGAACTTCGCAAGCGCATTCTATTTTCTAGCTCTAACGGAGAGGCAAGATAATAATCTGGAGCGGGCGACAGAACTATTGCAAAAAGTCGTTGCGCTTAACCCCAACAACGCGGACGCGCAATACTTTCTGGGGCAAAACCTTGAGCGCATGGGAAAAACAACTGAGGCCATCGAGCACTGGAAAATGGCTGTCAAGGCCGATCCCAATAAATCCGAAGCTCTCTACAGCTTGGCCAGAATTTTGAATAAGTTGCACGACCCACTGGCACAGCAATTTCAGGACCGGTACGACAAACTGCAAAGGAATGAGCAGACGACTGACCGGGTGGCCAACTTGGGAAATTCCGCGATTCAGTCCGCCGCCGCCCAAGATTGGCCGCGAGCTTTGGCACAAATGAAAGAAGCCATTGCTGTTTGTGGGGAGTGCGCTGAGGCCGCTCACCTTCACAGGAACCTAGGATTGATGTACTGCCGCACCGGGAATCTCGAAGATGGAGAAAAGGAGCTTCGGGCAGCACTGGAATTAGACCCGAGTGATGTTACCGCGAAGAAGACAATTGAAATGCTTGAGAATCTGCGCGGCACGAGTGACAAAGGGCCGGGACTGAACAAGAATTAATTCGTTCTGGAATTTGAGTCCGAACCAGAGAGGAGTGACCCGACCTCATGCATGTAGTTTTGCCTAATTTCGTCGCTATGGATTCCCCTCGCGCATGGGCACGCCCATCGAATACGCGAAAGTGATCGCTTTTCTGGCCTCCGATGCCGCCAAAGTAGGCCAAACCACCGAAGTGAACGGAGGCCAATTGATGCTGTGAAATTGGAAACTTGTGGACGCTTGGAGCTTCAATGAAAAATCCTCACGCAGAGAAAAAGGTAAATCACGAGTCAGCGCATGCTTCCAAGGGACGGCGTTCCTTCATCGGCGGAATGGCAACTCTGGGAGCAGGGTTAGCTGGTTCGGTCATCTTACCCGCAACCGCGATTGCACAGGCCACGCCGGAAGCCCCTCCGAAAACAAAATCCACAACAAGCGGTTGCGGACACAGCACAGTCATTGCTTCCGACGCGGCAACGGTCGCAGAAACAAATGCTGGGAAAATCCGCGGCTTCAAGCGGAACGGTGTGTCCATTTTCAAAGGCGTACCCTATGGTGCCTCGACGGCTGGCGCGAGGCGCTTCATGCCGCCAGTCAAGCCCGAACCGTGGACGGGAATTCGCAACGCGCTGCAGTATGGCCGTATTTGTCCATACCAGGACTCCGCGCACTTTGATACTAACGGGAAAAACCTGGCTAACTCCGATGAAGATGCGTTCGTGCTGCATCGTGGCGCGGCCGCCACGGTCCCCGGCGAGGACTGCCTGCGCCTCAATCTTTGGACACAGGAGATCAATGGCTCCCATAAGCGTCCGGTCATGGTCTACATGCACGGCGGAGGGTTTTCCGCCGGCAGCGGGCACGATCTTCTTTCCTACGACGGCGAAAGTCTTGCCCGCAATCACGACGTAGTGGTCGTGACTCACAATCATCGGCTGAACGTGTATGGCTATCTCAACCTTGCACACTTGGGAGGGGAAGAATATGCCAGCTCCGCCAACGTTGGCATGCTTGACCTCGTAGCTGTCTTAGAGTGGGTTCGCGATAACGTCGCAACTTTCGGGGGCGACCCGGGCAGTGTGACCATTTTTGGTCAGTCGGGGGGCGGTGGAAAAGTTATTGCCCTCATGGCGATGCCGGCGGCCAAAGGTTTATTTCACCGTGCGATTGTGCAGAGCGGACCCTTTCTTAAATCGCTCTCTCCCGATTACTCGGGGCGACTGGCCGAGCTGGTGGTCGCAGAGCTGAGTTTATCCAAATCGCACATAGGCGAGCTGCAGCAAATCCCGGTTGATCGGCTTTCGGGCGCCGCGGCGGAAGCCATGAAGAAAATGCCTCGGCCCAAATCTTCGCTTCGCAGAGTGTACGGCGAATACGATTGGGGGCCGACAGTAGACGGCCTCATACTTCCTCGTCATCCATTCGATCCAGGAGCTCCACAAATATCTGCGGACGTTCCATTGTTAACCGGCACAAATCTTCACGAAGGTGTAAGTGGGCTCGACCGTCCTGATGCCAATGCGATGACAGTGCAAGAGCTTAACCGATTGGTTAAAGAAGAGTTTAGCGACGGCAGCCAGACGATCATCGACGCCTACCGGCGCGATTACCCTAAAGCGACTCCATTTGACCTGTATGCCATCATTGCCGCCGCTTCCTTTCGCCGCCCTGCCTTCGAGCAGGCTATCAGGAAGGCTGCTTTGGGTAGCGCGCCGGCATACTCTTATATATATTCTTGGCGGACGCCCGTGCTGGACAATCGCCCCGGTTCCTTCCACGCCTGTGAAATCGCGTTCACCTTCGACAATGCTGAAATTTGCGACCATTACAGTGGGGGCACTCCCGAGGCATTCGTTCTATCGAAGCAGATTAGTACTGCCTGGGTGAACTTTGCGCGAACCGGGAATCCTAATCACGACGGCCTGCCGCGTTGGCCTACATACACGACTGAACACCGGGCAACCATGTATTTCAACACGCCCTGCGAAGTGCGCAACAATCCTGAAAGAGAAGGTTTGCGGCTGATGGCACAGTCGTGAGTGAAACTAGGCTACGCGAGTTCGGCCCTGCTATCTCATCGACCCGGTCGGGATAGATTTGCACCGAAGAGCTCCTGTGCCCAAGAGAGACGGGCTATCCAAGTTTCGCAGCCCCCTGCACGGAAACAATCACGGACTCGCGGACCAACGATATAGGATCTGAATAGGAATCCTGAACCCGTTCGCGGTTCAAGAACAAAGGGTGCCAACCCGCCTTCCGCGTGGGACCAACTATAGGACCATTAAGCGTTTCTACCCGCTTTAAATGCTACTCAGTGCTCCTGAAAGTGCCTCGTAAGTTGTTGACAGTCCTTTCCCTGCAGACTTGCCAAGGTTCAGGTGTCGGTTCGATTCCGGTAGGCCGCTCCAGATTCTAAGAGACTTACGCCGCTGCGAACGTTTTGCATATCTTCCAAAACACCGTGAAATGGTTGTGTTTTGGCCCTGATCTGATCGTGTTTCCAATTCAGGACCACGCGAAACAACTAAGTGCAACTTCTGGATCGACTTACGGTTTCCTCTGAACGTGCGTATGCTTCGCTGCTGAGCCTCGCCAGGGTTCAAATGTCGATTGGGTGTTGATGGACATTCCAAGCTTCTAAAGGTTTCTGCGCTGTTGGCTACGGCGATATCGTTCTCTCCCGCAAGTGTGGCGGACCTTAGGCCCGGTAGAATAGCGGACAACAGCGAGCTGACAGAGTGTTCTTCCAGGGAAAGAAATAGACTTGGGTTCTCCGTTTCTCGCGAACCCTCGGGGAAACATCCAATTTCCAACCTGCTGACAGTGTCCAAGGGATTCGACATACAACTCTCGCCGGCTGAGGATCAAGTCCTTCCTGATTAGCTTTGTATCCTCCTTGCTGCCAACATCTTGTGCAAATACGCGGTTGCCGTCGCGAAACGGTATAACGCGTGCTTTTGACGAATGTGGAAATCGAAATCGCAGTTTAGGCTAAGGGCGATCCACCATGAAAGTAATCACGCAGGAAAACAGTAGGCTTGGATTTGTTGGGATCGGCTATATGGGCCGGCCGATCGCGCGGAGGTTGCTTGAATCCGGCTTCAAGCTGACGGCGTACGACCAGAACCGTAGTAAGGCAGAGCAACTCATTCCATACGGCGGCAAGGTCGCGCAGAGCGTTTCGGAACTTTCCACCAGTTGCGACGTCGTGCTGTCGTGCCTACCAAGCGATGAAGCCGTCTTGGACATTTATAAAGGGCCTGACGGGGGTCTCGCCAATGCGCATCGGGGCTCGCTGGTCATCGACCTGAGCACGGTATATCCCCTGACCTCGCAGGAACTCTCAAGACTGGGTTCAGAGCATGAAGTTGAAGTTCTCGACGTGACTATATCGGGGAGTACTCCCGCGGCCGAAAATGGGCTGCTGACCCTGTTTGGAGGCGGGAATAAGGAATCCTTCGCTGCTGCCGAGTCGATCTTTCGCGTTATCGCCAAAAAGTATTTTTATCTCGGGCCGAGCGGCTCCGGCGCGACAATGAAGCTTGTAGTGAACACCTTACTCGGAATCGGAATGCAGGCGATTGCCGAAGCCGTCGCCCTCGGTGAGAAGGCAGGTCTTGATCGCAATCGCTTGCTAGACGTACTGTCCCAGACTGCCGTAGTCGCTCCAGCGCATGTTGGCAAACTACAAAGAGCGATGAAGAGGGACTACAGCCCGCAATTTCCTATTCGACTAATGAACAAGGATTTCGGGTTGATTCTCGATCTCGCGTCTACGGTTGGTGCGCGGATGCCCGCAGCGGGTGCTGCTTTTGAGATCAATGCGAGGCAGTTGGATGAAGGAGCGGAGCAAGATTTTTCAGCGGTGATTTTGCAAATGGAAAAACGCGCGCATCTCGGTTCCAACGGCAATGGGCGGACGTGATCCGGCGCCGACTTGGCCGGGAGCTGATGTAGTTGTGTCAAGTTGATTTCCTTCGCATACGCTGCAAGCGAGGAGAAAAATGATTCAACTTAAGGTGAACGGAGTTGAGCAGTCCTTCGGCGGTGAACCGGAAATGCCGCTGCTCTGGTATCTGCGCGACGTTTTGGGACTGACCGGATCGAAATTTGGGTGCGGCGTTGGACTTTGCGGCGCATGCACGGTCCATGTGAATGGGCAAGCGATGCGATCCTGCGGGACAGCCATGCGCGACGCGGCCGGAAAAGAAGTCACGACAATCGAAGGGCTTGACAAGAATGGATTGCATCCGGTTCAGAGGGCCTGGATGGAAATTAACGTGCCACAGTGCGGCTATTGCCAGGTTGGACAGATCATGCAGGCGGCGGCGCTATTAAACACCAAAAAGAAACCTACCGATCACGAAATCGATGAGGCCATGTCCGGGAATATTTGCCGTTGCGGAACGTATCAGCGAATTCGCGCGGCGATTAAAACGGCGGGAGAACTGACATGAGCCCGATTGAGAATGTCAGCCGGCGCCGATTCTTGACGGGGGGCATCATCGCTGCGGGCGCGCTTGTGCTTGGTGTGCGTTATTACCCCAAGTCGTCGTCGGGCGGCAAACTTCCGCACGATACAAACGCGGACCACGCCACCCTACATCCCAGCGTGTACCTTGGGATCGACCCGGACGGCACGGTGTGGATCGTAGCCAGTCGCTCGGAGATGGGTACGACGAGCCGCACCACATTGCCCCTGGTCGTTGCTGACGAGTTGGACGCGGATTGGAAGCGAGTGAAGATCGAGCAGGCGCTTGGCGACAGCCGATACGGTGACCAGAATACGGACGGATCGCACTCGATACGCTCGTTCTACGACGCAATGCGTAAGGCGGGAGCAACGGCGCGATTCATGCTGATTCAAGCGGCGGCTCAGCAGTGGGGCGTTCCCGCGACGGAATGTGAAACTGACTTGCACGCTGTTGTTCACCGCTCGACCAACCGGAGGGCGGGTTACGGCGAACTTGCGGCCGCTGCAGCGAAATTGCCTGTCCCCAAAAAGGAAGAGCTGAAGCTCAAACCAAAGAATGCCTGGCGGTATGTAGGCAAAGGGCAAGTGAGCTACGACCTCGAAGACCTCGTCACTGGCAAGGCCATTTATGGCATGGACGCTCGTATGGACGGCATGGTGTATGCGTCCGTTGAGCATCCGCCCGTTCTTGGCGGCAAAGTGAAATCGTACGACGACAAGGAATCCTTGAAGGTCGCAGGTGTGCGTCAGACTGTTCCGATTGATCCATTCCAGCAGGCACCGGCATTTCAGCCACTCGGTGGCATCGCGGTGATTGCGGATAACACTTGGGCTGCGTTTCAGGGCCGTAAGAAGCTGAATATCTCATGGGACAACGGACCGAACGAAACCTATAACTCGGAGGTGTACAAAAACGAGTTGCGCGCGACTTCCCACAATCCTTGCAAAGTGGTGCGCAATATTGGTGACGTGGACGCGGTGTTCGCCAAAGGTGGCAACGTATATGAAGCGGACTACTACGTCCCGCTTTTGGCTCACGCTTCGATGGAGCCGATGGTCGCACTAGCGGAATTCAAAGACGGCAAAGCGACACTGTGGGCTCCGACGCAGAATCCTCAAGCCGTGCAGGACATAGTCTCGAAGGAGCTCGGGATTGGGAAAGAAGATGTGATTTGCCATGTGACCCTGCTTGGTGGAGGATTCGGACGCAAGTCGAAGCCCGACTATGTTGCTGAGGCCGCGGTCTTGTCCAAGAAAATGGGCCGGCCGGTGAAGGTGGTCTGGACGCGAGAGGACGATATCAAGTTTGACTACTACAACGCCGTCGCGTCCATGTATATGAAGGCTTCTCTGGGCGCGAACGGCAAGCCGACGGCATGGCTGCAACGGTCGGTCTTCCCTCCGATTCCATCTATCTTTGACCTGAATGCAGTCTACGGCGATCCTAGCCACCTGCAACAGGGCTGGACGGACGTTCCTTACGATCTGCCAAGTCTCCGCATCGAGAATGGCCCGGCGAAAGCTCACGTCCGCATCGGCTGGTTGCGCTCGGTGGCGAACATCTATCACGCCTTCGCTATTCAATGCTTCACCGATGAACTGGCCCATGCGGCCGGGCGGGATCCGCTCGATTATTTGCTCGACCTGATCGGGAACCCGCGCACCATCGATTTCAAAGGCGTCGAATACCCGAACTATGGAGCTTCGATGGAGGCTTATCCATGGGAAACCGGTCGGCTGCGCCGAGTCACGGAAATGGTCGCCGAAAAATCCGGATGGAGAAGGCGCAAGCGCGGAAAGGGAACTGGCGTTGGGATTGCCGCGCACCGTAGTTTTTTGACGTATGTGGCCACGGTCGTCGAGGTCGAAGTCAATGACCAAGGTGAGGTGCGGATCCCTCGCGTGGATACGGTTCTCGATGCGGGCTTGGTTGTAAACCCTGAAGCGACTCGCGCCCAGTTTGAGGGCGCTGCGGTGTTCGGCACAAGTATTGTACGAAGCGGCGAGATTACGGCGACGAAGGGCGCAATCGACCAATCAAATTTCCAGGACTGTCCGGTTGCTCGAATCGGAGAGGCGCCCTATCAGACGAACGTGTACATCGCGGATAGCGACGACGCTCCACCAGCCGGCGTTGGTGAGCCGGGAGTGCCGCCGTTCGTGGCGGCGTTCTGCAATGCAATTTTCGCTGCAACAGGCAAGCGAGTGAGAGATCTGCCGATCTCAAAGCTCGGTTTAAGTTAGCAATTTCTGCGTCTTTGGACGGGGAAGTGTCCGGAGCAGGAAGGGAGATCGCGAGTAAAGGAAAAGCCATGATACAAGACAAGACTGAACGCCATGTGATGTTGGCCTCCACAATTCTGCTGGTTCTTTTTGTCGGCCTCACGCTTTTTGTTGCCTCGATTGTACAGGCAAACCCTGGTCCAGACAGCGCGGCCAGCAGTGCGACCTTTCGGACGAAATGCGCAATGTGCCACGGTCCAGACGGAAGTGGCTCCGAGGTTGGAAAAAGCATGAACGTTCCGGATCTCCGCTCAGCGGTAGTCCAGAAGCTATCCGATGCAGAACTCGCTCAAGTCATTGCCAATGGCAAGGGCGGGATGCCTTCGTTCAAGAATTCGCTCAGCGAGGAGCAAATTCACGGTTTGGTGGCGCACATCCATACGCTGCATCAAAAGAAATAGTTCGGACTCTGCACTTGCGGTCGTCGCAACTGGAAATGGATTCCCGTCCTTCAGGCGCGAGGCGGTCGAAAGGAGGTTCAACATGAATAAGAAGAATCAGCCAAGCCAAGAGGCTGCGCGTCATGCGAATCTCGCGCAAGATCGGAGAACTAGCGACGGCATAGATGGCGGCATTTCTCGGCGAGGATTCTTGGGGTTTGCGGCAGCGTCCATTTTGTTGGCGCGCACTGGGCAGCAGTCTTCCCGATCGGAGTCCAGGAACGGCATTCCTTACCGCACCTTGGGCCGCAGCAAAGAAAGAGTCTCGCTCGTCGGGCTCGGTGGCTATCATCTTGGCAGTCAGGCGGATCCCCAGGAAAGCCTTCGCATCATCCGCACAGGCCTCGATGAAGGCGTCAATTTTCTCGACAACTGCTGGGACTACAACGGCGGCGAGAGTGAAGTCCGCATGGGCAACGCGTTGCGCGACGGTTATCGCCAAAAAGCGTTTCTGATGTCCAAGATTGACGGGCGCACGAAAGCTGCGGCTGCCAGTCAAATCAACGAGTCTTTGCGCCGCCTTCAAACTGACCGGATCGATCTGCTCCAATTCCACGAAATCATTCGCGACACCGATCCGGATCGCATTTTTGCCGAAGGCGGAGGGATGGAGGCCGTTCTGGAGGCGCAAAAGGCGGGCAAAGTCCGCTTCATCGGCTTCACGGGACACAAGAGCCCGGACATCCATTTGAAAATGCTGGCTACCGCTTCAAAGCATAGCTTCACGTTCGATGCCGTTCAAATGCCTCTCAACGTAATGGACGCGCACTTTAATAGTTTTGAAGCGAAAGTGTTGCCGGTCTTGCTTAAGAAAGATATCGGCGTGCTCGGTATGAAGCCGATGGGTGACCACATTATTCTTGAGAGCAAAACAGCGACTCCGGTGGAGTGCCTTCACTACGCCATGAATCTTCCGACCAGTGTCGTTATCACGGGCTGTGACTCGCTCCCGATTCTTCAGCAGGCTCTCCAGGCTGCCCGCAGTTTTCAACCGATGAATTCTTCCCAAGTTGCCGCGCTTCTGGCAAAAACGGCAAAAGCTGCGGAAGCGGGCCAGTTCGAGCTTTATAAAACGAGCCACCGGTTCGACGGCACCTACGCCAACCCGCAGTGGCTTGGCTAGAAACACAGCGATTTGTAAATAAGCAAGAAGACCCGGACCGTCAGCGTGGGCTAAAGTTAAGGGGAAAATTTTGGAGGTCATTATGAACAAGAAAGAACTTTCTGCAAATGCGGCTGGGAATGTTTCGTTGGGCGGGGAAATTTCCTTGCATCGTCTCGGCTTCGGAGCAATGCGCCTTACCGGCGAAGGCATCTGGGGGCCGCCGAAGGATCGCAAAGCAGCGTTGGCAGTTCTTCGCCGGGCCGTGGAGCTGGATGTCAATTTCATCGATACCGCGGACTCCTACGGTCCAAATGTAAGCGAGGAACTGATTGCCGAAGCGTTGTTTCCTTACCCTGCCGGCCTTGTAATTGCCACCAAGGGCGGCTGGAACCGACCTGGCCCGAATCAATGGACCCATGATGCGACCCCCTCGCACCTTCGGAAGGCGGTTGAGGGAAGTCTCAAAAGACTGCGCCTAGATCGCATCGACGTATATCAACTGCATATTCCGGACCCGGTCGTCTCGTTTGAGGCCTCGGTGGAAACGCTGGCTCAACTCCGAAACGAAGGCAAGATTCGCCTGGTCGCGTTGTCGAACGTTACGCAAGAGCACATCGAGAGGGCGCGCAAAATTGTCCCAATCGTTTCCGTGCAGAACCGCTATAGTTTTGCCGACCGCGAATGGGACTACGTCGTGAATTATTGCGAGCGCAATGGGATTGCCTTTATTCCGTGGTTCCCCCTGGGGGCAGGCAAAGTTGCTGGCGAGGTGCTGAACCAAATTGCTCAGGTACACCGTGCGAGCCCCACGCAAATAGCGCTGGCCTGGCTCTTGCGGCGATCACCCATCATGCTGCCCATCCCAGGGACTTCTTCGATCGAACATCTCGAGCAGAATGTCGCGGCGGCTTCCCTGCATTTAGCTCACGAAGAATACGAAAAGCTTTCTGGGGTTCCCGAGCTCGTGGGATCACGGTGACGCAGTCTTACCGGCACAGCCTCGATTTGAAGTTTCCGGTATGCTTCTGTTTTGCCTGAGATCGGCCAGCGGTCCATGGTCTTATCCCAGGTGATGGCGACTGAGACGAGGACGGTGCTTATGACTCTGTACGGAATCGTCAGAATGATCCTATTTGGATTCCTGGTGGCAGGAGTCGCTGCGCAAACGCCATGGACGAGTCCGCCATCGCCCGAGCGCGGGGTGGAAGATAGTTCAGGATCTTCGCAAGCAAAGCCCCAGGTGGAGGTGAAACGGTTTTCCCTCTTGAGCCGAACCTCAATTGATGTCTCCCCGGACTGGATCGAGCGCGAGCAGATGCCACTGCCGCCTTCGCCGAGGCTGGCGCGGTTTGCCCCGCAAGTGACGTTCTTGGAATTCATGGCTTTGGAAAATCCGAAAATGCATTCGGCCTTACGGATTGCAACGACCACCAATCCGTTCACGGGAGGCGATGAGGTCACACTGGATGTGCAGATGCATGGCGCCGCAGGTTCGGGCAACGGCCTGGCGGATTATCTATTCTACTTTTTCTTTTCGCCGCCGCGGGATTGTTTGGATGGGGGCTCGGAGGCTTATAGGAAAGCAAAGAGCCAGGCAGAATTACCGGATCAGAAGACGGTTTCGCCGGATTTGAGTATTCGCACCGACTGTAAACACGCGCCTTCCCTGGCGGATTTTTATTCGAGAGAGTTGAGCTCGGGCGTATTGTTTCAAGCTACGAATGGAGTGGAGCGCGCGAGCGGGATTTACCCGGAGTTCTATCTGACGCCGATGGAAAAAGTGGAGGCGAACGGGTTGACGTTTTATGTGTTTGAAGCGCAGGGCCGTATGCAGCTCGATTTGGCGACGGTGAACCACTTCAACTTGCCCGACGAAATGCAGGGCGCGCAGGCGGATTTCTTCTGGGCGGTAGGCGCGCCAAGTCCGTTTCCGTTTCTTCGGGACCCGCAGAGAAAGAATGTTCCGCTGATCCAAGTGGCGTATGCCGGAATCGGGCTGGGGCCCGATAAAAGGGACATTTTCATGGGGTTGCTGCGGCAGGTCCGCTTGCTCTGAAGCCGGCCCAAAAGAATGCTTTTCTTAAACAGTCTCACGGTGCCACGAATTCATTTGGTGAGAACAATTGCGTTGACGAAGACCACACTCGACCCATCGTCTCGCAAAACGCTCGGCATCACAGGTCAACAGCGCTGTGCCTCGGATTGACCGACGGTGTAGAGTCCGCGCAGGAAATCACTATTCAGGGTTCTACGTAACTTTCGGCGTCCTTGGAAAACACGTGCTTTCACGGCGGTAATTGAGGCGTCTAGAATCTTAGCCGTTTCCTTAACAGAGCGTTCTTCGATGTCGCGAAGCAATATCGCTGTTCGCATGGTCGGACCTAGGCCATTGACTGCCTCGGTCAACAGTTGCCTGCGCTCACGTCGCCAGCAGGACTCTTCGGGATTGGGACTCTGGTCAACAAACGCCTCCGAACTAGACTTCATGGCATCGTCAGGGTTTTCGGGTAAGACTTCGAAAACTGCCCGCCTTCTACGGAGCAACATGAACGCTTCATTTATGGCGATGCGCGTCAGCCATGTAGAGAACCGCGCCTTTTCTTGAAAGGCGCCGAGATGAAGGAAGGCCTTGTGAAAGCTCTCCTGCGCCACATCTTCGGCATCCTCTCGGTTATTGGTTATCCGAAGCGCGACGGCGAGAACGCGCTGCCTGTGACGAAGAACCAATTCCTCGAAAGCCCGCGCATCTCCGCGCTTTGTGGCAGCCACCAGCGCGCTGTCGGCGTCTCTGTTTAAGCTGGTTGTATAAGACGTTTTCATGAATCCGATCCTCCACCGCCACTGCGACACAAGGTAAGGGAAACTGACTAGCGCACCAGCCACAGCGCGTATCGAACGGACTGGAATATGGTCCACTGATGGTGGGCGCGCAGAATGCGATACCAGTCGAGAATGGATAGGGGTTTCATGGTGCACTCCTTTTCTGCGTCCCGTTTTCTGGTCTGGCGTCGCTGTCACGTTGACGCTTGGTTGCCGCCAATTCTATTCACCGGGAAATGCCGGCCGCCGCTAAGAAAGGCAATCTGTTTGCCAGAAACTGCAATGGACGAATACAGCTTGGAAATTGCTGACAGAGAGGGAGATACACCCTTTCATGAGTCCTCGGGCGTTAGGAGCCGAAATGCAAACCTGTCAGCGTGTTGGCACTGTGTCTATAGGACTGGATGGGCCGAGGGAGGCTGACTCCTGGCGAGGAAGGCTGACATGAGCTACATGACCGACCAGCCACGGCGGGACACTCTCTGATGTTAAGATTTTGATCGCGGAGGGCAACACGCTCTTTTGCTGGAGCCGAAGCATGCCCAGGTCCAATCCTCTTTTGTGGCCCAAACCGCCGGCAATTTGGGGCTACGGGATTGCTGTCCTTTCGGTCGCCGCGGCCCTAATCATTTCACAGTTGCGGGCGATTCATTTGCAAGATGCTCCCGTGTCACTTTTTCTTTGCGCCGTCCTGGTGAGTGCTTGGTTCGGTGGAATCGGGCCGGGACTGCTCGCGACAGCGCTCTCCGTCCTCGCTTTCAATTATTACTTCCTGCCTCCGATCCATTCGTTGAGGCCAAAGTTTGACGAAATACCTCGCCTCGTCATATTCACGGTTTCAGCTCTGTTTGTCGGGTCCCTGAGCGCGGCCGAAAGGAGCGCCATAGAATCGCTCAGGCGCGCCCGCGATGACTTAAAAAAGACAGTTCAAGAGCTCCAGCACACCAACGAGGCCTTGCAAGCCGAGAGCGATGAGCGTCAGCGTGCGGAAGAGGCGTTGCGGCGGAGCGAGGGGTATCTGGCAGAAGCGCAGAGGCTAACGCATACGGGAAGTTGGGCGTGGCGCGTGATGGGAAGAGACGCCTTGCATCTCTCCGAGGAATGGTATCGCATATATGGCTTCGATCCGGAAGAGGGCTTGCCGGCTTGGGGAAAACGGCTGCAGCGTATTCATCCTGAGGATCGAGCCAAGTGGCAGGAGGCAACCGATCGGGCAATCCGTGAAATGTCCGATTACGACGTGGAATTTCGAATCCTTCTTCCCGACGGAACGGTCAAGCACATCCACACAGTCGGCCATCCGGTTTTGGAGGCATCCGGAGATTTGCTGCAATTTGTGGGTAGCTCGATGGACATCACCGCCAGCAAACGCGCCGAGGAGGCACTGCGCCAGGCGCAAGCGGATCTCGCACGCGTCAACCGCGTGACCAGTATGGGAGAGCTGACTGCTTCACTGGCGCACGAGGTGAATCAACCGATTGCTGCCGCGGTCACCAACGCCAATACGTGCTTGCGCTGGCTTACTCGCGACGACCCCGATCTGCAAGAGGCGCGCGAGGCTGCATCGAGAATCGTCAAAGATGCAACCCGCGCCGCGGGCATCATCAGCAGGGTCCGCCTGCTCTTCAAGAAAGGTACTCCGCGTCATGAACTGGTGGACGTAAACGAAGCCATTCGAGAGATGATCGTCCTCTTGCGCAGCGAGGCAACACGATACAACATAACCGTCCGGATGGAGCTAGCCCCAGATCTTCCCCGGATTATGGGAGATCGTGTGCAATTGCAACAGGTGCTGGTGAACCTCATCGTGAACAGCATCGATGCGATGAAGGAAGGGGACGGGGCACGCGAGCTGGCGGTCAAGTCGCGGAGAACGGAGCAGGAGGTTCTGGTGTCCGTCAGCGATACTGGCGTAGGGCTTCCCCCGCACCAGGCGGAAGAGATCTTCAACGCGTTTTTTACGACCAAGCCGCACGGCACCGGCATGGGGCTTCGCATCAGTCGCTCAATCGTCGAGTCGCATGGCGGCCGCTTGTGGGCTGCAGACAACTCTCCGCGCGGCGCAAGTTTTCATTTTGCTTTACCCACGAAAATCGAGGCAATGGAATGATCGCCAACGGTTAATTCTTAAGTAAGGCGCGGCTCGACTGTTCCGCGTGGCAACCGGCTTGAATCACATGGCTGCCGTGAACTTGATTGGTTCGTACAACTACCCGCTCGTGGCGCTTTCGGTGTTGATCGCCATGTTTGCGTCGTACGCTGCTCTGGATCTTGCAGGCCGCGTAACTGCTGCGAGCGGTTGGACTCGCGTGGCTTGGCTGCTGGGCGGTGCCGGTGCGATGGGAACTGGCATTTGGTCCATGCACTACATCGGGATGTTGGCGTTCATCCTGCCAATTCCCGTGGCCTACCATTGGCCGACCGTTCTGCTGTCACTGTTTGCGGCAATTCTCGCTTCACTCGTTGCCTTGGGCGTGGTGAGCCGGCAGAAAATGGGTTGGTTCCGAGCACTCGCCGGAAGCGTCCTAATGGGCGCCGGTATTGCAAGCATGCATTACATCGGCATGGCCGCTATGCGTTTAGCTGCCATATGCCAGTTTAATTCCTTTCTCGTCGTCCTGTCCGTCGTGCTCGCGGTTCTGATTTCTCTCGCCGCGCTGTGGATTACCTTTCACTTCCGAGATGAGAAAACGGGGATCGGCTGGGAAAAGTTAGTTGGAGCCACCGTGATGGGTGCCGCAATCCCGGTTATGCATTACACCGGCATGGCCGCCGCCAGTTTCACTCCCTTCAGCACGCCGACGGACCTGTCTCATGCCATAAGCATCTCCGCACTTGGCACTGCCGGAATTGTCGCCGTCACCTTCCTCGTCCTCGGGCTGGCTCTGCTGACGTCTTTAGTTGATAGGCGGTTGGCTGCCCAAACGTTGGAGGTACAGGAAGAAAAGCTCCAGCAGAGCGAGGCGTACTTGGCGGAAGCACAAAGGCTCACGCACACGGCGAGTTGGGCCTGGCGTGTGGCGGGGGGAAAGGCCACGCATCTCTCCGAGGAATGGTATCGCATATATGGGTTCGATTCTGAAAAGGGCATGTCGGCTTGGGAAGAGCGAGTGCAGCGTATTCACCCGGAGGATCGTGCCAAGTGGCAAGCGGTGGTCGATCGAGCGATCGCTGAAAGGTCGGATTACGAAGTGGAAGCCCGAATCCTTCTTCCGGGTGGCACTGTCAAATACATCCGCACCGTCGGCCACCCTGTTTTGAGCGCATCAGGAGACTTAGTGCAGTTTGTGGGAAGCACAATGGACATTACTGAACGTAAGCAGGCGGACGAGGCCCTGCGCCGGAGCGAGGGTTACTTAGCGGAAGCCCAGAGGCTGACAAATACAGGCAGTTGGGCATGGAACGCAGCCGACAGACAGAGTGTCTACTGGTCACAGGAAAATTACCGCTTGTTTGGATTCGATCCGGAAGGGGGTATACCGTCAGACGAGGCGTTTTACGAGCGCGTTCATCCAGGGGATCGAGATAGGGTGC
>Ga0207665_10000317_pt1 | contig 33348 bp, 28 predicted proteins | sample LARL112metaG_FD_184351 | JGI IMG/M metagenome (GOLD analysis project Ga0207665, IMG submission 184351) | Corn, switchgrass and miscanthus rhizosphere microbial communities from Kellogg Biological Station, Michigan, USA - LAR L11-2 metaG... | ecosystem: Host-associated > Plants > Roots >... | reverse complement strand
TTCGTGCAGGATCGGCATGAGCACGGCATCACGTTCGCGAAACACCTGCTCGAGAGCCGCACCGTAGAGCGCGTCCTTGTCGCGGAAGTAGTAATAAAGGAGGGCCTTATTGACCTTGGCAGCCTTGGCGATGGCATCGGTGCGCGCCCCAGCCACACCCCCGCGCGCAAACTCGCGGATGGCCGCCTGCAGAATCGCCGCGCGACTCTCCTCCGGCTTCCCCCGCGATCCCAACCGCGCTCGTGCCTGTCCAGTGGCCATGGTGTACCTCGAGAGCCATGTCCTTCCCTAAAGATTTCGCATTAACTAACCAGTTAGTTAGATTATAAAACACACTCGATGAGTTCGGCAAGCGCCGCCGCTCGACCAGAAATGTTCGGTGCCCCAGGTTCGCGTCCGTTCTTTGGACGCTAACCTGGGCTTACAAATACGCCGCCCTCGGAATGGTCAACCCTGTTCTATAATCTCGCCCGCGGAGACTCCACGATGCTCCCTGTCAAACTCATTCTCTGCCCCACCGACTTCAGTGGTCCCGCCTGTACCTGTGTGCGCACTGCCAGCGAACTGGCCGAGCACTTCGGCGCCGAGCTTCTCCTGGTAAACATCGTGCCCGCCGTGCCCAGCGTACCGTCCGACCCCAACTACGTTTTCAAGATTCCGGAATACGAGCGCTACCTCCACGCCGACGCGGAAGCCCATCTGAAAAAAGTGCGCGAAGAGCTGGTCAGCAAGAACGTGAAAGTGCGCACTCAGGTCGGCCACGGCTCCGCCGCCGATGAGATCGTCCTCATCGCCAAGGTCGAAGGCGCCGACCTGATCGTCATCTCCACTCATGGATCGACCGGGCTTGAGCGGCTGGTCTTTGGATCAGTCGCGGAAAAAGTCGTCCGCCTGGCGGAGGGCCCAGTGCTGACGGTGAGGCAACAAGAGAAGGCGGCGTAAGAATTTGCTGGCTGCGAAAGCCACCAGTTTCGCCGACATCCGTACGTTACAGAGAACGAGAGCTAGCGCCAACTCGATCGTGAACCGAGACTAAAACGTACCCGCAGTTCCACTCTCCTCGAGCAGAGAAGGCAGACCTATACAAACCATCAAGTTCTTTGAATTTCCCTTTCGCCACTTAATGCAGCATCTCTGGAGGAGCACGGCGAAGAAATGCGACTCGCCGGGAGGCTTCCATGGCCAAGGCACGAACTGCGAAATGGCGAAAACCGCCCACCCCCATACCTGAGAGGGTGGAAGTCGGCAAATTGCTGGAGATTTTGTCGGCTTGCGATCGCGGGGTCGTGGAATTTTCGATGGGACTTTATAACGTGCCGCGCCGGGACCGGATCATGATGCGACGGCACAACCGGCGCTTGCATCGTGCGCTTAAGTCATACTTGCCACAACTTTTGCACCCGCAGCAACCGTTGTTACCGCTCCCTAACTATCGCTAAACGTCAGAGGGCGCCGGGATGCGTGATCAGTTGTCAGCAACTGCCTACGATCGCCGCCCCTGCAAGGGTATAATTCTGCCCGCCGATGACTCTCCCTGCGGGCACCAAACTCGGCTCCTATGAAATTCTGGGCCCGTTGGGTGCGGGCGGCATGGGCGAAGTCTATCGTGCCCGCGATCCTCAACTCACTCGCGACGTCGCGATCAAAATCCTTCCCGCTTCTTTCTCCTCTGATCCCGATCGCCTGCGACGCTTTGAACAAGAAGCCCGCGCCGCTGCTGCCCTCAACCATCCCAACATACTCTCGGTCTTCTACTTCGGAACCTATGAGAAAGCGCCCTACTTAGTATGTGAACTGCTGGAAGGTGAGACGCTTCGAGAGCGTCTGCGAGTGGGCGCTCTTCCCGTTCGCAAGGCCGTGGATTTTGCGACGCAAGTTGCCCGTGGACTCGCCGCCGCTCATGCGAAAGGCATCGTTCATCGCGACTTGAAGCCGGAAAATATCTTTCTCACTCGCGATGGACGGGTCAAGATCCTGGACTTCGGCCTCGCCAAGCTGACGCAAGTGGAGCCGGCAGCACAATCGGAAACCGCCACTCTGCAAACCGAACCAGGAGTCGCCATGGGGACTGTCGGATATATGTCTCCCGAGCAGGTCAGGGGGTTGAACGTCGACTACCATTCCGACCTGTTCAGCCTGGGCGCCATCCTCTACGAAATGCTGTCTGGAAAACGCGCATTTCATAAACCCACCGCGCCCGAGACTCTGACGGCAATCCTCCACGAAGATCCAGCCACGCTTCCGGAAGGTTCAGCGTCAGTCTCTCCCGGATTGCAGCGGGTTATCTTGCGATGCCTGGAGAAGAATCCCTCTCAGCGCTTCCAATCCGCGTCGGACCTTGCCTTCGCACTCGAGGAGCTTTCCGGGTCCGGCAGTTCCACTGCCGTCTCGCAAAAAGGTGTGCGCCCCAAAACGTACTCGCGCTGGCTCGCACTAGCAGTGGCCGTAGCACTCGCCGGGGCAGCGCTCTACCCTCTGCTTTCCCGACGTGCGTCCGATGCGCCGCCCGTGCAGGTGCAAGCCGCGATTCTGCCCCCGACGGGCGACGGATTCTGGGCGAACCTCACGCAACCCGCCGCCATTTCCCCCGATGGAAAATTCCTCGCGATCGTTGCCATGCACAATGGTCAGCGTCAGTTATGGTTGAGGAAGCTGAATGCATCCGACGCGCAACTCATCGCAGGAAGTGAGGACGCGGCCAACCCCTTCTGGTCTCCCGACAGCCGGCACATTGCTTTCTTCGCCTATGCAAAATTGAAAAAGGTCGACGTTGCCGGCGGGCAGGTCACCGATCTTTGCCCTGCGGGCACATTTAACCTGGGCGGCTCCTGGTCCTCGCGGGGCGACATCCTCTTCGCTCCCCTCGCCGACACTTTGAAACATGTTTCCGAGAGCGGTGGCTTGCCTGAATCGATTCCAGGCATACCCCTGAGCGATGGCTTCCTTGGGCAGGAGTGGCCCACTTTCCTTCCCGACGGAAACCATTTCGCGTATCTGGAGTGGAAGTATCCGTCTGCGGGCAAAGAGGAAAACACTGTCCGGATCGGTTCGCTCGACGGCCAGCCGCCGCGAAAGGTCCCTCTGACCTCAACCAATGTTGAGTTCTCGGGCGGATATCTTTTGTTCAGTCGCGAAGGGGATCTGTTCGCTCAGAAGTTCGATCCTGATCATCTCGAGTTGAAAGGCGCGGCGTTGCCGATCGCCCGAAACATTCAGTTCGACACCTTCTTTAACGATGGCTCCTTCACAGTTTCTAAAAGCGGCATTCTCGTTTATGCGCCGGCGGGCACGGGTGTCAATTCTCGCTTGACTTGGATGGACCGCAACGGCGCATCCCTGGCCACCCTCGGCGACCCGCAACACTTTGAGACACAGGCAATCTCGCCGGATGGAAAACGGGTGATCGTCGGAATCAAGCCGGCCAATGCGCGTGAAAATCTCTGGATCTACGATGTCGAGCGCGGCACTCGCGTGCCACTGGACCCGAGTGACACCGGCCCAACGTTATACAGTTGCCGCTGGTCTCCCGACGGCAAGCAGGTGGCCTATCGGAACACTGTTGGAAACACGTCCGCTTTGCTGGTACACGACTCCGATGGCTCCGGCCACGAAAGACAGGTGGGAGAGCAATTCGACGGCGCGGTCACCGTAGAGGATTGGTCGCCGGACGGCAAGTATGTGCTGGTGAATCACAGCCAGTTCTTGGGAAAGCAGAACTGGCATGACAATCTGCGACTGCTGCCCGTGGCAGGAGAAGACAAACCACTGATGTCGATCGACAACGCCATTGAGGGCAAATTCTCTCCCGACGCTCACTGGCTCGCCTACTACGACGGGAGCACCGGCCAGGTCTATGTTCGACCTTTCGGACGTGCCGGGGGCGCGATTGCCGTGTCTTCCAGCGGCGGGAGTGATCCTCGTTGGCGCGGAGATGGGCAGGAACTCTTCTACATCACCGACGAGCTAATGCTCGTTTCCGTGCAGGTACGAGAGTCGGCGCAGGAATTTCGCGTGCTCTCCTCTCGCCCGCTCTTCCGCCTCCCGCTTCCTTTTAACGTGGGCTTCTACGATGTAACCCGTGACGGGAAGCGCTTCCTCGTGAACGCCAGAACTCCACAGGAGCAAATGGCGCCTCTGACTCTCGTCACCAATTGGTCAGCACAGTTCAAATAATTTGGACTGGTCCTGATTACCGGCATCCGCCCGCGATCGACGGCACCAGCAGAATCTCATCCCCATCCTGAAAGGCGTATGTCGTCCCGCCCAGAAAGCGGATATCTTCCTCGTTCACATACACGTTCAGAAACCGCCGGACCTCCCCGGCCTCATCGCGCAGGTGCGGCTTCAGTTGCGGGAATTTCTGATCGAGGACAGTAAACAACTCGCCGAGATTCGCCGCGGAGCAATCCACTTTGCCGACACCTTCTGTGAGACGGCGTAACGCCGTCGGAATTTGCACTGTGATCGACATATCAGGCCTCCACTGTTTCCGGAACATCCAGCGTGTTCGAAAGATACCGTTCGAACTCCGCCAGCTTCGGTGCGATCGCCGCCTCGGCTGCGTACTCGCCGGCCAGCGCATCGGTCGTCTTCAATCCATTGCCCGTAATGCAGAGCACGGTCGTCTCCTCCGGCGAAATGCGGCCCTCGCGATACAGCTTGCGCGCACACCCAACAGTCACACCGCCGGCCGTCTCGGTGAAAACGCCTTCCGTCTGCGCCAGCAGTTGCATGGACTCAACCACTTCAGCATCCGACACATCTTCCGACCAGCCGCCGCTTTTCGTGATCGCCTTGATCGCGTAATGCCCGTCCGCGGGATTGCCGATGGCCAGCGACCGCGCAATCGTGGCGGGCTTCTGCGGTTCGATCTCGGCGCGGCCCGCCTTCACGGCCGTCGAGATCGGCGAGCATCCCGTTGCCTGCGCTCCGAAGAACTTCACCGGCTTGGCTTCCACCAGCCCCAGCGTGATCAACTCATCGAATGCTTTTTTGATTTTCGTGATCAGCGATCCGCCGGCCATCGGCACAACAATGTTGTCAGGCAGCCGCCATCCCAACTGTTCTGCGATTTCGAAGCCGACCGTCTTCGATCCCTCGGCGTAGTACGGCCGCAGATTCACGTTCACGAATCCCCAGCGATGCTCGTCGGCAATCTGCGAGCACAAGCGGTTGACCTGGTCGTAGCTGCCGGCGATGCGCACGACCTTCGCGCCATACACCTGGGTGCCCAGAATCTTCGCGGGCTCGAGATCCGCAGGAATAAAAATCCATGCCTTGAATCCATTGCGCGCAGCCTGCGCCGCGACCGAGTTCGCCAGGTTCCCGGTCGAGGAGCACGACACCGTGTCGAATCCAAACGCGCGCGCCTGCGACAACGCGACGGCGACTACGCGATCCTTGAAGCTCAGCGTGGGCAGGCAGACGGCGTCATTCTTGAGGTGCAGTTTCTGAGCGCCAAGTTGCTTCGCCAGGTTGGGCGCGCTCAGCAGCGGCGTAAACCCGACCGGCAACTTGGCTTGAAAGTTTTGGGGGAGGGGGAGGAGTTCGGAATAGCGCCACATGTTGGGAGGGCGCTGGGTGATCTTCTCGCGCGTAAACTCGGCGCGTGCTTCTTCGTAGTCGTAGGTGATTTCCAGGGGAGAAAAACAGTCGTCGCAGATGGACTTGGGCTGGTTCCCCCAGGTCTTACCGCACTCGCGACATCGCAATTCGTACTGAGCCATCGTGCTACTCGCATTCTCGCGAGCAGCTGAGAACGAGCGCCCCTGGAGAAAAGGCTTCTAAAGACGAAGACCTCTTCTCCGGAAAAGGAAAAGAGGTTACGGGAAAACGGGTAGAAATGCCGCTTGCCCGAATCTCATGTTCCCCGTTTCCAGGAGAGAGTTGGCACCAAGCAATCGCGATAGATGATCGCGACCCGGTTGCCGTGGCGTCTCAGGGCTCGTCCCTCAGCCACTCTGCATGAAATTCAAAGCCAGCCCGCGAACGGGCTAACTTGGGAATAGATGTTACTTGTCACATGGAGGTGTGTCAAGCACGGGCTCGATCGACTTTTTCGATTTACCCGTGCGGAATCTCGACTTTGCAGTCCGTCATACCGATACTCTTTCTCTACTCAAAGCGCGGCGGTTTCAACTTGCAAGCCAGTCAAACGTCGCGCAGTCTACGTCAGCTTCACATCCAGCAGCGCCAGCCAATACTGCAGCGACTGCAATGCAAATCCGCAAAGGATGAGTCCAATCCCGAACACGCCCATCCGCCGCTCCGGAAGATTGTCCGCGTAGTACTCGATGTAGGGATTCACCGTAATCCCTACGCCGGTGACAATGCCGGTGACCAGGCCCACGCGAATTGCAAACGCCCACGGATGCGCGACGTGATGAATGAAGGTACTGCACGCCAGAGCCGTGGCCATATAGCCGAACGTCCGAACCACGGTGCCCCAGAATTGACGGCGAGTAAGCCTGGGACGCCGGAACGCCGCATAGTCCAGCGCGGGGCGCATGCCCCTTGAATACGCGAAGGCCTGACCGATCGTGATGAGAAGAGCAAAGGCGATTGCGAATCCGGAGCCCGTAGTCCGGTAGAGGCCTATGCCGAAACCGAGTCCGCGAATGGCCGAGAACAAGACTTCCCATGGCAAGGAATAATGTTCGAGTCCCCGGGCTCCTCGATTCAGTTCAATGGCCAGCGTGACACCGGTCGCAATCCCCGCGGCCAGGCCGAAGATCAGACCGAGGCCAAGCCCATACCCCACTCCGAAAACCAGCGAGTACGTCACCGCTCGCGTGAGCACGCGGAGCGGCCCGTGCTGTCCGCCCAGCAAGTCATACGCCAGATACAGACTGCCCAGCACATCCAGACACGTGCCCGAGATGCTGATGGCTGCAACTGTGTGGTGATCCATTCAACCCTGGTGTTGACACTGGTGATTATGCCTTGCAGAGCGGGTGAACGTGAAGGGTTGGCCGTGAGAAGCATTGTCGGGCGAAATCAGATGCCGTCGTGACCCGCGTCTGGCCCCTGCTAGAATCAAGGATTAGCCCGTCCATCATGGAAGCAGCATACATCCGCAACTTCGCAATCATCGCCCACATCGACCATGGCAAATCCACGCTGGCCGACCGCCTACTGGAACTCACCGGGTCGCTTGCGATGCGCGAGATGCAGGAGCAGGTCCTTGATTCCATGGATCTTGAACGCGAACGCGGCATCACGATCAAGGCCCACGCCGTCCGCATGATGTACCCCGCCCAAGATGGCACGATCTATCAACTGAACCTCATCGACACTCCAGGCCACGTTGACTTTTCCTATGAGGTGTCTCGCGCCCTGGCCTCCTGCGAAGGCGCACTCCTCATCGTCGACGCCTCCCAGGGTGTCGAAGCCCAGACTCTCGCCAACGCCTACCTCGCCATCAATCACGGTCTCGAAATCATTCCCGTCATCAACAAGATCGACCTCCCCAGCGCCGATATTCCGCGCGCCAAAGAGATGATTGAAGGCGCGGTCGGCCTAGACGCTTCCGACGCTTGCCTCATCAGCGCCAAGACGGGACAGGGCGTTCCCGACGTTTTGGAAGCCATCGTTAAGCGCATCCCTCCGCCGAAAGGATCAGCCCAACACGCACTGCAAGCCTTGATCTTCGATTCCTGGTTCGATCCCTATCGAGGCGTGATCGTGCTCACCCGCGTCTTCGAAGGCACTTTGAAAAAAGGCCAGAAGATCCGCCTTTGGTGGAACGGCCGCGTCTTGCAGGTGGAAACTCTCGGCGTGCTCACGCCCAAACCGGTCGAGATCGATGAACTGGTTGCCGGCGATGTCGGCTTCCTCATCGCCAACATTAAGAACGTCGCTGACACCAAGATCGGCGACACCATCACCGACGATGACCGTCCCGCCCTCGAACCCCTGCCCGGCTTCGAGGAGATCAAGCCCATGGTGTTCGCCGGACTCTATACCGTCGACGCCCACGAGCACACGAACCTCCGCGAAGCTCTCGAAAAACTGCGCCTCAACGACTCTTCTTTCTTCTTCGAACCGGAAAGCTCCGCCGCCCTCGGTTTCGGATTTCGCTGCGGCTTTCTGGGCCTCCTGCACATGGAAATCATTCAGGAGCGCCTGGAGCGCGAGTACAACCTCGAGCTCATCACAACCGCGCCCAGCGTCCGCTACAAAGTCACGCTCACCGATGGCAATCTCATCGAAGTCGACAATCCTTCCCGTTGGCCCGATCAGAGCGAGATTGCCAAAGTCGAGGAGCCAGTCATCCTCGCGGTAATCCTGACCAACGAGGAATATGTCGGCGGAATTCTGAAATTAGTGGAAGAAAAGCGTGGCAAGCAAAAAAGCTTCGAGTACGTCAGCGGCTCGCGCGTCATGCTGCAGTACGAGTTGCCTCTCAACGAGATCGTGCTCGACTTCTACGATCGCCTGAAGACCGTGTCGCGCGGATACGCGTCGCTCGACTACCACCTCGCCGCCTACTGGGAGTCTCCCATGGTCAAGCTCGACATCCTGGTTGCAGGCGAGCCGGTCGACGCCCTCTCGCTCATCGTGCACCGCGACTTCGCCTACGAGCGCGGCAAAGCGCTGGTTTCCAAGATGCGTGAACTCATCCCGCGCCAGATGTTCGAGGTTGCCATCCAGGCCGCCGTCGGCGCCAAAATCATCGCCCGCGAAACCGTGGCCGCCATCCGCAAGAACGTCCTGGCCAAGTGCTACGGCGGCGACATCACGCGCAAACGCAAACTGCTCGAAAAGCAAAAGGAAGGCAAGCGCCGCATGAAGCGCATCGGCCGGGTCGACATCCCCCAGGAGGCTTTCCTGGCCGTTCTAAAGGTTGGCGAAGGCAGCAATTGAGGGCGCTTGAATGCCGTTTCCACACCGGATGCAACTAACTTTTTGAACGCCTGATTACTTCTAGATGTGCAAATCTCAAGGGTTGCTTTAATTTCCGCCGATGGCGGTTGCATTTGACCGCTGCCGAACAAAACCACGCAACCTGCTATTAATCAGTCAATTAGAAGTATGCAAGGAGTTTAAATCGCCCGACCGCGCGGTCGTTATTTGGGCCTACAGGAAAGCGCGTAGGCCGGTTCCACAAGCTTTTCCACAGATCACCGGAGTGCGAATTCGTGTTAGCGAGCGTGACTCCGGGGCAGAGTCGTAGCGGTGTTACTCCTCCGCCGCGAGGCCGCCTTCCGCGAGGGTTTCAAAGCGGGTGGATTGTTTCAGGAACGCCAAATTGACGCGACCGATGGGGCCGTTACGCTGCTTGGCTATGATGATCTCGGCGCGCCCCTGCAGGTCAGGGTCGTCCTGTTTGTAGATCTCTTCGCGAAAAATAAACATCACGAGGTCGGCGTCCTGCTCGATCGATCCCGACTCGCGCAGGTCCGCCAACTGTGGACGGTGATCTCCACCGCGGCTCTCGGGCGCGCGGCTCAACTGCGAAAGTGCAATCACCGGGACGTGCAGTTCCTTCGCAAGAGCTTTCAGGCCACGCGAGATCGCTGACACTTCCTGGGTGCGATTCTCGTAGCGCTTGCTCCCGCCCGACATCAGCTGCAGGTAGTCGACCACGAGCAAGTCGAGCGACCCGCACGACTGCTGCAGGCGCCGAGCCTTGGCTCGCATCTCGCTCAGCGAGACCCCGGGCGTGTCGTCAATATAGATCTGCGAGCTAGCCAGCTCTTCCATGGCGCGCACGACCTTCTGCATATCGTCGCGCCATAACGAACCGGTCCGCATCTTGTGCGCGTCGACCCGCGCCCGCGAACACAGCAAGCGGAGCAGCAAAGCTTCCCGCGACATTTCCAGCGAGAAAATTCCGACCACCTTGCCGTCGTCGATAGAGGCATTCTCGGCGATGTTCATCGCGAAGGCCGTCTTACCCATCGAAGGCCGCGCTGCCAGAATCACGAGATCGGACTTCTGCAGCCCGCTCGTCATCTCGTCCAGGTCGTTGTAATGCGTGGCCAGGCCCGTGATGCGTTGCCCACGCTGCAACAGCGCGTCGACCGATCCGAACGAATCCTTGACGATCTCCTGGATGCCCAAGAAACCGCGCCCGATGCGCTTTTCGGATAAGCCAAAAATGGTCGCTTCGGTATCATTCAGGATTTCTTCCGCGGAGTCCGATTGCTCGGCCGCCCGTGCGATCGCGGCATTCGCCGCATGAATCAGCCCGCGCAGCAGCGCCTTGTCCCGAACGATCTTGACGTAGTGCTCAATACTCGGACGGTCGGGCACGCCATCGAGCAGCGACGACACGTACCCCATGTCGCCGATGGCCTGCAGTTCCTTGTTGCGTGACAGCTCATCGACCAGCGTGATGATGTCGATGGGCCGCGATGACTCCGCCAGATCGACCATGCGCGCATAAATGCGCCGGTGCGAATCCAGCGAAAAATCTTCCGTCCGCAAATGCTCCGCGGCTTGGTTGTACGCAAGGTTGTCGAGCAGGATCGCGCCCAGGATGGAGCGCTCGGCTTCCACGTTCGCGGGCAACATGCTGAGATTAAATTCCGTGGTCGCCAACGCCATGAGCCCTGCTCCGAGATGAGATCAGTTTTTGTAGAAGCGAACTGCAATATATCCGGGCTTCCGCTGTGGACGCGAAGTGCCTGTGTTGAAAACCATCCAGCAATTGAAAATTTCTGGCCGCCGATTTGTGGACCTGAAATTCCAAAAAGATTATAGGCGAAGAAAACACGAATATCAAAAGGTAGGCCTACCTAGCAATGCCAAAGGGAGAATTCTCCCACCCGAAACCCCCGAAAAATTCAGCGGCCCATCTGAGATCTGAGATCTGAGAACCGTCACCTGCCACCTGCGCCCAAAACAAATGCGGTCCAGGCCAGCCACCCGGACCGCATTAGTTTCGCAATTCGTTCTGTGACCCTTGTCCACGCACGAGGCATGGGGGAGTCCATCTCTCACGCGCTCCGAGAAGCGCTGTTTTCGATGCACTCGGCAGATCGCCACTTGCGAAGCGAACTTCGCACGTCGATCTGCAACACCACGGTGGCCGACGGCCAGTCCTGCCGTGTGTGGAGGACTCTGTTGAGGAGGCCGCAACGCCCGGGCAACCAGTCACGCGCCGAAGCGCGCTCTTGGAGGATCCCTCCCAGCCATTCACCCTCGAGAATCGCTGGGCACCGCCGGCTCTGCCGTAGTGCTCTGGCAGGGCACGCAGAACGTCTCGCTCGATGTCAGCACTGTGCTCCCGCACCCGTGTTCGCATCAAGCACAAACCCGGACCCGTTTGTGCAGAAACTGTGGATGCCCGCGATTCCTTGTGGAAGCGCGTGGAAAATTCGGACCATGCGCGATTAAGATCGCGCCGGAGCGATCGTGAGGTCATGGCCGAAACTGGGCACGCCACATCTTCGGCACCATGGGACACAAATTCTCCGTCGGGCCCGCAATTCTTCGCCGCACAAGAGCCACAGTCTCGTACCCCGCATCACGAAAACTGCGCGGCAGCGCACGCAACAAAAGTGCCATGACGAACCATAGCCCGCCAAGCCTCTTGAGGATGTAGATCACCGCGTCCGATTTCACTGACACTCGATTCCGCGGATCAATAACCACGATACTGTCCGGCAGTTGAGCGCGTGCTTCCGGCGCAAACGTCTTCTGCGCCAACTCACCCTGCAAGGGCGCAAAACAAAATGGATGCGCTGATCGGTCTTCCCGCAAGATCCACCGCACCCAGCCATGACAGAGTCCACAATTCCCGTCAAAAAAGATGATCTCTCCTGCGGCCTGCGGCGCGCGAACCCACGCCGGATCGAACGTAAACAGATGCACCAACAACATTCCGGTGGTGAGATCCGCAAAATTGATCAGTACCATGAGCCCGAGGTGCAATGCCACCATCGCTGACCAGATCCACGGCCGCGCGCGACGAAAAAGGGCGAGCGGCGCGAAGCCCAACTCCAGTGCTAACGCCGACCAGGTTGCAGCTTTCAAAATCCAAGCTGGCAGATCCAGCAACCAGACGCGGAATACAGTGTCGCGGGCAAGCGGATTGATCAACACACGACTCAACGCGCTGCCATCTATCCACGAGACGCTCCCCAGCTTTGTGCAACCGCTATACGAGTAGCCCAATGCCATCACGATCCACGCAGCTCGATAGAGGTCGCCCGGCAGGATCCATTTCGCCGCCTTCTCATCACCATCCGGGACCGACGCTTTCGGCCAAACTGGCGTTAGCCCGTAAGCCAGCAAAAGCCATCCGATAAACGGCATCGAGGGATTTCCGATCAGAGGATTGCGCCCGTACAAACAAGCCCACACATACCAGAGAAAGATGGCCGACACCCGATCCCAGTTCCCAAGCAGGAGGCACGCGCTCACGACCGCGCCCACAGTCAGAACCGAGCCCACGAAGAGCGGAGAGTCCCCCAACCAGAAAATGTTCGGAAAGGCATGCCACAAGGGGCTCAGCGACGCCGGCTCCAGCACGCCCTTTGACGAGAACAACTCACTTCCCCACGGCAGCAGTCTAAGGAAATGCTGCAGCAGATATATACCGAGGAGAATGCGATATACAGAGTACTGGCCGCTGGTCCAACGGTTGTTCACTGGCAAGCTCTCTCCAGGGACAGCTTGAGAGCCTGTGGTTGGCTGCCATCGCGAGGTTGCAGGCGCAATCTCGGACCGTTGCGCACACCTGAAGCATCAATGCCCAACTCCCGCAACAACGGAGCGTCCCCACACAGTGCGTACTGCGCAACGGATTCATACATCGGCCGGAGCCGCGCGTCGGACTCCATGATCGGGCCGTAGGCAAGCACAGCACCATAAACATTTCGGCGGTTATACGGACCACGCATTCCTGCCGCACGCTCGGGCGTGATCTCGAGCGAGTGAAATTGCCCGATTGCATCAGACCATTCCACAAAGAAGCGAGTCGAGTATGTTTCCAATCCGCGAACGCTCGAGAACACTTTCGGCGCCGGCGAGGCGGCGGTTGCAGCTGCCACGCCCTTGACCGCCGGAAGGTGCAGCACGTCGGCTGTCATCTGCAGCAGCCCGAGAGCCAGCAGTGCAGCCACGCTCGCTCTCACGGCCTTCCGCCTTCCGCAACCGGGACGTTCACGTCTTTGCCCAACAGCATTTCCCCCAGACGCAACTCCTGCTGGCCACCGAATCCGCACTCACCATCCCATTGCCGCGGATTGCGAAACGTTCCGAACAGCATGTCCCACAGCGGCAGGTCTGAATAGTTGAAGGAGTGCACACCCTTCTGGTGGTGAACACAATGGCTCTCTGGTCTTTGAAACAGATATCCGAGCCAGTACGGCGTGCGCACGTTCCAGTGATAGACCAGCTCAGCCAGGCCGCTCAACAGCACGGCTCCCGCCGCCGCTCCTGCCCCGACTCCGACTACCAGGTAAAGGATCGCGCTCGAGATTGCGCTGTCGGCAAGAATCTCAAAAGGATGCTTGTAGAAACTGGTGATCACCTCGATCCGCTGCGGGCTGTGATGGACTTGGTGAAACCAGCGCCAGAGGAAATTGCTTTGGTGGCGCCAACGATGCCACCAATAGAAGAAGAACGTGATGGCCACGTAGCCGGCGACCGCGCCCCCGGTCACGCCCAAGCCATCAGCGTCCCACGGGCGATGCCGCAACATCCATCCGTTCCACGCTACGCCTGAAATCCACACGGCGCCTACCTGCACGCCATTCAGCAGCAACGCCCGCAGCCACCAGCCTCGGACGCGGGGCCACCTCCGGCCGGAATTCCGAGCTTCTACAGTCATCATAATCACGGCCGCGATCAAGACCGCCAATGGGATGGTCATGTTCATCAGGAATTGGCCGACGTTTCCCATCAGACTTCTCCTTTCCCATCACCGGCTAACCGTCACGCCATCGCCAACGATCCGTCAAAACTGTCGGCGAACAGATCCAGCGCTTCGGTGACTCGCTTCTTGTCACCGCTCGACAGGTAATCCAGGAGCAGACCAATCGCCGTCGTCACAGCTAACGTCGCCAAAGCCCTCCGTCGCGCCAACGAAAGACGTTCCGGCAACACCTGCACCATCAATTCCACCCAGCTCGAAACCGCCTTTTCCAAGTACGGCCCGTACTGCTCCGGCCTCTGCAAAGCGAGACCATGAATCTCGAAAAACAGGCGTAGAAATTTCTGATGTTGCATCGAGGTGGCCCAACTCCAAAAGGTACGGATAATGTCGGAGGGTTTCCGTTGTCGTTCGCTGTCGACAATTTCCGCAAACGCCTTTTGTACCCGCGCGCGCACCACCGTCATCGCCTCCGCAAGCAGCGCATCTTTGCTGCCGAAGTGGTAGATCAGCAATCGCGCTTTGCTGCCCACTTGCGCCGCCAAGGGCCGCAACGATAAGTCAGCGACACCGTTCTCGAGGATGTACGCAATGCAAGCGCTCAGCAGATCCTCGCGGCGTCCGGAACTGACTCGTTTCTTCATGTAACGACTGTTACATGTAACGGTCGTTACAGTCAAGCAATTTCTACGAACACCCGCTCGAGGAGTACCCTGTCCCGCATGCGGATTCCTTCCCTTCTGCGATTTTTCGCCTTTTTTTTCTGCGGGTTACCGATGGCCCACGCGCAGAAAGGATCCTCCCCGCCGAACGTCGTCATCTCCCACGTCACCGTTATCAATCCTGGAAATTCATCTGTTGCTGCTGACCGCACGGTCGTCATCGAGGGCGCGAAAATCACGAGTATCGCCCCCAGCGCCGGCTTTCCGATTCCGGAGGGCGCTCGTGTCCTGGACGCCCACCGCCAATACCTCATCCCCGGCCTCTGGGACATGCACGTGCACTCGGCTTTCGGCGACTGGTTTCCCGGCGGTCGCGAAGTGATCCTGCCGCTGTTCGTTGCAAATGGAGTGACCGGTGTCCGCGACATGGGTGGCGATCTCCCGGTCCTGTTCGAGTGGAGAAAGCAAATCGCAGCCGGCAAACTTGTCGGCCCACGCATGGTCGTCTCGGGCCCCATGCTCGACGGCTACTTGCCCGGAAACAAGCTGCGTTTCCCAAGTTCTGTTCCCATCACCACACCCGAAAGCGCCGTGGCCGCGGTCGATTCCCTCAAGTCGGAGGGCGTTGACTTCATCAAGGTGCAATCCGTGATTTCGCGCGACGCATATCTCGCCGCGGCCGCCGAAGCTCACAAGCAGAACATCCCGATCGTCGGCCACGTCCCCGACAAAGTCCGCATTTCCGAGACCATCTCCGCCGGACAGAAGAGCATCGAGCACCTGATGGGAATCTTCGAAGGTTGTTCCACCGAGGAAGGCAAATTCACCCGCGGCGAAGGCAATCTCAAACTGCTGCTCAGCACGTCTGACCAGTCCCGCTGCGAAGCCATCATCCGCTCGCTCGCGCAACATCAGGTCTGGCAGTGTCCCACCCTCGCATGGCAGCGCGGCGGCACGTTTCTCGATCAACTCGACTGGAAGCATCAGCCACTCGACAAATATGTCCCTGCCCCCTGGCGCGACGTCACCTGGCGCCGCTTCAACGATGAGATGATGCCCGACCTGAAGCGCGATCCGCTGGCCTTGCGTCAGGAATATTTCAAGCGCAACTTGCAAATGGTGGGTGCAATGCACCACGCCGGCGTGCCCTTCCTCGCCGGCACCGACGCCGCACCCGGCATCTACATCATGCCCGGCTTCAGCCTGCACGACGAACTGGCCAACTTCGTCGAAGCCGGATTCACTCCTATGGAATCGCTGCAAACGGCCACCAGCCTGCCGGCAAAATTTCTCGAACAAGAGAAGTCTTTCGGGTCAATCGAGCCCGGCAAGATCGCCGACCTGGTCCTCCTCACTGCAAATCCTCTCAGGGACATTCACAACACCAGGAAGATCAGCGCAGTGATTGCGAACGGTCGCTTGTTCGTTCGTAAAGATCTCGACGCAATGCTCGCTGGCGTTGAAGCTGCCGCGAAAAAGGTGAAATGAAAATAACGTCGACTGCTGAATTCGCTTTTCAACAGGTCGGGGCTCACCATTCGGCAAGCCCCGCTAACACCCCATAGCCTCTTCAGCCCTCGAGAAAATGGCGAATGTCCGCAGTTCTTCACTCGGTCAACTCTTCAATCCGCTCCACCGTGATCGCCTTCGATCCACCGCGGTCGTAGACTTTGCCGGTCACCTTCACGAGTCTCCCTGCGAACGGCAGCAGTTTCGCGCGCACATCCACATCCGGCATCTCGACCGACACCGGATGAAACACTTCTTCACTTTTGCTCAAGATCACCAGCGGTGATCCCGCCCGCACACAAGCTTCCAGGCATCCGTTGGGCAGAGGCTTGACCACCTCGTGAAATCGATGGACGCACCCGCTGTCTCGCACATATCCCAGGATGGTTGTGGTCGGCGCATCGTCCGGTTTCTCGATCGCCCAGAATGAGCCGACGCTAGCCACAAACAGAAACACTCCTCGCAATATCTTCATCACAGGCTCCTTGCAATTATTGTTCCGACAAAATGATTCTCGCTCGGCGAGTCCATGCCATAGTTCATATATGATCGAACTATGGATGCAGCAAATTTTCTCTCCCGTGCCGGATCGCTCGTCGGCGACCCTTCCCGCGCCGCCATGCTGTGGAGCCTTCTGGGAGGCGAAGCGCGTCCCGCCAGCGAACTGGCCATGCTCGCCAACGTCTCGCCGCAAACCGCCAGCAATCACCTGCGGCTCCTGGTCGACGCAAAGTTCCTGCGCGTCGAGTCGCTCGGCCGCAACAAGTTCTATCGGTTGAATGGGCCGCTGGTGGGAGTCGCTCTCGAATCGCTCGCCGCCGCGGCACACGGCAAGCCCGCGTCGGCCGGCATCGCGCAGCACAGCGCGCCCGAGTTGGTTTTCGCGCGCACCTGCTACGACCACCTCGCCGGAGAATTAGGCGTTGCCATTCGCAACCGCCTGGAGGAGACAGACTGCCTGCGCCAACAAGGGGACGACTACCGCGTGAGCCCATCAGGAGAAAAATTCCTGCGTGGATTGGGTATCGATCTCGACGCGGCCCTCGCTAAGCGTCGTCGCTTCGCCTACGCCTGCCTCGACTGGAGCCATCGCGTACCGCACCTGGGTGGAGCGCTGGGAGCGGCTTTGCTCGACTGGATGTTTGGTCAACGTCTGCTAGGCCAGCGCAAATCAACGCGCGCCGTTCGTCTCACCGAAACAGGCCAAAAACGCCTGGCCCAACACTTCGCTATCCACCTGAACCGGACAGGCACAGCCATCGCCCATTAGCCCGGTGAGCAAGTAAATCAGCGTTCCTTGTCATTCCTGGCGAAGTGAGGCGCAACCGACCGCAGTCGAGGGACCTTGTGTTTCACTCCAAGCACTCACTTCCTCCTCAGCGCCTCCAACTCATCCATCGTCCGTGGCCAATCCGACCCCAGCAGCCGCGACAAGCTGCGATCCGCCAGTACCTTCCCGCCCGTCTGGCAGCGCGCGCAATAATTCGTCTCATTATCGGCATAGCGAATCCGCAAAATCTTGTCGCCGCACCGCGGACATGGTTCTCCGTACCTTCCATGCGCCGCCATGCCCTTGCGGAAGGCCGTCACCTTCTCCGGGAATTCTTCCTCCGCCTCTTTCCGCAACTCGTTCACCCAGTACTGCAGTGTGTGCTGCGTAGCGTGATAGAGCCGTTCCCACTCCTCCGGCTTCAGCTTGTGCGTCTGGGTGATTGGCGACAACTGTGCCGCGTGCAGGATCTCATCGGAATACGCGTTCCCAATTCCACTCAATAATCGAGGGTCCGTGAGCGCCCTCTTCAAAGTGCGGTTCTCTGCCGTAAGCGCGGCCCGGAACGCATCAAGATCACTCGCGAGAACATCAATCCCGCCCGGATCCATCGACCGCAAGCCATCTTCTCCGCTGACCACATACAACGAAGCGCGATGCTTCGTCCCAGCCTCGGTCAGCACCAGTGATCCCTCAGCAAAATCGAGCGCCGCCAGACTTCGCCGCCCATCCAACTTCGCCCCAATCGGTCGCCAGTGCAGTCGCCCAGCGATCATCAAATGCAGGACAAGCCACAGCTCTCCCTCCACCCCAAACGCGATGCGCTTCCCGACGCGCCGCAGTTCCCGCACGACACGGCCCTCCAGACTCGTCACCGGCGGCTGCGCCGACCGCAACAAAAACGGACTAGCAATCCGCACGTGCTCCAGCCTTTGCCCCACCACGCGTGGCTCCAACGCAGTCATGTATGCGGAAATGTCAGGCAACTCCGGCATGACATCAGCTTGCCTAATTGATTCCATTCGCGCAACGGCCAAGCGATGTGGACGATAACGCTTCCACCTCAGACGGGCGCCCCATCCTAGCGCGCTCTTTGCGCTAGGGTGGGATTCCCCAACTGCCTCGACTATGGGATTTTCTTGCGGCCTTCGCCTACTTCTTGGTCAAAAAGCTTCTTTTCGTCCTCCACGTCCTCGGTTGCAAATTCACTCGAATTCTCGGAATGTTGTCTCCCCCAAACGCCCCGTCCCGCGCCCCATTCAGCCCACCACTCGATTGACACTCCCCTCTGCGAAGCCTATACTCGCGCTCCGCCAACGAAAATTCCTCCGGAGACACACCATGTTGAAGCGTTCCCTGCCTGTTCTTCTGATTGCCCTGTTCGCTCTCGCGACCCTGACCTTTGCCGACGACCACGTTCGCCAGCCCAAACTCGCTCCGCAAAACAGCAACACCACGCAAGGCCTCATCGCAGTCAGCCCCGTAAACGAACGCGTCGTCTGGGCCTCCGGACGCGCCGGCACCTTCGTCGTCACCACCGACGGCGGCCGTCATTGGCGGTCGGGCGTGGTACCCGGCGCCGAAGCCCTGCAGTTCCGCGACGTCGAAGGCGTCAGCGATCGCGTCGCATACCTGCAATCCATCGGCGACAACCCCACCGACTTCCGCATCTACAAAACAACCGACGGCGGCGCCACCTGGACCATGCAATTTCAGAATCAACTGGTCGGCGCGTTCTACGACTGCTTTGCCTTCTGGACCCCGACGCGTGGAATCTCGCACAGCGACTCCGTCAACGGCGTCTTCCCCGACATCCGCACCCGCAACGGACACACTTGGAACAGCATCAGCGCCAACATGCCGCCCGCCCTGCCCGGTGAAGCCTCGTTTGCCGCCAGCGGCACCTGCGTCGCCACGGAAGGCGAGCGCAACGCGTGGATCGCGACCGGCGGATCCACCGCGGCCCGCATTCTCGCGACCACCGACGGCGGCAACACCTGGAACGCCTACGACACTCCGCTCGTCAGCAATCCGAGCGCCGGCGCTTTCACCGTTGCCTTCCGCGACGCCCGCCATGGCATCGTTGGCGGCGGCGACCTTGATCCCGCCGATCCCAACAATGCATCCACTGCTACCTCCAACGATGGCGGACGCACATGGACACTAGGCAGTCCAACGCCAGTAACCGGAGCGATTTTTGGTTTGGCCTACGTGGATGGTGGACGCCACAATCATCACGACGATGATGACGACCGCGCCGTAGTGATCACCGCCAATGCCGGCGGCGCCGCCTGGACCCCGAATGAAGGTAAGACTTGGTATCTACTGAACGGAGTTACTGGTTTCTGGGCCGTAGCCTTCGCCAGCCCCCGCGCCGGATGGCTAGTCGGCGTAAACGGCACAATTACAAAAGTCAGCTTCTAGCACGACGAAACAGGTCACCGTTTTCCATCGCGTGGTGCCTGGTGCCCCAGGTTCGCGTCCGCTCTTTGGACGCTAACCTGGGGTTTCGATCACATGGGGACCGCCTGGTCGGACACTCCTTCCGGCAAGGCCCGCACGGGACTTGTCTCGTACCCTCCCTTTTCGCACCGTCTCTTTTCGCTACCGTCCCTTTCCGCTACTGTCCCTTTCCGCTACCGTCCCTTTCCACTACCGTCCCTTAAATGAAATAGCTTCGTATCAGGGCGCGCCTTCAGGCGCGCCGCAATCCCAGATCAAAACGATTCGGCTTCAGCCGCCGTCTCTTTCGTGCTCAGATCGTCCTCCGGTGTGCCTCAGCGCAATCAGCGAGCGTTCCTCTGCGACCTCTGCGGCCGTTCTCTGCGCCCTCTGCGTTTTAAGATTTTTGCCTTGGCGATTAAAATCTTTCGGAGAAACGAAAACCGCAGCGAGGACACCCATGAGCCGATATCACATCGCCCAGGTCAACATCGGACGCATCAGAGCCCCGCTCGACGATCCCTCGATGTCCGGATTCATGAACCGCCTCGACGAACTCAATGCCCTCGCCGACAACAGCCTGGGCTTCGTCTGGCGCCTCCAAACCGGCGAAGGCAACGCCACCTACTTCCGCCCCTACGAGCACGACGACCGCATCCTGCTGAACATGTCGGTCTGGGAAGATATCGACTCCCTCAAGCACTACGTCTACCGCACCATCCATGCGGAACTCCTTCGCCAGCGCGACGAATGGTTTGAGAAATTCGCCGGAACCTACACCGCCCTCTGGTGGGTTCCCGCCGGACATCGCCCCAGCATCGACGAAGCCAAAAAAAGAATCGCCCACCTCGAGGCTAACGGACCCAGCGAATTCGCCTTCACTTTCAAAACCACCTTCCCTCCAAACGACGATTTTCAGAAAGGCATCAACTGGTCCGCGTTCCTCCCCTGCCCAGCAATTTGATTCGAGTAGTCCTCCGTGAAAGAAGATTTTCTCTGCGACCTCTGCGGCACTTCTCTGCGCCCTCTGCGTTTCAAGATTTTCTTAGCGGCCGTCCTTAACGCCCTTTGCGGTTAAAGTCTTTTTCCCCAGACCAATAAAAATCCGCATCCTGAACCAACTGCCGTTGACGAACTAACTCCACATTCCCATCCGCCGCCGAAAACGTCTCTTCCACCAACACATTCCCATCCAAATCCACATAGGAGCACTGAACCCGCGGTCCCACGAACGTCAGATTCACATGCCCATTCAAGCCAAACCCGTGCGCCCCGCGCCGGTTGTCGTAAAAATAAGGACGTGGCTCCCGCACCGGCGTGCCCAGATCCACCGGCATCCCCCCATGTCCCACGCACCGCCCGTAGCTCTTCAAATTCCCCGTGCCATTCAAATCGTACCCCGCAAGCCGATGCTCATGTCCCCAGAACCACAGCACGCGTCTCTGCACCCCGGCATCCCACAACTGCTGCGCCGGCTTCGCATATTGATCCTGAAATCCCGAATAGTTCTGATTATGAGACAAAAAAATCACTCCGCGCGGATCCTCTGCCGGACGCACCACCTCCTTCAGCCACAGCACTAGCGCCCCCGGCAGTTCGCAATCGCCACCAATCCCCGGAATGCTGTTGATCCACGGAATCCCTGACAGGATCGGAACGCCGATTGAGTTGTACCCGGTATCAATCGCGATCACCCGCCAATACTGGTTCTGCAAACAGAAGAAACTCGTCTGTTGTCCCGTCATGCCCCCGGCCGTCCGCAAACCAAGACGCGGCAGAAACACGTCGAAGTACCCGCCCCCATTGGCGTACATTTCGTGATTGCCGTTCAGTGCGAAGCTCCCCACCGATCCCACCGGCCACGTCACCGGATCGTAGTTGTTGTTCGGATTCCTAATCCCTAGGCAGTTCTCATTCACCGATGGCGGATCTCCCACGTAGTAGACGTCGCCAATGTGAATCGTGAAGTGCGGTTGAAACTTCACCATCTGCCTTGCGACACATTGCGCTTCGCTCGTTCCGGTTCCCCAATCCCCGGCAATGCTCATGCGCACCCTGTCCCCGCCGCCTTCATCCGCCAGGTCATACATCGCCGAGCACGGCGAAGCCGTGTACTCCGGAAAATAATGTTTTTTGTGAAAGACGTAAGCGAGGTAAGTCCGCGCCCAGTTCACGAGCGCAGCCGGAGCGAACAAGGCCTCCGGCGGATAATTCGGTGGCGAAGTCGCCTCCGCCGCCTGCCGCAACTGCGAGAGCGCCGCCGACCGCGGCAAATCCTTCAGATCATGCAACTGCCGGCGTTCCTGCACCGGCCGGCTCGACCGAGTACTCATCGCAAGATTCTAAGCGACGTAGCTCGGAGATCGTGTGGGAGGCGGGAACCGTTGTGGGTCGGACACTCCTGTCCGACATCTCTGACACAGACCTGACTCGCTCACGAACTTTTGCGCGATAGCTCGTATCAGGGCGGGCCTTCAGGCGCGCCATATCCCTCGATTAAGAAATCCGGCTTCAGCCGCGGTCTCTCCGAGCCCTTCGCGGTTAAGAGATTTTCCATTTCTGCGAAACGCCAGCGTCGCCAACCCGCACTATCCTGTCAGAGACCACTCAATCAAGGAGAACGCCTATGCCGAAGGGGATGCTCACCGTAGTGGCAAGTCTCGATATCAGCCAGTTCTGGCCGGCCAGCAAGGGCACCAGTTCTTCCGACGGCGATACCGTCCATCTCAAAGTCGATCCCACCACGTCCTTTCTCTTCTCCAGTTCGCCCGGCAAGAAGCCGAAAATCGTCAAGGATTTCGTGGGTAGCTATGTGGTCGACCACACGAAGAAAAAGGTCATCACCTCAAAGAGCGAAATCAAGATCCGCCTCCAAGGCATCGACACTCCCGAACTCCACTTGCCGGTCATCGGCTCGGGCCCGTGGAATCCCGCGAAGGTACCGCTTCGCTCCGAGTACCGCCAGCCCTTCGGCGCTGGCGCAGCCAACGCCCTGCATGCTCATTTGCAAACCTTTCTCACTGGCAGCGGCACCGTCCTGCACGTAACTTTCGTGACCCAGATCGACAACCCCGCCCAGGCCATTGACTCGCACGGACGCTTCGTCGGCGACGTCATTGTCGGCACTGCTGGCAGCAAAAGCATCAACACCTGGCTGGTCGAAAACGGATGGGCCTATCCATTGTTCTATGACTCCATGACCGCCCTGGAACTGAACGCGCTGGTCACCGCGTGGAAGACCGGAAAGACTTTGCCCGCGCGTCCCGGCAAAGCTCTCCAGAAGCCTCTCCAGCCCTTCAATCCGGCCCTCAATGTCAACAACGCCAAGTTGCCCGACAGCGGCAAGCTCAATTATCCGAAAATCTTTCGGCGTCAGGCCACGTTCTGGACCCAGGTCCCCGGCCCGCTCTCCGGCGCCGACTTGTTGGCCATGGAAAAGAAAGGACTGAAAGGCAAATCCGACCTCGCCTATCCCCTGCCCTATTTCCTCGCCAACATCAACAATCTCAAACCCAAGAACCGCATCCCCCTCTGGACGAAAATCGGCGCCCAGGGTCAGACCAACTTCGAACCGCCTGACCTCGTCTTCAAAGAGGACAAGACGAAGCTCTTCGACGCGTCCGGCAAAGCAGTCACGAAATTCACCTAGATCCTAATCCATCTGGCTGCCCCGCCCTTCGAGACTCTCGAAGGGTGGGAGCCACGGACCTCAAACCCAGCCGGCCAAATAGGCTTTTAGCTCCATCCCAGTGGTCTGAAAAACTGACGTCGACCGCTCTGTCCTCGCACTTCTCTGCGCCCTCCTGCGGCCCTCCTCCGTGCCCTCCGCGTTTTAAGACTTTGCCGAAAGAACGCGGCCCTGAAGATCCAGAAAATTCCCCTTGACATAAATTTAGTGTTATAGTTAACTACAACACTAGATGACGAGGCCAGCCAGTTTCGCCGCACCTCTTCATTAAGGAAGTTTTGAGGAGAAATGAACATGAAAGCCCTCCGTTTTGTACTCAGCGCTGTTTTGATTTCGCTCTCCACCGCAGCCTTTGCCCAGTCCGACGCACCAAAGTCCGACGCGCAGAAGTCCTTCGACAAACTGAAAACCTTGACCGGCTCCTGGGAAGGCCGCGTGACCACCATCCCGCCGCAAGCCGAGATTGAAGGCAAGCAAATGAACGTCACGTTGCGCGAGACTTCCATGGGAAACGCTCTCATGCACGAGATGACGGGAGCGGGAAGACCCGACGACCCGATCACCATGCTGTATCTGGACGGGGACCGCTTGCTCCTGACCCATTACTGTGATGCCGGGAACCGGCCCCGCATGGTCGGCAAGATCTCGCCCGACGGAAAGACGGTGGAGTTCGATTTTCTCGACATCGCCGGCAGCACCCAGTACGGACACATGCATCACGCAGTCTTCACCGCGATCGATGCGAACCATCACATCGAGGACTGGACCTACATGCAGCCCGGGGACAAGCCCGTCCACGCGCACTTCGACCTGCAACGGAAGAATTGACGGGATTGCATTCCCAGTAAGAGCTACCTGGAAAATCCGATGGACCGTGAATGGAACGACAGTCAGCCGATTTACCGCCAGCTTCGCGATCGCGTGGTCGCGATGATCCTCGACGGCGTGCTCAAGGAAGGCGATTCGCTGCCCTCCGTGCGCACGGTGGCGGCCGAATATCGAGTCAATCCCCTCACGGTTCTCAAGGGCTATCAAGAACTGGTCGACGAGCAACTGGTCGAAAGTAAGCGGGGCCGCGGCATGTTCGTGAACGCTGGCGCGCGCAATCTGTTGCTGCAGGCTGAGCGCCAGAAATTTCTTGCGGAAGAGTGGCCCCGCGTCCACGCAACGATTCAGCGGCTCGGACTGAAACCGGAAGAATTGCTGGAATCGGCCGCAGCTCGCCCGTCGTCGTCAGATACAGCAGAGAAGGAACCCAACTCATGAGCGTCATCGAAGCACGTGGTCTCCGCAAGTCTTTCGGCGCGACGCACGCGCTTGACGGCATCGACCTCCGCGTCGAAGACGGCCGCATCCTCGGTCTCATCGGCCCCAACGGCGCCGGCAAGACCACGGCCCTCAACGCCATTCTCGGGCTCACGTCCTTTCAGGGGGACCTCCGCGTCCTCGGTCGCAATCCCTGGACCGAGCGTGACCTCCTCATGCGCGACGTCTCGTTCATCGCCGACGTCGCCGTCCTCCCGCGCTGGATCCGCGTTTCTAATGCGCTCGATTACGTCGGCGGAGTTCACCCGCGCTTCGATCGCTCCAAGGCAGAACGATTTCTCACTCGGACTTCCATCCGATCCACGAGCAAAGTCCGCGAGCTCTCCAAGGGCATGGTCGCGCAGCTCCACCTCGCCATGGTCATGGCCATCGATGCCCGCCTGCTCGTTCTCGACGAGCCCACCCTCGGCCTCGACATCCTCTATCGCAAGCAGTTCTACGATTCGCTGCTCAACGACTACTTCGATCGCAACCGCACAATTATCGTCACCACGCACCAGGTCGAAGAAATTCAGGACGTCCTCACCGACGTCGTCTTCATTGATCGCGGCCGCATCGTGCTTGTCTCCTCCATGGAGGAGATCGAATCGCGCTTCACCGAATCCCTGGTCAGCCCCTCGAACCTCGAGGCCGCCCGCTCCCTTAAGCCCATTTACGAGCGACAGTCTCTAGGCCGCAGCGTTCTCTTGTTCGATCGTGTCGATCGTAGTCGTCTCGCTGCGCTGGGCGACGTGCGCACTCCCAGCATCGCCGACCTGTTCGTGGCCGTAGTCGGAGGCCGGTCGGCACAGGCGCAAGGACTTGTCCAATGAACACATCATCCAACGCCATGCCTGATTCTCCCGTCGAGTCCCGCGAAACCGCGGCCACGGCCCTCTCGCCGAACCGCCCCTTCGTCTGGTGTGTGCGCCGCGAACTATGGGAGAACCGCTCCGTCTATCTCGCTCCCCTCGCCGTCGCTGGTGTTCTCATGTTCGGCTTCATCCTTAGCGCAACTGCGGGCATCTGGGAATCGCACCTCCGTATCGACGCCACAGCAACACCGGACAAGCTTGCCGAGCCCTATGGATTCGCTGCCGCTTTTATCCTGGGCACCGCGTTTATCGTGAGCTTCTTCTACTCGATCGACTGCCTCTACGGTGAGCGTCGCGATCGCAGCATCCTGTTCTGGAAGTCACTCCCGGTTTCTGATCTCACGACCGTTCTCTCTAAGGCCGTCATCCCTCTGGTGTTTCTGCCCCTGTTCTCCTTCGCGGTCACGGTGGTCGTTCAATACTTCATGCTGCTGTACAGCACGCTGGTGGTCGCCGCCAGCGGACAAAGCGTCGCGATGCTCTGGTCGAAGGTGCATCTGTTCCAGATGTCCTCCGGATTGCTCTTCCACCTCTTGACCGTCCACATGCTCTGGTACATGCCGATATACGCGTGGTTGCTGCTGGTGTCCGCATGGGCCCGCCGCGCCCCGATCCTCTGGGCCGTTCTGCCGTTGGCCGGCATCGGCATCTTTGAGAGATTCACGTTTCACACAACGTACTTCGCAAACCTCGTCGGATACCGGTTTTCGGGCCCCGAGTCCACGCATGCCGCAGGCCACGACTCGATGAGTTCCATGTTCTCGATCGACGCGGCTACGTTCTTCAGCGCTCCCGGTTTGTGGATCGGCCTGGTAGTCGCCGCGATATTCCTCGCGGCAGCGGTACGCCTGCGACGCTATCGCGAACCAATCTGATGGAAGCGGCGGACGCCGCTCATTTCGAAGGACCGCATTAGTTAAGGAGAGTGGTTATGGGGTTCTCTCCCGTCTTGTTCGTTCACATTGGCTCGGGAATTTGCGGCCTGTTCTCTGGTGGCGCTGCCGTCGCGTTGCGCAAGGGATCACGCCGCCATGCGCTAACGGGAAACATCTTTGTCGTCTCCATGATGAGTCTCGCGGCCACCGGCGTGTACCTCGCACTCCTCAAAGGGCAGCCCGGCAACGTCCTCGGAGGCACTTTCACCTTCTACCTCGTAGCCACCGCCTGGATGACTGCGTACCGCCAAAGCCCGCGGATCGAAGCATTCGACTGGCTCGCTCTCCTTACCGTGCTCTCGGTCGCAACCGTGTGCATCGCTTACGGGTTCGCAGCAACCACCAGCCCCGACGGCATGCACTACGGCACCCCTGCTGGCCAGTACTTCTTTCTGGGTTCGGTTGCGTCGATCGCCTTTGTCGGAGACGTCCGCATGCTAGTGCGCCGCGGCATCGACGGCACACAGCGTCTCGCCCGCCACCTCTGGCGCATGTGCTTCGCGCTCTTCATCGCCTCAGGATCCATCTTCCTCGCGCGCCAGCATCTGTTCCCGGCGGTCATGCGCACCACGGGCGCGCTCTACTTCCTCACCTTCTTGCCGTTGCTGTTGATGATTTTCTGGCTCATTCGCGTTCGCGTCGCGACCGCCTACAAGAGACTTTTCGTTCACGCGCAGGCCTGATTTCTGTTCACGTAAGGAGAGCACCATGAGCACCGCCGTTCTTACCAGCCGCCTTGACCTGTCTTCTGTCGCTGATAGCACGCTGAAAGCCGCGACGCGCTTCTGGTTCGCGGTCACCGTCATCGGCCAGTTCCTGTTCGCGTTCGCCGTCGCGTCCTTCTATGGAATGACCGCAGCACGCGGCGATCTCCACAAGTGGGGCAAATCGATCAGCCACGGCTACGTGCCTGGCGACACCATGGGCAACGCCGCGATAGTCGCGCATCTGGTTTCCGCCGTCGTGATCATGCTGTCCGGAGCTGTACAACTCGTTCCTGCTGTTCGCAACCGCTACCCGGTCTTCCATCGCTGGAACGGCCGCGTCTACATGCTGACCACCGTCATCCTCAGTGTCGCCGGACTTTATATGACGTGGATCCGCGGTAGCGTCGGCACCTTGTCACTGCACATGGTTTCAACTCTCGGTGCCGTGCTGATCTGGGTTTGCGCGGCGATGGCTCTGCACTACGCCATGGCCCGCGATTTCAGAAACCATCGCCGGTGGGCGCTGCGCTTCTTCCTGGTGGCCAGCGGATCATGGTTCTTCCGGCTGATGTTCTTCTTATATCTGATGGTCTTTGGCAGGGTCGGCTTCGATCCCACAACACTTCAGGGTCCGCTCATGATCTACATGTCTTTCGCACAATACCTGGTACCGCTCGCCGTTCTCGAAATCTATCTACGCGCCAAAGATCGCGGCACCGCACCCGCGCGACTAGCCACCGCAGCCGGCCTTTTTCTAGTGACCCTGGCAATGGGCGCAGGAATTTTCGCTGTCACCATGGCCATCTGGGTCCCGGATGTAAAAGCGGGCTTCGACCCACGGAAGTCAATCGCTGAAACTCTAGCGGCAACCATCAAGACGAGCGGCATCGACCAGGCCGCCAAGCAATATCACGACCTGAAAGCCACCGCCACCGCCGGATACAACTTTGACGAGGACGAACTGAACTCCCTCGGATACCAACTCATCCACACCCACCAACTTCCCGCAGCCATCCGCGTCTTCCAACTGAACATCGAAACCTACCCAAGATCCAGCAACGCCTACGACAGCCTGGCCGAGGGATACATGGACGCCGGCAACAAACCCGAAGCCATCGCGAATTATCAGAAAGCCATCCAACTAAACCCAAAGAACCAAAACTCGAAAACGATGCTGAAAAAACTAATTGAACAGTAAGGAAAAGCCGCGTGCCCCATCCTAGCGCCCCCTTTGCGCTAGGGTGGGATTCCACTGCTATCTCACACTTGGGATTTTCCCCGAGACTTCCTCCACGATTTTCTGTGAGTCCTCTGCGGCTGTTCTCCGCGCGCTCAGCGTTTCAAAAGTTTTCCATTCACACTGGAGAATCACCGTACCAAGTGAACATCACCCTGGTGTTAAGATCTCTACCCGAGAAGACCAGTGGCCAGCGCCTCCATCCCGAGAGACCGAACCTCAACCCGCATCGCTCTGGTCGAGCGACACATCCGCCTCGAGAACGAGCACGACCTCGAAGGCGTCCTCCAAACCTTCGGCGACTCCGCTCACTACGACGACCAACCCTGGGCCGAGCACTACCAGGGCCGCGACGGAGTCCGCCAGTTCTACCAACAATTAATGAACGCACTTCCAGATCTCGAAATCGACGTCCAGCACCGCCACGTCACCAACGACGCCATCTTGGTAGAAGTACTGATTCGAGGCACGCATCGAGGCAGTTGGCGCGGTCTCCCACCCACCGGGCGCCGCATCGAGTTCTCCCTGTGCGGCATCTACACTTTCGACGGAGAGGACCGCCTGGCCGGCGAAAAGATCTACTACGACCGTGCCACCGTCCTGCGACAACTAGGCGTTTTCCACGAGCCGCAAAGCTTCCTGGGACAAATCTCAACCCTGGCAACACATCCAGCAACAATCGCCCGCGCGCTAGCCAGAAAATTACTACGCCGCTAATTGTGGTCAGTTTGTAAGTCTGTCATCTCGAGCGGAGTGAGGCGTAAGCCGAACGAAGTCGAGAGACCTTGCGTTCCGTGTGGGGCGGACACTCTTGTCAGCCCGTGCCCAAGTCCTAATGCACTCTCGAGAATTACCACCACATGCCCGCCAACTTGTTTTAGATCATGCGACCTTAAAACTTGAACTCATCACAGATTTTCTCTGCGTCCTCTGCGTTTTAAGATTTTTGCGCACTGAGTTCCGCGCCCCTCACTCATCGCGAACAGGCGTCTCAATCCCATCGGTAGTCTTCATGCCGGCCAGCACCTTCAACCTCTCCAGAATGTGTTTCTCGGAATTAAACCCCCGCCCGGCCGCGTAATAATCAATGATGTTCTGTTTCAAAGTTCGTGGAATCACCTGCTCAGGCTTCGATGTCAGCCGATCCAGCAACTGCTTGTAAGTCTGATCCGCCCGCCGATAATCGCCCAACTTCACGCGATCCCCGGTATCCAGATCAATGTTAGTCAGCGACGGCGGCCCGTCCGCTTCCAACACCAATTCGCGCAGCGCCCTCCGGAACTCATCTACGGTTCGGTTCACGCTCTGCCAATACCAATCCTGCGTTTGGGATGTGGGAATCTTGATCGCCAGATCGGAAGCACCACCAACCTTGGGAACCAGAAACACCACAATGGCCAGCAGGTGCGCCTTGAACCCCGGCCCGCCATACCTATGGTTCCACTTCCGCTCGTAGTTTGTCCGCGCCACCTGCTCAATAAACTTCCGGTAAGTCTCATCCTCGCCGGGAGGAGCCGGGAACTTGCTTCCATGCAGCACGACCTCTGCCTCGGCAAACGACGGAATGAAAGTTCGTACCGACGTCCGATAGCTGCGTAGCGCAGGCCGCGCCCGTCCCAGGACCTCGTGGATATCGAACCCATAGTTATTAATGAATGCCTGCTCCAGAAACTTCCGCGGCACCTTCAACCCGATGAACCGCAAATACGACGGAGGCGCAAATTCCCCATTCGCCAGTTCCTCAACGTCAAACGCAAACTCCGTTCGTATGTGCCCATGCGGGCTCTGATCGTACGTCACCACCGGACCGTACTTGCGCCCCAACTTCGGAAACGCCAGCGCGGTCGCCGGATTGATCGCATCCGCGTGCCCGATCGAATCTCCCAGGTAGTGCGACAGCGCTCCAATCGCAAACGCATACTCATCGATCGTCTTCGCGTTGCGAAACAGCCACGCAATCAAATCTCCCGACCGCACGTAATGCGTGAGGTTGCTGAAAAACTGCTTTCCGAAGGGGTAGTACCCCATGTCCTGGATCGCCGACCCGCCGTACGCGTAGGCGTGCGCCACCCGCAACTGCTCTTCAGTCGCACGGGGAAATTTCTTCAGCAGAAGCGGGCGGATGGAATCGTTCCATGCCAGATCAATCAACTCTTCATGCGTAAGGACGGAGTACGCGGCAGTGTGGCCCGCACAGAACGTGAGGACCAGCAGAACAGCCATTTTGCAAAACGATCGTCGCAAGCAGTTTGCTCACAATGCCGATTTCCCGCAGAGCCTTACTCTAGCATTCCTGATTTGGAACTCTTCAAGACGCGGTATCCGATCGGACACGCTTTTAGGCGAGAGACTTGAGGCTGGAGCGGGCGCCGATTTCAGAGGTACCCCCTCCCCCGCTTCTTGTGGAATGAGCGGGTTACGAAGGAAATCCTGCAAAATCGTTGGTTTCAAAGCGCTTACACGCAAAATATTCCGGACAAAGGACTTAGCATCCTTTGCCACCGTCCTCTAGGGACACGCCGTGCGAGTTAGTTTTGCTCACTAAGTGGGAGGGGTACAAGGTCAGTGGTCACAATTCAGGTGTGATGGGTGAACGTCTGAGACGGAGCCCGGGGTTCGCACCGGCTTTTGGGCGCTCATATCCGGGATCAATCAACAACCCCCGCCCAAGCGGAGCTTGGACGGGGCACCCGGCTGGAGTGGCGCACGCTGCATCGCTACCCTCGGTCCTGTGGGCAGCCAGCCACACTTTGAATGAAGTGCCCAAGTGTTCACAATTGCACAGTTTTAGGTGCATAAATGGGCCACCCTCTGGTAGCAGACCGAATCTCGTCCGCAGTGAGATGTGCTATGGAAGTAAACGAAAGACAAATTGCCCTATCCGTACTCGAGAGTCTGAGGGAAGACCTGACTTATGCACGCCTGAACGATGGCAGGCGCGTTCTCGACGTGGCAGACTTTCGACAATATCTCTATGAGCAGATGAGCCGCATCCGGACAAACGCGCTGGTCACGGCGGCGCTCTATGGCGGCAATGGTGCCGAGGGACAACGCATCAGCAGGAGTAACGGCCAAAACAGACAAGCAACTCCATAGTGCGATAGCTATTTCCTAAGCCAGAATAAGTATGATCCTCAGGATGCCACGGCACGCCACAATTGGCCGGGCGGGCGCCACTTCTGTCCCCACGTTCCTACTCCTGCCTACCCCACTCAATTGCACAAAACGCGATTGAATGGGGCACCCTCAACAATGTGTGGGCTCACCCGCCCATCGCAGAGGACGGGAGTTGTACAATGCATCCGAACCCAGGAACAGAACTCCTCCCCTGCATCCGGTGTCCAAATGCCACAACTGCCAAATCAGGCTTGCTAGCACTGGCATGGTGGTTATGCGCATCCTTTCCGTAGGAGGATCTATGAACTCACTCCGCTGCGCAGCCATCGCACTCGTGGGTTTACTCGTAATCCCGGTCGCGGGAGTGGACGCGGGTACTGAAAAGGTTGCCTTTCCAGCGAACTACAAGTCCGGCGTGCTCTACAACGTGGTTGATCGCGACGACCTGAAGGAAGTTCATCAGCAGTACACGAGCCGCGAAGCCATCGAGGCAGCCAAGGCAGGCAAGCCCCTGCCCGTGGGCACGGTGATTGCCAGCGCTAACTACAAAGCCGTGCTTGACCCGCAGGGCAATCCCGTAAGAGACGCCAAAGGCAATTTTGTAGCAGGTGAATTGGACCGGGTAGTCGTGATGGAAAAGCGCCCGGGCAGCGGAGCCGCGTACCCGGAGAATCTACGCAACGGCGACTGGGAATTCGCTGCCTTCACAGCCGACGGCAGGTTCAACCCGCAGGCCCCTCCCAAGGAGGCCTGCATGACGTGCCACAAACCTCATGAGCGGCTTGACTATGTGAAAACCTACTTCGCGATGGCCGGCACGAGAGTCGAGACCAACCCGGCACCCGTTCCTCCCGGCGCGGTAGTGGCAACGGTCGTGCGCCTCGCCGTGTATCCATCCCGCATCACCGTGCAAGCGGGCACACCCGTGACGTGGATTAATATTGACGATCCAACGCACCAGTTTCATGTGGAAGGCGCAGACGTGAAGACGGAGTACCTGTTGAAAGGACAAACCGGGACCGTTGTCCTGAAGGAACCGGGAGTCTATCACTATGGAGACACTTTCTATCCAGGTGTCGACTCTCTCAGAGGTGTCATTGAGGTGCGGAAGTGATAATTCAGAAAGGATCGCTATCCCACTCAATCGAACGTAACGCGATTGAGTGGGCCGGACGGGTGGCCATGCAAGTCGAACGCGGTGGGGTGGCCCACAGCTCGAAACCATCCCATTCCCGTCGCGCCAGTTAAAATCTCTCCGGGAGGCACGGAAGCGGAATGGGCGGGTGGCCCACACAATCGGTGCCGCCGTATTCAATCGTTCTGTGCGATCGGTCCAGCAATGTCGCTACCGTAATCATCCAGATGCACTCCAACCACATCCACCCCATTCTCCCTCCCCTCCCAGCTAAAATCTCTCCCGGAGGCCCCTGGCAAAATGCAGGAAATGATTGCGGCTCGCGTGGTAGAAGGTTCCGCGTATGACGACATGGTGAGCGGTGGCTTTGCCCCCGGATACACGTTTCGGTGCCACGCCTGCGAGGTGTCCTATCGGCTCTATTCTCGTGCCTTCGGCGGCGCGCCCTCGGTAACCCAGCAGGCCGCGCAAATCCCCGCCTTTGAAACTTGCGTGGAAAATTCTCACCCGCACCATCCCGACCGGATCTGGGTGAAACGCCTCTAGACTTACTGTCGTCTTCCCCGGGCGGGCCTCCCGTAAAACTCGAGGGTGCCCCATTCAATCGCGTTCTGTGCGATTGAGTGGGGTCAAGATGCTGC
>Ga0207665_10000315_pt1 | contig 33476 bp, 26 predicted proteins | sample LARL112metaG_FD_184351 | JGI IMG/M metagenome (GOLD analysis project Ga0207665, IMG submission 184351) | Corn, switchgrass and miscanthus rhizosphere microbial communities from Kellogg Biological Station, Michigan, USA - LAR L11-2 metaG... | ecosystem: Host-associated > Plants > Roots >... | reverse complement strand
AACCGTGGGACTATCTGACCGCCCGAGAATTCGAGGTCCTCCGTCGAATCGTTGCCGGCGAAAGCACCAAGCAGATGGCGCGGTCGATGCAGATCGCGCCCAGCACGGTCCGAACGTATGCGCAGAACGTGCTCACCAAGCTCGGCGCCCACTCGAGGCTCGAGGCGTCGGCCATCGCAGTCCAGGAGCAACTGGTGGACGAGGGTTGTACATGATGCGTGCTCCTACATAAATCGTAGAAATCCACCCCCATCCTGAGGTGCCGGTGTCCCCGCGAGAAGGTCACGCTGTCGACATGACCCAGATCAGCGTGGTTGTGGTCGACGGCCAGCGCACTTTCGCAGATGCCCTTGCCTCCCGGCTCGCAGCTGAGCCCGGCCTGTCCCTCGTCGCCACTGCCGAGTCAGCAGTCGCGGCGCGCAGGTTGCTCGTCGGTCGTCAGGTCGACATCCTGCTGCTGGACAGCGGATTGACTGACGGCCTCCACCTGACCTCCGAGCTGGCTTGCCTCCGGTCCACCAGCCAGCCGTCCCTTCAAGTGATCATGCTGGGCGCGGTGCCGGAGCCTGCGCGGATGGTGGAAGCTATTCGCACCGGCATCGCCGGGTGGGTGCCAAAGGAGGAGTCGATTGAGCAACTACTGGGCGCAGTCCGGGGCGTGGTGCGCGGCGAGACATGGTTTCCGGGCACAGTGGTGGGTCCCATCCTCAGGCTGCTCATTTACGAGCGCGACGAGCGGCAGGCGTCTGTGGAGCATCCGCTCGGATCCCTCACCCCCCGGGAGCGAGAGGTGCTCTCATTTCTGGTCGAGGGCATCGGCCGACGTGAGGTCGCTGAGCGCATGCACCTGTCCGCTAACACGGTCCGCAGCCACCTGCAAAACCTGATGGCGAAGCTGGGAGTTCACACCACCCTGGAGGCCGTCGCCCTGGCTCGCCAAGCACAGCCTCGTGAAGCGCGTCCCAGAGCCGCGTCCTGGTCCTAGACGGGCACTCCGCCGCCGGCGGCCGGCCGGTCGGCAAGCGGCTCTGCGGAGCCGGTCCAGTGAAACAAGCGCGCGACAGGGGCGGGATCTGCGCCTGCCGTGATCTCGATCCATGTCCGGCGGGCCGAAGCGCTGCCCCGGGTCCCCGTCGACCAGGTCCCGCTGTTGAGATACCACGCATTCGTCCCGAGCGGCAATCGCATCGCGGCGTGTGTATGGCCGAATGCATAGAACGGAACGGCAAGTTGGCTCTGAGCCAGCAGGCCGTGTACGGCGCCAGCCGCGACGGGCAGGTAGCCTCGGCGATCGCCATGCCGCCGCCGGGCCGCGACCAGCCGCCGCCCGACTCCGAACAGCGAGAAGCTGGCTAGGTGGTGCAATTCAGCCAGGACGGCTGCCGGGAGTCCGGTCACGTCCGCCTGCGCAGGAGCCAGTCCGGCGAGGTACTCAGCACGTTTCCTGCCCGAGCGGCGGCCGCAGAGCCCGGTCAGCACATCGCGCCAGAAGCAGCCCGGGCTCGAGGGGAGGCGCCGCAGGTCGCCGAGCAATGCCGCGGGAGGACGCTCGAGTCGTCCGGCGTTCCTCGCGTACGGGTGCAGCGGGCGGGCAAACGTGTTGATGTCGTGATGATGATGGCCGTGCTCGGCGTAGAGCAACCCGGGCAGGTACAGAATCCAGGGGTGAAACCTGACCTGCCCGTTGAGCAGCTCGCAGAGCCGTTCGCGTACCGCTGGGCGGATGAGCTCAGCGTCGTGATTTCCGGCTACGAAGTCAACCTGCAGTCCGGCGGCGATTACCGCCGACAGGGCGCTGACCACGGTGCGGTGGGATGCGGCGATTCGGTCAAGCTGGGCGACTGCCTCGGCGTCGCTGCGGGCGAACAAGCCGGTACGCGCACCAGATACGGGAACGCGGAGGAAATCGAAGGTGTCGCCGAGAAACACCAGCCGGCATTCCCGGCGCGTACTGAGCCAGCGGAGGAAGTCACAAAGGGCCTGATCGTCGGCGAAATCGTCGGTGAATCCCGGGCCCCACGAGCCGGCCGCAAGGCCGGCACCGAGGTGGAGGTCGCTGATGACGACGAGCGTAAATTCGCTCACCGGAGCATCAAGAGAAGCAGATTCAGCAGAACATGACCCCCCACGGCCCCGGCCAGGCAGCGCGTTCGGTAGACGACCACGCTGGTGATGGCGGACAGGACAATCACCGGCGCAGCTGCAATCAAGCCCATCCACGCCACGGACACATACGCGGAGGCGAGGAAGGAGACGGCGATCCCCATGGGGCCGATCGCATTGACCGTGATCGGCTGGAGGACGCCGCGGAAGGCCAGTTCCTCAACTCCGCCGGCCAGCGCGAACAACACCGCTCCGGCCCACTTGGCTGTGTCCTGGTGGACCAGCACGTGCGGGCCCGAATAGGGGACGATGTGGGCGGCAAACACGCCGAGCCCTGCCCCCGCCACCACCACGGCAACCTGGACGGCAAGCGGCTCCCATCCCGGGCGGGGCGGGCGCAGCAGGCGCGGGCGCGCCCCCGGGAGCCAGTCGGCCCGGTAGGCATACGCTCCGGCCAGGCCCAGGGGAAGCACCCAGAGCGCGTTCGGGTACAGCCTCAGGAACGATAGTGCAGGGACGCCGAGCACGAGCAGTCGTTCCAGCGGAACCAGGCTGGCCGCCGCGATGAGCGCTGCCGGCGCAAGGTCGCCGCCCCCGCGCGAGCCTACGTGCACCGCACAGTGGACGATCGCGAGGAAGAGGGCCGCGAAACAGGCAGCACCCCAGAAGAGGCCGACGAGGTGGTACACCAGCTCGGCACCGGCCAGGGCTGCGGCCAGGCTCAGCGCCCACAGGCCGACGCTGGCCCGGATCGCCCGGCGCGGTCGTGCATGCGCTGCTGATACGGCCACGACGCTCACCCGATCATGGTCAGGGCACGGAGGCCGACGAAGAGCAGGAACAGGGCCATGAGGGGGACGATCGCGAGGTTTATCACGTGATGGGCGACCGACCTCGGCGTTCCGGATCTGATCCGGAGTATCTCTCGCTCTACCAGCAGTATCACGAGCGCCGCCATCGGCACGAAATCGACGGCCGGGATTTCGCGGAGCTTCAACGGGGCGCTGGCCAGCAGGTAGTTCATGCCTGTTGCCTCCCGTCATATCGTTCGCGGAGAGCAGACCAGACGAGCCCGGCCAGGCATAGTCCGAGCAGCAGGCCGAATTCTGCGCCTGCGGACCATACCCCGCCGTAGAACAGAGCGACAGAAGTGAGCGTCACGACTACCAGGCTCACCGGCGCGATCAGGCTCAGTTCGACGAACCTGTCGCCGAGACCGAGTATCCCGACCACGCTTGCACCGGGGCATATGAGCACGAACCAGAGGGCAAGGATGGTCCGCCAGGGACTACCGATGCCTGCGGCGATCACCAGCACCAGAGCGGCCACGGAGAAAAGGACTATTCCGGGTCGCAACCATCTAGCGTGCATGACTCAACCCCGGCAATCGTTCGTATATTCGTGCGTCGGAATTCGCGTAAAGGAGCGCGAAGTCCGGTGACTTCTCGAGCAGGCGCTCGAGGCTGCCGATGTAACCCGGTGAGAGGACGCCACCGAACATCTCGGCGTACACCCGCTGTGATCGGGTGAAGATCACGAATCCGGCTGGGTGCCCGGGGGCCGGACGCAAGTCCAGCGAGAGACGGCGGACTGCCTGAGCGGGCGTTGGCGGGTTCGCCTGGCTGAGCATCGACTCGACCGACAGGTACTTGTGTTCGTCGTACTGTTCGTACTTCCACGGAAGGTACGACTGCTCAACCGCGAACTTGGAGCCCGGCCGGGCCTGGGCGTAAAGGGCATTCATCGCGGCCATCTCGCCGGGAGCGAAGTAATCCGCGCGCTCGTTCCCGTACCTTGCGAGCAGGCAGGCGGCCAGCACGATCCCTATGGTGAGGCTGAAAGCCGTGATCACGGCGCCTTCCCGCAGCGCGGCGGGCAAGCGGGCAAGCGCCGCGATGCCTGGCACGCGTCCCGGCAGGAGAGCGGCGATGGCGAAGAACGCCGTAAACGGCAGCATGAAGAAATAGATACGCAAGATCATCTCGCCGCCGTACGCCTGCAGGCCGAACAGCAGGAGCGGCCCGAAGAACAGAATGGCGGCCGCATGGTCGGCAAAGCCGGCCCGGAAGCGGCGGATCATGCCGAGCAGCGCGAGCAGCCACAGGCCGCCGCTGAGCAGCAGCCGCTCCCGGACGACGACCAAGTGCTGCGTGCTGCCGCCTATGCGCTGGGTGATGTTGGCTGAGGTGGCCTTCGTGAGGTCTCCCACGCCGCTGACCACCTGGCTGAGGTGTCCGGAAAGGTAACCGTGCGCGACGAAGATGTCCCACAGTGCGAGTATCACGATCATCAGCAGGGGCAGCCCGCGTGCGGTGCACTCCCCGATGGCGACCAGTGCCACCACGCCGATGAGGATCGCGAACGGCGTGAGCTGGTGGCTGGCCACGGTCGCGGTGTAGAGCAGCACGACCAGCGCCACCACCGCCGCGGCTGTCCAGCGTGAGGTGGCGGGAATCGGAACATCACTGGCCCGCACCCGCAGCAGGGAACGCAGCCTGCCGGTCAGTCGCCTGCCACTGCCGGGGTCGGCCTCACGCGGCCGAAGGTAGGTGAGCAGCAGTCCCAGCATCGTCAGGTAACAGAGATAGGCGAAGGACTGCGGCGCGAGGTAGTCCTGGTCGATCCAGTTGGCTGCGTAAAAGATCCAGATGCTGCCCCACACGAGCCGCGGATCGCGCGTCAGCGCCCGGGCCACGACCAGCAGCGGCGGCAGGAACAGAAGATTGAAGCCAACGGTCGCCCACGTGCCGAAGGTCAGCGCGCTTGGTGCGCCTCCGAGCTTGACCAGCGTGGCCAACCCCATGAAGAACCCGGGCCAGCTGAAGTACGCATCGATCTTGGTGTCGACGGTCCTGGTGCGGATCAGGGTCTCGGTGATGCCCGTGTGCCGGTACACGATGGGCCCGCTCGGCTCGTGAATGACCAGGCCGGGCAGTCCATACAGCATGAATATCAGCAGCAGCACATGCACGACGAGCAGCCAGGTGGCCTGATCGGCCCGCCGCCAGCATGCTATGAAACCGGCCGTGAGGAGGCCGAACGCCAGCCATGTCTGCCATGGCATCACCGAGACGATGCCGAAGTCATTCATGGCGCGGGGGTGGATGTACGGCAGCGACGTGGCGTACAAGGCGATCGCCGCGAGCGGCAGCACCAGAAAACGCAGCTGATCAAGGAACGCCGGGCGGCGCGACCTCGGCGCTGCCGAGGGTGGGGCCAGTTCGGATGCTCGCGCGCTGGGCATTGCGACGGGCGCCAGCGGGCGCGGTACCGCCGCCTCAGGTGCCGGTGCAGCGGCGGACGGCTCGGGATGCGCTGACGTGGTGGTGGCGCGGGGCCGCGCGTCCGGTCCGGGCGGCGTGCTGGTCACGCCCCGTAGCGGACTATCTGCGCCGTTACCTGCAGCCGCGGAGATGGCCGGAAACTGTAGCGTGTCGTCACCGTTGGTGTCGTCACCCGCGCCCGCGGAGATGGCCGGGAACTGCTGCGTGTCGTCGTCCGGATCGTCAGGGAACCAAGGCGAGGCGGGCGTCGCGCGCTCCCTGGCCGGGACAGCCGGCCCGGCCGCCTCCTGGAAGGCAGTCAGCTCAGGGAAGTCGGGCGGCTCCTCGGCTTCCGCGGGTGCCCTTACCACCGCGCCATCCGGAGTCGAAGTCCCGCCCAGCAGGCGATGACCGTCTGGACGGCAACCCAGGCCAGCGCCATGCCGGCCAGGCCATACCTGACGCCTGCCGTGGCGGTGATGAAGATCGCCGCGAGGCCGCCGATTATCCCGGTGGCGTTGGCCTCACCCAGCCGCCCTCGCGCCCGGCACCCGGCGTAGTAGGCGCTGGTGAAGGTCATGGGGATCACGCCGAGCAGCAGAATGCGCAGCGGCGTGGCACCAGCATGTGCGTAGTCGTGGCCGAGCAGATCGAGGACGGGACCCGCCAGCAGGCCCAGCAGGACAGCGCCTCCGCCCCCCAGGACCAGGGAGACCCGCAGGGCCTGGGTCGTGGCGGTGGACATGGTGCTCGGCCGGTGTGATCCCTCGGCGAACAGCGCGATGCCCACCGAGAGCGGTGTGATGAACACCACCCAGGCGCTCATCCAGATCACGTACCAGTAGGCGTTCTGCTGGGGCGAGAGCAGCTCCGCCACCACGATCGGCAACACCAGCCCGGGCACGCGCTCGGCCAGCGTGAGCGTGTGATTGGCCAGGCCGGTCGTTGCCATCGCCGGAATGAAGCTGCGCACCAGCCGTGGCCGGTACAGATAGCCTCGGCACGTCCTGCGGAGCTGCCAGAGGCCGAACGTGACCGTGCCGGCGCCGCCCAGCACCCAGGCCAGGAACAGGCCCAGCTTGGACACCTCGACACCAAAGGCGGGCAGCACCACCAGCGGAGCAAGCGTGAGCAGGCCGCAGGCGACGTTGCGAGTGATGGCCTGGCCGCCATGTTCAATGCCCATAGAGATCTGGTCGAAGACCACCTGCGCGGTGCCGCACACCGCCAGGACGAGAAACGCGGCCGCCCAGACCGGATCGTGCGCCACATGGTCGAGCTGGCCGAACATGCTGCGGGCGAACAAGAGGAAAGCCACGCTGATCACGATGGCCCCGATCCCGGCCATGGAGAGCACGCTGTCCAGCAGGGGGGCCGGCTTATTCAGGTGCCGGGGGTACAGCCTGATGAAGGCCTGTCCCGTGCCGAGCTGGGCGAACTGGGTGCACAGCATCATCGCGGAGATGACGGCGGCCGTGAAGCCGACCTGCGCCGGCTGGGCCACGTGGGCGGCGATCAGCCAGAACAGGAAGCCGAGACCCAGGGCGGATATGCGTCCGATGATCAGGCCGATCGCGCCGCCGGTCATCGTCCCGCGTCCCAGGATACGGCGCACCAGCTGCTCTGCCATCCGCGGGACGGAGCCGCGTGCGTGCGGGAGCTGTGAGGCTCGATGCCTGGAGGGTGGTGGCCGCTTACGGTGGGGACTCACCAGCTCGGCGGTCATCGCCAGGTAGTTGAAGAAAGCGAAGCACATGTAGTAAGGCACCCACTGCGGGCGGAGGCGGACCAGGCTGAGCGCGATGCCCCGGGCGGCGGCGGCGGCAGGCAGCGCCAGCAGGCGCGCGCCCCGCCAGCGGTGCTTGCGCACCATCTTGCCGAGGCCCCGGCCGTCCATCTCGAACTGCTCGCGCGCGAACGCAAAGGAATCCTCCGCGAACCGGTGAGTGACAAAGGTGCGCTTCGAGACGCCGACGCGTGCGCCCGCCCGTAGCAGCCGCCAGCGCAACTCGATGTCCTCGCCCGAGATGAACCGGTTGTCGAAGCCGATGCGAAGCAGCGTGTCCCGCTCGAACATGGTGGCCACCAGGCCGAACCAGTTCTTGCTGCGGCTCCACCTGTGATGCTGGGCGAGCGCACGGCCCCAGTAACCCGGGCCGCCCGTGCTGATCAGGCCAGCCTGCAGAGCCGTATAGTCCCCCTCCTCGAACTCCTGACGCAGCCTCCGCAAGGCACCGTCGCGCAGCACGACGTCGGCGTCGATGAGGACGACGTAGGGGGTGTCCGCTACCTCGGCTCCGAGCTTGCGTGCCACCGGGAGGCCGCGTCCTTCGTCCGACACGACCAGGGCGCCGTATTCGCGGGCGATCTCGACCGTGCGGTCGCTTGACTCCCCGTCGACGACGATGACCGCCCGCGGCTGCTCCCGCAGGGCCGACTCTATGCACGCCGGGAGCAACCGCTCGGCATTGCGAACCGGTATGACAACCGTCGTGTCCGCCAGCTCAGTATGGTGGTCAACGAGGCTCATGGGCTGGTCTCGAGCGACACGCCGAGCGGAGCCACCACCGCTCCTAGTTGGTCGACGATGACATCGGAGGCGTGGTCCGCGTCGTAGCCGATCGGTACCTGGAGCAGGAACGTGGGCACGCTCTGGAGCGCCTTGCCGAGGATGGTGGCCTTGTCCGCGAAGATGTCCTGGAGCGGTACCTGCCCGGTCGCGCCGAGGAGGTTCAGCACCTCCCGTGAATGTGTGGTCATCTCGATGTGAAAGTTGCCGAGCATCCGGGCGGCCATCGCGGCGCGGTCGAGTTCGGTCAGCCGCGCCCGTGCGCCGTCGGACCGCTCGACGTAGACGGCCGCCGACAGCGGGGCCGACCGCACGATCGGGGAACCCCGGAGCGCCTCCTGCGGCATGATCGTCATGTGTTCCGGCGACCAGCGCCGGATGAATGCGGCCAGCCGCGGGTATCGCACCACGGCCGGGTGCACCACTGTGGTCAGCCGGCCGATTGGCCGCGACAGCCTCTTCGGTACCAGGGGTTTGCGGACCCGGTGGAAGAGATGCGGGTACATCTCACGGTGGTGGGGCTTGATGAACATCGGCTTGGCGAACCCGAGCAGTTCCCCCTCGGCCGTGACGAAAGCCCAGTCATCACCCATGAAACCGACACCACGGCGCTGCATCAGCTTCGCGATCGTGCTGGTCTTGCCGACGCCGCCGGCGGCGGGCAGCGCGACGCCGTGGCCGTCGATGCTGACGGTCGCGGCGTGGATCATGGCGACGTCCCGCTCGACCAGCACACGGTCAAGCAACGGCAGCACCGTGGTGAGCAGCTCGCCGGGACCGTTCAGCCGCATACCCGGACCGTCGCGAATGATCTGCAGCGGGGGCGTGCGCAGGTAGATCGCGTCTGGCGTATAGGAGAACTCATCGTCGGCGTAGGCAACCCCGTGGACCGGCTGCATGTCGCCGGTCACGGCCAGATCGAACGGCCCGTCGTGGTCGTCCGTCAGGAAATCGGCGAACATCGTGCACAGCTGCGCGGCGGTCGGCGCATTCCTGGCTACCCCCATGCGAGCCCGCCCGTGCAGGTCGAAAGATAGCCATCCGGCGTCCGGGGCCCGGTTGGTCGTCATTGGGCCACTATCGGTGACCGGGGCAGGCACCTTGTACGCCCGTATTTACGAGAGGGACTACGCAAATCGCGGTAGTCCATCTGGCCGGGTGCGGCGTCGCGAGGCCTCGTGTGCCCCCAGGGGTTGGTAGCGGTCAGCGGCCTGCCGGGCACGGCAAGGAGAAGATCCGCCGGGCCACGATGGCAACCTGGCCCGGCGGATGGACAGCACGGTGCTAGCCCGGCGGATGGACAGCACGGTGCTAGCCCGCCGAGCGGACCGCGATGGCCGAGCCCATCGGGTTCGCGGACGTGCCCGCCGACGTGCGCATGGTGGCGGCGTTGATCCCGGTCGCGGCGTTGGAGGATAGCGCCGCATAGCTCATCTCGATGGCAGCGTTGGACGTCCCGGCGACGGCAGTGGAAACCTCCGCCGCCTCCGTCATCCCGGCCGGCGGGGTGAAGGTCGTCGTGGACCCGTTGGTGCCGTTGCGGACGGCCGCGAAATCGAGCAGCAGCGCATCCTGCTGTGCCGGGGTGATGGACGGGATCTCCACGTTGGGGAAGGCGACGCCGGAGTTGGCATCGGTGGTGGATGCGACGTCTTCCGGCGTGGTGTGATCAGCGGACTGGACAGCGGCCGAGATCGCCGCGAACCGGCCGGAGCTATGGCTGATGTTCAGGGTGTTCGGGTCGCCTGGCTGCATGATGCGGCGCAGTACGCCGCTCAGCGAGCTGGTGGAGCTGGCCGACCGGAATTGCGGTACTGCATTAGTCCAGCCCTGGGGAACGCTCAGTGAGCCGGTGCTGGCGGTCAGCTCGTAGCCGACGTAGACGACGTCACCGGGCTGCCACCCGGTGGGCATCGGCACGGTGGACGAGGACTCGCTCGCGGTGCTGGCATAGGTAGCGCTGCTGCGGACGGACGCCTGCGCTCCCGATGTCGACGGGCTCGGCGACGGGGATGTCGTCGATGGCGACGGGGACGGCGACGACGACGATGGTGACGGCGACGGTGACGTCTGGGACTTGGTCAGCGAGAACGAGTCGGTGAAACTACCGCCCGTGCCGCGGACGAACTGCGCGGACATCTGGCTATCCGAGACGCTGACCTTGAGGAACCCGTAGGTGGCGTTGTTGTTGGACCCCATGTAGTTCTGGAAGTAGGGCGCCCAGGGCAGCGTCGGATCCTGTGAGTTGATTGAAAGCCCGCCGCTGCCCACGGTCGCGATCACGGTGCCGTTCCCGGCCGTGTAGCTGGACGCGGGGTTGGCGTCCGCGACGCACGCGGGGTTGAAATTCGTGCTCGAGATGGCGGAACAGCCGGGTCCGAGTGCGAGCTGCTTGGTCCGCGAGTACGCGTGGTCGTGGGCCTGGAGATAGAGGTCGACCTTCTTGGAGATGAGCAGGTTCATCAGGTCGTCGCTAACGAAACAGGAATGGTTCACCAGCGAGATGCAGTACTCGTGCATGCCCACGACAACCCAGGGAATCCCCGCCGCGCGGGCGCTGTCGATCGTGCTCGCCGTCCAGTTGTAATGGGACGTGCCCTGCTTGTACGACCAGTTGGTCCCGTTCGAGTTCAGGTCCAGGCCCGGCGAGATCATGACGAAGCGCACGAGCGGATTGCCGGGCGGATAGTCGAAGTAGTACTCGTTCGGATAAGTACCCTGCACGCCACCGATCTTGTCGGGCAGGCACGACGCGAAGTTCCCGATGAATCCATCTGGGCCGTCGTTGTCCTCATGGTTGCCGGTGACAAGCTCGACGGGATAGTTCGGGCCGAGCGAGCTGAGCGGGTTGTGCACGAAATTGCACCACGCCGACTCGGGGGTGACCTGGCTGTAGCTGAGGTCCCCCATCGGGAAGAACATCTGGGAGCCGCTGGAGGCTACAGCGCTGAGCACCGAGGAGGTGTGACTGTTGGCACCGAGATCGCCAGCCAGCGCGAACGAGAACGTGGTCGCTGCCTTGGCGCGGCCATGCGGCCATAGCGTCGCCGTGAGCGCCGCCGAGCAGGCGAGCGCGATCACGGCCAGCACGATCATGACGCGTTTCATCGCCCGCACCCCCACGTCACCGGGTGCCGGCCGCCCTTGGCATCCGTCTGGTAACCCGTCACCGTGTGCGCGAATGTGGTGCCGGTCACCATAGCCTGCCGGACACCCCCCGGCGGGCTGAGCAACTGCGGGTGGCCGACGGCGTTCCAGCGCACGGCCTGGGCGATCGTCCCGCCCCCGGGGGCCGGCATCTGGGCCGTGCCCACGACAACGCCGCCGGGCAGCACGCCGTCGGCCTGGGCGGTGCGGCTTCCTCTCGGCAAGCCGAGATCGGTGATCCGCCCATTCGCGGCCCATCTCACGGGATGGTCTGTTCCGTCCCTGGCCACGGCGTCACCGACCGCCACGCCCCCCGGGCCGAACGCGCGGACGGCGCCGTACCCGCCGCCAAGACCCGGCAGCGCGTGCGGTTTCCCGGCGCTGTCCCACAACACAGGGCGGAACCGGTTGCCCGCCGAGACACCGCCGATCCGTCCGTCGTCGGCGACCGCGAACGCGTGGGCGCCGTCATTACCCGGCAGCGGAGCGAGCTTCTGCGGCGGGGCGGTCGGTGACCGCCACACCGCCGCCTGCTCGGCTTCCGACTGCCCCGGCGTCCCGTCGCCCTCTGACTGCGTTCCCTCCGCCGTCTCGAGCGCGCCGACGATCATGCCGCTCTTGCTGACCGCGGCGGGAAGGGCGGTGTACCTGCTTGCGCCACGGAGCAGTATGGTCCGGCTCCGTGACCATGCCCAGCCGATCGGATTCTCCCCCCGCGCGCTGTTGCCCACGACGAGCCCGTGGATGTTGACGGCGCTGGGCACGCTGCCCGCCATCCCGGTACGGATTCGCTGAGGGATCCCGGCCCGCCACAGCGCAGGCTGGGCGACCCCCGCCGCATCGTCGGCGAGGCCGGCGATGACGCCATTCGGCGCGGCGGCCAGGACGCTGCCGTACCGGCCGCCGAGCGTTGGGAGATCCCGGACCGTGCACGAGACGGCGGCGGCCGCCCCCGATGAGGCGGGCCGCGCCGAAGTGGCGCCGGATGAAGCTGCCACCGTGGCGCCCACCGCGATTACCGGGGCGCAGATGGCCGCGATGATGGCCGCGGCCCGGAGCTTAGGCCGCGATGTTCGCCAGGAAGCCGACCGTCTAGTCATCGTCATTCCCCCGAGAGCCGACCGAAGATCGTTTGGCCGGGTCGCTCGCGTAACTCATAGGCCGCGGCCTGCCTACGGCCCGTCGTGGCAGGCCGTAGGCCCGCCATGAACCCTTCCGTTGTCATCGTGAGTCCGGTGAGGCTAGCGGCGGCCCGGCCGAGTGGCCCCCCGGCGCAAAGATTCGCCGAGCGACTGGGCCACCGCCCTCGGCAGTGTTCGTGGCGCGTACCCCTCTCGCCACGGCGGCCCTCCGGCTGCGATCGGTGCGTGCCATCAGGAGCCGGTAGAGATGGTCGCTTCATCGAGTGAGCCCTGGTACCAATCAGCGCCGGGGTGTGAACCGATGACGACGGGCGCGGTGTTGGAGATCGAGCCGACGGTGGCGGCGGTGGTAAAGGTTTGGCCGTCGACGATGAGCTCGATGTCGGAGGCCGTCTTCACGCAGGTGATCGTGTGCCAGTGGCCGTCGTTCAAGTTGTCGGGCCCGGCGACGAGCTCGGCGTAGCGTGATCCTTTGAACCCGCACGAGGCTTGCCCGGTGCTCTGGAACTCCATCTTGTACTCCCCGCCCGGGGTCGTGATATCGCCCTTGCGGATCAGGTCCCAATCCTCCGGCGACGGCGGCGGGGTGCCCGTCGTCCGAAGGGCGATCGTGAAGCTGAAGTTCGCGCTGCTGGGGTTCATGCTGTCCGCCGACGGCGCGGAGGCGTAGCTCGAGGAGCCGTCGAAGCCGTACGCGTTGCCGGAGAAGCTGGGCAGCCCGAGCGTGACCGAGTTCGTCAGCGTGCCGTTGTTCTGGCCGGCTGAGTCGCGCATCGTGGTCCCCGATGCCTCGTCCATGTGCCAGAGCGCGACCATCGAGCTGGTCCACACGGCCATCGTGGCGGCCGAGGGGGCCGTGGCCGAGCCGGCCGAGTTGCTGGCGGTGACGGCGACGACGATCGTGCTCCCGACGTCCGCGATCGTCAGCGTGTAGCTGGTGTCGGCCGAGCCGACGTTCGCGCAGTTCGCCCCGCTCGTATCGCAGCGCTGCCACTGGTAGGCGTAACCGATCGGCTGCGCCCCACTCCAGCTCCCGGGGCTCGCGGTCAGAGTCTGCCCCTGCTGCGCCGACCCCAAGATCGCCGGCGGCGCGGTGTTCACCGGCGGGCCCGAGTTGCTTGTCTGGGCCGTGATGTTGTCGGCGGCGAGCGTGAACTTCTGGGCAGTCGTCTCGTTGCCGAGCTGCAGGCTCGCGGTCGCGGTCGTGCCGAGGTTGGCGCTCGTCGTCGAGTAGACGAGGGTTCCGTTCAGGCGCACCTCGACCGTGCTCGCCGTGCCGGCGATGATCACGTGAAGCTGCACGTTGGCCCAGGTGTTGAGCGCGAGCGTGCCGCTCGACACGAAGTTCCCCCCACCGAAGCCGACCTGGACCTTGCCGTTGACGTTCTGCCGGTAGAGGGTGATGATCCTCGTCCCGCCGCCGGTGAAAAAGCGGAAGAACGGCACGTTGCCCCCGCTCGCCCCCTCCTGCACCACCTGAAAGTCGCCGGTCGCAGTCAGGTCGACCTGAGGGCTGGCGAGCGTCTCCCGCACGTACGCCTTCGACCCGGACGCCGAACTCTCCGACAGCTGGGCGGCGTAGCTGCCGCTCTTGACGATGCTCGACTGGACGACGGCGCTCCCGTCGCCGCCCGTCTTCGGAGGCGTCCAGGCCGAGAAGTCGCCGCTCTCGAAACCGTCGCTGAAGAGTGTGTTCGAGCTGGCCTGCACGACCGCGGTCGCGGCCGACATGGTCGTTCCCGAGCCGATCGAGTTGCTGGCGGTGACGGCGACGACGATCGTGCTCCCCACGTCCGCGGGCGCCAGCGTGTAGGTGGAGCCGGCCGAGCCGACAGGCGTGCAGTTCGCCCCGCTCGTATCGCAGCGCTGCCACTGGTAGGCGTAACGGATCGGTTGCGCCCCGCTCCAGCCGCCGGTGCTCGCCGTCAGGGTCTGCCCCTGCCGTGCCGACCCCGAGATCGCCGGCGGCGCGCCGGTGTTCACCGGCGGGCTCGCCGCGACGACCGTGGTCGGGACGGACGAGGTCGTCGCCGACCCGGCCGAGTTGCTGGCGGTGACGGCGACGACGATCGTGCTCCCGACGTCCGCGGGCGCCAGCGTGTACGTCGAGCTGGCCGAGCCGACAGGTGTGCAGTTCGCCCCGCTCGGGTCGCAGCGCTGCCACTGGTAGGCGTAACCGATCGGCTGCGTCCCGCTCCAGCTGCCTGTACTGGCCGACAGAACCTGCCCCTGCTCGGGCTCCCCCGCGATCGCCGGCAGCGCCGTGTTCGAGGGCGGCGATAGCGACCCTCCGTTCTGCACGTTGATCGTGTCGGCCACGACCGTGGACGCCTGCGCAGCCGTATCGTTTCCGATCTGCACGGTCGACACGCCCGCCGTGCCCAGGCCCGCGCCTGTCGTCCGATAGATCAACGTGCCGTCCTTCAGCACCTCGACCGTGCTCGTCGCCCCGGCGGTGACCACGTGCAACTGCAAGTTGGCCCAGGTGTTGAGCGCAAGCGTGGCGCTCGTCGCGAAGTTCGCACTCCCGTAGTTGACCTGGATCTTGCCGTTGACGTTCTGGCGGTAGAGGCTGATGATCCTCGTCCCGCCGCTGGTGAGAAAGCGGAAGAACGGCACGTTGCCCCCGCTCGCCCCCTGCTGCTGCACCTGAAAGTCGCCGCTCGCGGTCAGATCCTGCTGCGCCGTCGTGAACGTCTTCCGCACGTACGCCTTCGACCCGGATGTCGAACTCTCCGACAGCCTGGCGGCGTAGCTGCCGGTCTTGACGATGCTCGACTGGACGACGGCACTGCCGTCGCCGCCCGTCTTCACGAGCGTCCAAGCCGAAAAATCGCCCGACTCGAAGCCATCGCTGAACATGACGTCCGCGCTCGCCGTGCCAGCCCCCGCGACGAGGGCAGCCACGAACACAACCGCCGTCACGAAGGTGCGCCAGAGAGGCGATCCGGCGTAGCCGCCGTTCCGCCTCGACGCGCGTGCTCCTGTAATCACCGAAACTCACTCCCCCACGATCACCGTAGGAGCGGTCCGGCGCTCCCACGTCCCGCATTCTGCGCAGATCTAGTACGACCTTTGACGGCGGCGTTGAAGGAAAAGGGAAGAGGAGACTGCCGCGCCGCTTCATGATCATCGGGTCGCGGCGCAGGGTCCAGGGAACGCGGCACGACCTCCACGGCGTAGGCCGCGCCGACGGACGCTCGGACGGAGCGTAAGCGGGGGCTTTATCGTTTAGTTACGTGAGTTAGCCACCGGCGGGCAGCACGCGGGGATCGAAGGTGCAACACCGCAAGATGCAGGTTCCCCTGTTCGGCGAACATTTTGGGATATTCACGACGCTGGCCCTTGTGTGATCGGAGCGCCGTAAGCACCCCCTTCGCGGCCGAGAGGAACTGTCTGCGAAATCCCGCCTCCTCGTCATTCACCGCCGCCTGCGCCCTGAGGACCGAGGTGCGCCACAGAGCCCGCTTCCCGAGCCTCCACAATGACACAATCAAGGGATAGTCAAGCCAGATCACGGTATCCGCCCGGGGCCAGACCAGGTCGCGCACCGCGCTCTTGTTGCCGTCGGTTACCCAGCGATCTCCGGTGATCGCGACGCTCGTACGATCACGCAATACGGGCAAGGGGACAGGGCCAAAGTTTGGACCAAAGTATAGCGCGTCAAGTTCCACGTGGGGGACACCAATAGCGGCTGCCAGTTCTCGGGCCAGAGTGGTCTTGCCCGAGCCGGTCCGGCCCAGAATCAAGATCCGCTGACACCCGCGCAGAGTGTCTGAGGGATCGCGCTGGGCTGGCATTGTCGTGGAATTCTCACCAAGGTGGGGTGCTGCGGACATCTTGCCGTCAGTAGCCTTCCAATCAAACTCCCCCCCCCGCGCAACCGATTGCGCTTCGCCTTCTTGTTGGCAGGTCATCCGTCGTCGGTCCCCTTGCGCAGAGCTGATGCGCCGACGTGATCCTCCTGGAAGCGGCGGAACCGCGGATACGTCTAATGATTTCGTGACTGAAATGCTGGCTCACCACGCTTGCTGCGCAGGCGAAATCGGCCAGCACCGAACCCTGCAATAGTCACCGCGAGCCCGGTGATCATAACGGCCGCGCGGGCAAGCGACGCCGCGCGCATCCTCCAGACAGCTTCGCCGAACGCCTGAGCGATCCCTCTCGGCAGTGTCCGCGTCACGTACCCCCGCTCGTCTGCGAGCGCGGATGAGCGCCCGGCAAGCGTGGCCACGTGCGCCTTTGAAAGACCTTCCGCCCAGCACCGGCGCAGCAGGTAATGCGGAGTGGCCCGTTGGGCGGGCACGTAGTGATGCACCCGGGCAGCAGGCTCGAAGCGGATCTGGCCGCTCGGGAACTCGCGTGCCATGCGTATGCACGTCTCGGTCTCCTCGCAACCGAGCGGCACCGCGCCGATCCGGCCGATACCGTCGCGGAATCCGCCGATCCGGCGCAGTTCCGCGGTCCGGAACGACATGTTCGCGCCGAGCATGTTGCGCACCAGCCCAGGGTCGGTCCTGGCGCCTTTGTAGGTGCACCCCACGACCCAGTCGAACTCGGGCGGGAACCACGAAGGCCTTCCCTCGGCCCAGTCAGGGACGATCTTCCCGCCCACCCCGAGGACGTACTGGGCGCCGGCGGCCGCGTAAGCCCGTGCGAGGCGCGCGACCCAGTCCGGCTGCGGAACCGCGTCGTCGTCAAGGAAAGCGACGACCGACGTCGCCGCCGCCGCGAGGCCGCAGTTGCGCGCCCCCGACAATCCGCGTTTCATCTCGTTGGACACGACAGCATAGTGCGGGTAGTCGGCCCGCAGCGCGCGGAGAAGCCCCGGATTGTGGTCGACCACCACGACCACCGCCGCAGGCGGCTGCTCCTGGTGCTTCAGCGCCTCAAGCGCGCGCTCCAGCAGCGGACGGCGTTTCTGGTCGTACGTGCAGACGACGACCGAGAGATCATCGGCCGCGACCTCAACGGCATGCTGATCACCCATCTGCGGGCTCGAGTTCGGCCTGGTCAACCGGAATCTGACTGACCACGCGCCACCGGGCGACCTCAGCGCGCTGGCGCAGCCGGTTGCGAAGCAGCACCCTCAGCACTCGCCATCCGTCCCGGAGAGGGTGCAGCTTGGACACCCCCGAGCGGCGGTTGAGCTCATAGCTCGGCACCTCCGCCACGGCCAGGTCCGCGGTGACCGCGTGCACGCAGATCTCGGTCTCGATCTCGAATCCGTCGGAGTGAAGGCGCAACCGGTCAATGGCCGACCGGCGCATGGCGATGTAGCCATAGCACAGATCGCTCCAGCTGCTCCCGTAGAGCAGATTGGCCAGCAGGACGAAAAGCCGGTTGCCTAGCCGCCGGATGAAGGTCAGGTCCTCCGACCCGCCCCCGCACGAGTGGCGGGATCCTTTCACGACGTCGAATCCCCTGGCGATCAGTGCGACGAACGTATCCATCTCCAGCGGGTCCATGCTTCCGTCGGCGTCGATCATGACGACGACGTCGCCCATGGCGGCGGCGAATCCTGCGCGCAGGGCCGCGCCCTTACCCTGCGGACGCTGGCGGATGAGCGTCGCGCGCGGGCATAGTTCCCGGACGACGTCGCTGGTTCCGTCGGTCGATTCGCCGTCAACGACGATTACTTCGTATTCGTTGGCTAGCTGCGGCAGCAGCCACCGCAGGTTGTCGGCCTCGTTGTACGCCGGGATGACCACCGAGATGCGGGCCCGCCCCCAGGCGGAGATCCCGGGGCTGTCCTGCAGCGGTCGCACGAAGGAAGGTGCGGCGCCGTTAACCGGCACCAGGGAGCGCGCAGTGCCATCAGACGCTTCCAGAGTCCGCACCGAAGATGGCAATGCCCGTTGATCTGGCCGCTGGTCCCCCGTCATCTGGCCATGGTGTGGGCGACGCCGGGCCGGCAGCCATCAACACATGAATGGGCAGACCTACGATCAACGACGTACGCCGCGGTCAGTCATTTGACGCAGTGAATACCGAACGGTGGGCCTGCCTTGGTGTATCAGAGGGCTTGCTTTGACTGATCGGAGGGCCCGTCTTGACGGAGGAATACGTGCGCGACGCGGCGCGGACGATTCGAGTGGGGATAAGAGATCTTGCGCCGCGGACCGCAGTTGCGCAGCCCCGGACCTAAGACGGGCGGGTGAGCGACTCGCGAAATAGCGCGGTCAGCGGCGGCGTGCAGCGGCAAGCCGCGCCGCCGAGGCGCGGCAGACCCCAGCTGTCCTCGATGGTGAGCAGGATCGAGTATGCGTCGTAGCGCAGCGTCGAGCGCAGACCAAGGCGAACGGACGGCCCGGCCATGATCGTCGGGATGTTTCCGCCACTGGCCTTCGAGCAGCAGCCCCGGTTGGTCAGGCCCTCGTCCCAGGTAATGATCACTACCCCGCGCTGGCCCACCGCACGCAGCAGCGGCGGGACCCACTTTGACAAAAAGATGTCGCCCGCCCGGGCGGAGCAGTCGTGCATGTCGTGGCAGAGGTTGGGGCTGATCCAGGCGAACCGCGGCAGTGCATGGCGGGCCTCGTCGGTCGTGAGCTGGCTCAGCGGCACAACCTGGGCGCAGCGCGCCGGGTTATGAGCGATATCGTCATAGAACATGAACGGATCGTGACGGCGACGGTACAGTCCGGCGCGTCGGCCGGAGAAGCATGGGCGGGGCGCCCCCTCCATGTATGCCTTCCAGGAGATGCCGGCCGTTTCGAGTTCGTCCACCAGGTTGTGGGCTCGCACCGAGCAGCCTGAGCATGAATCGGTGAAGCCAAACGTAGAGCCTGAGGTAAGCGCGAGATAGTTGGGAAGTGACGGATGCGTGGTGGCGTAGAAGGCAAGCGGCTGGGCATAGTGATGGGCCAGCGCGGTCAGGTACGGAGCGTCAGGGCTGCCGATGACCTGGCCGCACTCGCGGTTCTCCATCACGATCAGCACGATGTGCGAGAGGTATGGTGGCTGCCGTCGGCTGATGATGGCCGTCTCCGCTTTGCGCGACGCAGTCGCCGTCGGCTGGAGCTCCTGACGGTCGGTGATACATGCTGGCGGTCGTTCGCTGTGGCCAAAGCCGTGAAAGGCGAATACGATCGCCGAAATTGTGAGCCCCGCCGTTAGCAGCGCGGCGGCGGCCAGTCCCGCGCGGACGCGCATTGAGGAAGCGTATCAGCGGAGGTCCGCGCCGCCGCGAGCCTTCACCCGCGGAACCGTTGCCGAGCGCCCTGGACGGCCCGAGATCCTCGATCCGCCGCAGGACCACCCGCCTGCCGCGATCAGCAGGCCATCGCCAACCCCCCAGGCCGCGGCCAAGACCCGCGGAAACACGACTATCACATCGCGGGCCACCGGCGACCCGCCCGCGCAGTCTGCGGAATGTCAGTGTGTCAGGTGTGAACGCCGGCACTGGTGAAGCGTGAAGATTTCCAAGTGGGGCGCCAGGGGGTCGAACCCTGAACCCACGGGTTAAAAGCCCGCTGCTCTGCCATTGAGCTAACGCCCCGGAGAACGCCGGCGTGCGGCGACACCTCCGCGCAGGAAGCGTACCCCTTTGCGGGCTGAGCGCCGGCCCGGGTCAGCGGTATGCGGACAGGCCGGTGATGGCCTGGCCGAGCGAGAGCGCGTGGATCTCCTCGGTGCCCTCGTAGGTGAGCACGGACTCCAGGTTGGCGGCGTGCCTGATCACCGGGTACTCCAGCGTGACGCCGTTCGCGCCGAGGATGGTCCGCGCCTGCCGGGCGATCTCGATGGCCGCCCGGACGTTGGCCATCTTGCCCAGGCTGACCTGCGTTGGCGTGATGGAGCCCGCCTCCTTGAGCCGGCCCAGGTGCAGCGCGAGCAGCTGAGCCCGGGACAGGTCGGCCAGCATCCAGGCCAGCTTGGACTGGGTGAGCTGGAAGCTCCCGATCGGCTGGCCGAACTGCTCGCGGGTCCGGGAGTACTCGGCGGCGGACTGGAAGCAGGTCCGGGCCGCGCCGGTGACTCCCCAGACGATGCCGAACCGGGCCTCGGTCAGGCATGACAGCGGGCCCTTCAGCCCGGTCACGCCGGGCAGCACGGCGTCCCCGGGCAGCTTGACCTCGTCGAAGTGCAGCTCGGAGGTGACCGAGGCGCGCAGCGACAGCTTCTTGTGGATGTTGCTGGCGGTGAAGCCGCGCGCGCCGCGAGGCACGAGGAAGCCCCGGATCCCATCCTCGGTGGTCGCCCAGACCACGGCGATGTCCGCCACGGACCCATTGGTGATCCACATCTTGGTGCCGGAGAGGGTCCAGCCGGAGCCGTTCGGTATGGCCCTGGTTTTCATGTTGCCGGGGTCACTGCCCTGGTCGGGCTCGGTGAGCCCGAAGCATCCGATCGCGTCGCCCGCGGCCATCCGCGGCAGCCATTCCTGCTTCTGCTCCTCCGAGCCGTACCGCCAGATCGGGTACATGGCCAGCGAGCCCTGCACGGATACCAGGCTGCGCAGGCCGGAGTCGCAGGCCTCGAGCTCGCGGCAGGCGACACCGTAGGCCACCGGCCCCATGCCCGCGCAGCCGTACCCGGTCAGGTGCATGCCGAGCATGCCGAGCTTGCCCAACTCGGGCCCGAGCTCGCGGGGCAGCGTGCCCGCCTCGAACCAGTCCGCGATGTGCGGTGCAGCGCGTTCCGCGGCGAAGTCGCGTACCGTGTCGCGGACCAGGCGCTCCTCCTCGGTCAGCTGATCTTCGATGCGGAGCAAGTCCGCGCCCTCGTTCGGCGGCATCGGTGTTCCTCTCTGTGGCCGGCGTGCCTGCGCTCAGGGTATGCACGGATTGGCCCCGGGAGGTGACCACGCGGTCAGGAGGGGCATGATCGGACCATGAACACAAGCAACGGGACCAGGCGGCTCTACCGCAAGCCCGAAGGCCAGATCGTAGCCGGTGTGTGCACCGGCCTCGCCGACTACCTCGGTATCGATGTCACGATCGTGCGGCTGGTGTTCGCGGCCCTGACGATCTTCGGCGGCGCGGGCGTGCTGCTGTACGTGATCGCCTGGGCGGTGGTGCCGGAAGAGGGCGAGAAGTCCTCGATCGTGGAAGGCTTCGTGCACAAGAACCGGGGCGGATAGCCCGATGGCCCGTTACGAGGATTCCTCCGAACGGGCCCGCAGCCCGGCTATCATCTCGGCGCGCCGGCCTGTCCATCCCAGGGCCAGCAGCGTGGCTGACGTGAGGCCGAGTATCCCGGACAAGGCCACGACCAGCTGCGGCCCGATGGCCTGCGCGGCCGCGCCGCCGATCAGGATGCCGAGGCCCTGGGCGGCGAACAGCCCAGACTGGGCCAGGCCGAAGGCCCGCGCCCGGCCTGAGCCGGGCAGGCTCTGCACGAACGCGGCCGCCGCGGTGATCTGGAAGGCGCCGCCGATGCCGGAAATCATCCATGCCGCGAGCACCGCGCTCAGCGGCGGGTGCGCCGCGCTGACGATGAGCGGGGCACAGGACAGCATGGCCATCCACCCCATGACCCGCAGCCGGGTCGCCGGGGCGACCATCCGGCTGAGGGCGAAGGCGCCGATCACGGTGCCCACCGGCATGGCCGCCATCAGCAGGCCGACGTCGAACGTGCTGCCGTGCAGCACGTGGGCGTAGGGCACGGCCAGGCCCTCGGGGAGGACGTAGAAGCCGGCCAGCCAGCCGAACAGCACCAGCGACCGGAGCAGCGGGTTGCGGAAGACGAGCACCGCGCCGTCGCGGGTGACCTCCCACAGCGAGGGGCGCTGCGGGTGCGCACGGTGCGGCGCGGAACGGCGCTTGACCCAGGCGGCGACGATCTGCGCGGAAAGCAGGAAGGACAGGGCGTCGAGGGCGAGCGTGCGGTTCGGGTTGAGCGCCGCCACGAAGGCGGCGCCGGCCACGAAGCCGAGGATCTGGCTCGCCTGGTAGGTCATGTTTCCGATCGCCGATCCGAGGACGAACTTGTCTCCCGGCAGCACGTCGGGCAGCATGGCCGACCGCGCCGACGAGAACGGCGGACCGAGCAGCACGGTGCACGAGAGCAGGACGCACAGCACGGCGAACGGGGTCCCCGGAATCGCCATCCCGGCAACCAGGCCCGCCCGGATCAGGTCGCAGCCGATCATGATGCGCCGGCGCGGGAACAGGTCGGCCAGGCCGGACAGCAGAGGGCCGCCGACGATCGGCGGCAGGTAGGTCAGGGCGTACGCCAGCGCGGTGAGAAATGCGGATCCGGTCCGCTCGAAGACCAAGATCGCGATCGCGACCTGGGCAAACTGATCACCGACGTACGACAGTATCTGGGCGAGCCAGAGCGCCCGGAACTCGCCGATGGCAAAAACTTCGTGGTAGGACGCCTGCCGGTCCCGCGGGTGCCAGCGCCGTCGGCCGTTCAGCTGGCTGGGCGGTCCGGTGGACGGGCGGCCGGACGGCTCGGTGGACGGGCGGACGGACGGCTCGGTGGACGGGCGGACGCCCGCCCTGGCCTGACTGGACGGTTGCCGCCGGGCAGCGTCCTGGGCTGGCTGCGAGCGTGCAGCGTTCTCGGCCGCTGCCGGCCGGGTTGGCGCACCGGGTCGCGGGGTGCCCGGCGGCGAGGTGGTCTGGACGGGCTTGCCGCGGGCTGGGACGCCCGGTTCGGCTATGCGGTATTGACTAGAACCTCGCGCTGGCCTGCTGATGGCAGGCTCCTGCGGCTGCGTCGGCCTTCCCCGGCCCGGCGGGCGTTCGTTCCCGCCCCAGGCGCGCCGTGCTGCTTCGTGCGAGTTTCCCCTGGGCTCTTGTTCTCGCGGCACCTGGCGCCCTAAACGAACCCCTGGAGGCCGCGGCATCGTTGACGCGGCGTGATCCTGGCGTTGTGGCTCATCGATGGGCTCCCCGGGGATCTCCCTCTCACTGTCGGGATGCGGTCACGTGGCTCGACGTTACTCTAGGTAATCGTACGGTGTCACGTGACGATCTGTGCATGCTGCCTACCGTGTCGGATTACTCAACGCTGCGCAAGGGCCCAGCGAATGATCCTCTTGGCTGAAGGCGTCACGGTGCGCTACCGTCTGTCCGCTAGCCGGAGAGCTATGGGTCGCGCTTTGCCGTGGACAGTATTCCTCCCCTATGCTGAGACGGTTCCCGACGGCGGGCGCCAGGGGTGACAGCGGCTAAACCGCCGAAGCCCCCATCGTCTAGTGGCCTAGGACACCGCCCTTTCAAGGCGGCGGCACGGGTTCGAATCCCGTTGGGGGCACGGTCGCCGGCCCGTCGGTGACAGAGGTCCTGTAGAGCAGCTCGGAGTGCTCGCCACCCTGTCAAGGTGGAGGTCGCGGGTTCAAATCCCGTCAGGACCGCCGGGACAAGTGGCGGATCCTCGGCCGCTGAAGATCCGTCGTCGGCGACAGCCGGTCCCGCCGAGGTCAGGTAGCTCAGTCGGTATGAGCGTCCGCCTGAAAAGCGGAAGGTCGGCAGTTCGATCCTGCCCCTGACCACCATCTGACCTGGGATAACGTGCGCCTTGTGATCACCTAGGCGCGTTGTGAATTGAGACTATCGGTCTCCTTCCCAGGCTTCCATCGGCGAACTGGCTGCGTTGCCGCTGGTCACGGACCCGGGAGGCGTCCGGGTACGTCGCTTCCAGAGCGGACGACTCCATCCTGCTGTGCCCCATCCGATGGGCAACCTGCATGTCAGACAGGCAGGCTCACTCGCACGGCTTTGACTGCGGGAGGCTCATGGTGCAACCTCAGGATGCCTTCCGTCCGTCTCTCGGATGAGGAACCGGAGGAGTGGATGCGAGCCGATGCGGTCGAGGAGTTCACTGTCTATGTGGCGGCGTGCGTGCCGCGCATGCGCCGCACCGCCTATCTGGTGTGCGGGGATTGGCAGCGGGCCGAGGACGAGGTCCAGACCGCGCTGGTGAAGTTGTACCTGGCCTGGGACCGGGTGCGGGCGCGCTCCTCGCTCGACGGCTTCGTCCGGACCACATTGGTGCGCGGGCTGATCGACGAACGCCGGCGCCCCTGGAAGAGGGAGCAGTCGCGGGCCGTCATGCCGGACCGGCCGACGGTCGAGCCCATGGCCGTGGAGGAACGGCTCACGGTGCGCGACGCCCTGGCGCGGGTGCCGGCGCGGCAGCGGGCTGTCCTGGTTCTGCGGTTCTACGAGGACTGCGACGTAGCCGAGACCGCGCGGGTCATGGGCTGCTCGGAAGGCACGGTGAAGAGCCAGACCGCGCGGGGACTGACCCGGTTGCGCGAGCTGCTCGCGACCCACGAGCCGGCATCGGCCGACTGTTCGGAGGGATGAAGGACATGCTTGACGTGACTACGGTGCTGCGGGCAGCAGTCGAGGAGGAACCCCCGCTGGGCTTCGGGGCTTCGGACGTCATCGCCCGGGGCAGGGCGGTGCGGCGTCATCGGATGGCATTCCGCACCGCCGCGGGGGCAGGCGCGGCCGCCGTCACGGCCGCCGTGGTGATCGCGGCGACCGGCGGAGCGGGCGCGGGCGGCGGCGCCGTGCAGGTGCGCACGGTCGCGTACGTGACCAGCCGGGTCGAGAGCGCGCTCGCCAGCCAGAACATGGTCTATGCCGCGCGCACGCAGAACAGCATCGGGAAATCCACGATCACGTGGGCCACCTGGGGGTACCGTTCCCGGGGCCAGATTGAGGAGTTTGCCGGGAGCAGGTGGTGCCCATCCAGGGGGGCATGTACCCATCGCGGCGGATCCGGGCTCGCCTTGGCGGACGGAACTGCCCTGGTCGGCGGGAAGCTCGTGAGCGCCTACGTCACGTACAACAACCGCGAGTTCAGCCTATCGCGGCTGGTGCCCACGGCGGCGCGCGCGTGCTCGACGACAGCCGCGCTCGAGCTGGGCGGCCCCTCGACCGTGACAAGCCACTGGCCGGCCTTCATCGGCGCGACGCTCCGCTGCGGTGCCGCGACGGTGACCGGGCATGTCCGGGTCGACGGAGTGGAGACCACGAAGATCACCGGGAAGCCCGTCACCATCAGGCTGCCGCGGGGTGAGGCAAGGGACATCGGCGAAAGGTGGACAACGGCCCGGTGGGCCGTGTACGTAAACTCCACGACGTATCTGCCAGTGCGCACGGAGGGCTCGTCGACGACGTTCGGCGGCCGGTGGCCCAGCTCGACGTCCTCGTCGGTGACCGACGTCAAGTGGCTGCCGCCGACGGCCGCCAACATCGCCAAGACCCTGGTCACCATCCCGGCCGGGTTCCGCCATGTCAGCTCACCAGCAGACCAGTAGCCGCTGGCACCGGCAGGTCAGCTCACCGTTGATCCGGCCCGGCGCCACCCAGGACGCTGGGCCGGAAGCCGCCTCCGCTGGACCAGGGTGCGGTTCGATGGCGACTACCTGCTGGTCGTGGGTTGGAACGCGGAGCGCCGATCACCGAGACGGGTCTGGCGCCTCTGGACGGCCTTGATCTCACTGGACACCCGAGGGTAGAAGGTTCATGCGGATCATTCGGTACTGTCTGCCACGCACAGCCCTAGCAGCGGCTGCCCGGTTCGGCACCGCACTGCTCGTAGCGTCTGGGCTGGTTGCCGCGGCACTTGCCGGAGCCTCGGGCTCGAGAGCGGCCGAACACCGCGCTTCCACAGATCAGGCCGCCCCGGCTGCTTGGCGGGCTGCCACGCCAGTCCCGCCGAACTTCGACGTGAGCCAGCGGCCGGGAAACGAGGCCGAGAACACGATCGCGGTTAACCCCACCGACCCGCGGAACGTGGCGGCCATGACCTGCCCGGTCGGCCGGAAGAACCTGGACGGGCTGTTCCTGGGCGTATCGTTCGACGGCGGGAAGACCTGGAGGCGCCGCCTGTTCGCCACCGGCACCCGGGTGGGTCACACCTGCGATGAGCGGCTGGCCTGGGACCGGTACGGCAACCTGTGGATGTCGCACTTGACCAAGAAGGGCGACGTTTTCGTCGGGGTATCTGACGATGGTGGACTGCGGTTTAGGAAGGTCACCGACATCGTGCCGACCGGGCCGTTTCCAACCGGCAACGCCGCCGACCAGCCGTTCATCGCAGTAGGACCGGGCAGCGTCTGGGTCAGCTACGCCAGCGTCACCACGGGGGTGATCCAGGCGGCCGGAGCCAGAGTCACCGGCCGCAGCCGGTTCGGCTCGTTCAGCCCGCCGCAAAACGTCCCCACCCGGCACGGGCACGGGGACGCCAGCGGCATCGCGGTGGGCCCGCACGGCCAGGTCCTGGTGATCTACGAGAACATCGCCAGCCCGGCCCGGTCGCGTATCTACACCGCGCTCGACCCGGACGGGCTCGGCCCGCGCGGCTTCGGCCGCCCGCGGCTGCTCGCTCGCACCCGGGTCAAATTCGCCGACTTCATCCCGGCCCAGCCGGACCGGGGCATCGACGCCGAGCCCAAGCTGGCCTGGGACACCGGCCCCGGCCCGCATCACGGCCGGGTGTATGCGGTCTGGACCCAGGCAGGGGCCCGTAACCGGGACAACCTGAACACGATATTCCAGTACTCCGACAACGCCGGAGCCACCTGGACCAAGCCGGAACCGCTGAATGACGCCCAGACAGGCAACAGCCAGTTCTTCCAGTCCATAGCGCTCGACCAGGCCACCGGCGACGTCGCGGTCGGCTGGTATGACTGCCGCAACGCCAGTGGCCAGGGCGGGCACGGCTGCGCCCGACCCGATACTTACACCCAGTTCTGGGCCACCTACTCCACCGACGGCGGGCGCAGGTTCGCGACGGACTTCCGGGTTAGCAAGGGCACGTCCAATGCCAAGGACTCGCACAGCTTCTTTGACTATGGGGACTACACCCAGGTCGCTGTCCAGTCCCGCCTGTTCTACCCGGCCTGGTCGGACAACTCCGACAGCACCGGCACCAACCCGAACGGCAGACTGCACCAGGTAGACCTCTACACAGCCCGCGTGCGCATCTCGTAAAAACGGGCGATCTGTAAGCCGCTCCTCAGATCGGCGGCGCTCCGGCTCTGGGCTGACCACCAAGCTCTGCACCTGCGTGAACGGAGCACGAAGCGAATAGCCGCCCGTGCCCGACTCGGGAGTCATCGACGGCAACCGTGACGGCAACGTGCGCAGCCAACGACAGGCTGGGACAACTACCGGCAGCCCAACACTCCTGCTCAACTGGGATGAGCTGGCTATTCGCTTCAACTGAAAAGCGAAGGTCGGCAGTTCGATCCTGCCCCTGACCACCACTCTACGCAGGTGTTGAGCTGGGACGATGTGTCGCAGAGCACCCCGGATCCGGTTCTTTGACTGACCGCGATGTCCCGCCCGCGACCGTGATTCGCCGCCGGATGTCGGGTGATGCGCGCCAGTCGTCCGCCAACTGATCTGCGACATTGGGCGCGGATCGCGGCGGATGTGTGTTGCCGGTGACCTTGCCGGTGCCAGCTATCGCGCCCGCATGCGGGCTTCGTAGTCAGCAAATGGCTCAAGCCCAGCTTGTGCCCGGCGCTCATCGAGGCGCCCGGGATCTTCGATCGGGCACGGCCCCAGCGCGCCGTCCGTGATGGTGAACTGGGTGCCATAAAGCTGAGACTGCCCGGCATTGGCCCGGACCCTGTCCTCCAGGTAAGCCAAGTGCGCCGCGGAAGCTTCCCCCACGGCGACCGCCGCGCGCAGGGCGTCCAGGAATGCGCGCTGCTGGACAGGATCGTGGTCAGCGTGCTGGGCCAGGAGCCACGTTGCCTGGGCTGCCTGCTCGCCGACGAGCGTCCGCCCTGGCCATCCCCGGCGGGCGAGCAGGTCAGCAAGCCACCGGGTGTTGTTGTCATCGATGCTCTGCCATTCCTCGCCGAGGCCGTTAGGGAGCCGGCCAGTGTCCGGATCAGCTCGCGCGGCAGCCAGGTGCCGGATCCGCTGATCCTCCTCCCGCCGGGCGAGCAGCTCCTGCCGGAGTTCTTCATCCACCAGGCCATTGCACCCGAAGGTCACGTTCAAAGGAAAGTGCATTTGCAGCACCCGCGCCCCGCGATGCAGGGCGCACGAAACGCGCATGCCGGGAGGCTGCCGCCGCGGGCGCCCGCTCCTGCACATCCGTGCGTCCAGGCTCTGACGGCCTGCTCTAGTTCGCTGGCACCTGTCGCACTTCAACTGGCGGATATCTAGGCGCATCTCTTGTCGGACGACAAGCGCGTAGACGCGCTGAGATGGCGTGTCCTCCGTCGGGAGATGCGCGACAGGTCGGTCGTCCGCCAGCCGATCTGCGACAGTCCAGAGCGCGGATCGCGGCATAGACCGGGCGTTCTCGGCACAGCGGGGCCCGTATAAATCAGCCTGTCGCACAAACCCGAAGCCGTCTCGCATGGTGAGATAGGCTGCTCTGCAAGTTCGATGCGCCTTTGGGTCTGCGCTGGTCATGGCGATGCCGAGCTGTGATCCCGGCCTGGCCGATCAGTTGATCTCACAATATGAGCTGTTGAAGCATTTGTGCGACAGGCTGAAATATGCGGTCCACATACACCATCCGGCCGTGGATACCCATGACGGATGGTGCGCTGACGACGTGATATGCCGACAATAACCGCCCGCCTACCCTCCGTTATGGTTGACTTCCCGTCCGATCGCTGTGGTCATCTGCCCCGTACCGAAAGGTCATTATGTGCACCCCTGCTGGGCATAGTGGACGCGCGGCGTTGCAGCTCTTCGGTTCAGGCCCAATGAGTGGTGGCATCTTGCCCGGCGAGGATTCCCGCGGCGGCCAGGTAGATCGACTGGTTCAGGCACTGGTTGCCCGGGTTGTGGGATAGCTGGCGGAGCCATTGCACCACATGTTGGTCGGATCCGCGTTGAACAGGCCCGGAACGCGCCTGCCTCGTCCGCCGCCTGCGTGAGCCCAGCTGGATCACGGCGGCGAAACGCCACGGCTCCCGCGGCTATGATCGCGCTCCGTCACGGGTCGGCCGCTCTCTGGTCAGGCCGACGTTCATCTCCATGGTGACCCGTGCCCCGCCCTCGGGCCGGTTCTGGGCCTGCACCTGGCCGCCGTGGGCCCGGGCAATCGTGCTCACCACCGCGAGGCCGAGCCCGGCCGTTTCCCGGAGGCCGCCGCTGCCTGCGCTGGATCGGACGAACGGCTCGAACGCCGTGCCGAGGAGCGCCTCGTCGAATCCCGGGCCGGTGTCCTCTACCACCACCGTCAGGACGTCACCCTGGACGGTTGCACGAACTTGCACCCGGCCGCCGGTCGGCGTGTGCCGCAGCGCGTTGTCAAGCAGGTTGTCGACCGCCTGCCGGAACCACACAGGATCGACCCGGACGGCGGATGCCGCCGCCTGGAAGCTCACCTGAGCCTTCCGGCCATGCCGCAGGCCGTGCCTGCGCCGGGCGTCCTCCAGGAGTTCTGGCAGGGTCGTCTGGGCCAGCCGGACGGGGAGGACTCCCCCGCGGGCGCGAGACAGCACGAGTAGGTCTTCGGTCAGCCGGGTCAGGTGCGCGTTCTCCTGGGACACGCTGGTCAGCGCGCTCGTCAGTTCCGTGACGGTCTGCGGGCCGGACAATGCCACATCCAGGTCGATGCGCTGGATCGCCAGCGGGGTGCGCAGTTCGTGGCTGGCCCGGTCCACCAGGCGGCGCTCGCTGGCCACAGACGCCTCGATACGGTCCAGCATCTGGTTGAGCGTGGCGCCGAGCAGCGCGATCTCATCCGTCCCGCCGGCCAGCGAGAGCCTGCACCCCGGATCGGAGGCCGAGATGTCCGCGGCCTGCCTTCTCATCCGCTCGACCGGCCGCAGCGCGCTGGCGATCGCCAGCCAGGCTCCCAGGGAGATGAGGATCAGGGCGGCCGCCCCGGCCGTGATGAGCGTGGCGGCGAGCTGGACGAGTTCGTCGTGCCGGTCCTGCAGCGAGGCGCCTACAGCGACGATCACCCGGCCATGTCGGGTTACCACCGGCACGGCAAGAACCCGGCTCACGTTGCCGATGCCGGGAACCGTCCGGTCGAAGAACGTGGCCCGGCGCAGCGACCGGGCCTCCAGCGCAGAAAGCAGCTGTGACCCGGCGATGCTCGAGGTCGACTTGAGCACCCGCCCGGAGGCGTCGTCGATCTGCGCGAACACCGTAGTGCCTTCGATGAGCGCCGGCTCGACACTCACTTGCGCCGGCCCGTCGTCCCTGGCGTTAGGGGCCAGCAGGTCGGCTCGTGAGGTCAGGCTCGCATCGACGGTCGCCAGCAGGTTGGACCCGGTCTGCGCGTAGATGAAGATGCTCAGCCCGGCGACCACGACGGCCACACTGGCGCCGAACGTGATGGACAGCCGGTACCTAATCGGCAGCCGGGCCCAGCGCATCATCCCGTATCCGGTAACCCAGGCCCCGCACCGTCTCCAGTGAGGCCCGTTTGAAAGGACGGTCGATCTTGTCCCGGAGCGAGCGGATATAGACGTTAACGATCCTGGGATCGCCGTCGAAGGCGAAGTCCCAGACGTGCTCGACCAGCATAGCCCTGGTGAGGACGTCGCCCGGCCTGCGCATGAGGTACTCCAGCAACGCGAACTCGGTCGGGGTCAGTGCGATCACGCTGCCGCCCCGCACCACCTGGTGACGCGCCGGGTCCAGCAACAGGTCGCCGACGGTGATCACCGCCGGGCGTGCCGCGGCCGGCCGGCGCATCAGCGCCCTCAGCCGCGCCAGCAGCTCGTCCAACGAGAACGGTTTCGTCAGGTAATCGTCCGCGCCCGCGTCCAGGCCGTGCACGCGATCCTCCACCGCGTCCCGCGCAGTCACCATGAGCACGGGCGCCCACCGGCTCGAACGACGCAGGCGGGCGCACACCTCGAAGCCGTCGACGGCTGTCTCGCCGACATCCAAGATCACGTCGAGAACGATGGCGTCGTAGTCGTTCTCGGTCGCCATCCAGATGGCATCTTGGCCACAGCTGACCACGTCGACGGCATAACCGTGCCGCTCGAGGCCCTTCTTGAGCAGCCGCGCCATCTTCGCGGAATCCTCGGCAATCAGGACCCGCATCCGCTGTCACCCTTCGTCGCTCTCCTTGCCTTCACGGTCCTGCCCGCCCCGGCCTGCGGGCGCCGGCCGCACGAGACCGGGTCCGGACTGCGCCTGCGGCAGGCCGCCCCGGTCTCGCGCTGGCCGCGAGGCCCACATCCCTGGAGCTAGCCGTGCACGCTGACGAGAGTGGCGGTTTCTTTGGGACCCAGGGCCGCCTCTTCCATGACGATACCGAGGCCAGGGGCGTAGATCTTCTTGTCGAGCACGGTGGGCTCGAGCACGGTGAACTCATACGAAGTGACCACGTTGTGGACCACCCTGAAGGGGAGCTTGAACGAGCCCCCACGGTTGACAATCCACGCGGTGTCCTCTGCCTGCCCCCGCAAGAACTCCTGCCGGTACGCGTCGGGAATCCGGGGATGCGCCTTCATGACGATCCCGGGCTCGCCGTCGTGAACCCCGGCAAGCCAGGAGCCGGAGTGGTCCACGTGCCCGCCCGAGTACGCGGCGGTCTTCTCGCCGAGATACCACACGTTGCCCTGCTTGTCCTGCGCGTACCAGTCGGTGGTCTTCTCGAGCAGCTTTCCGTTGTGGGTAGCGATGTCGCTCACTGCGACGGCGGTGATGCCCTCGAGCACCCGGGTATCCGAGGTCACGTGAACCACGTCGGTCTGCGTAACCCCGTCCTTGATGCCGCGGTAGGTCAACGTTCGACCGACCGGGAACGGCAGGTACGGGTTGGTGATGGAGCGGACGAAATCAGCCGGGCTCAGCACCGGCTCGTATCCGTGCCGGACCGGCGCCCCGGCGGCCGCCCCCAAGACGAGCACCCCCGCCCCAGCCAGTACGACGGCGGTCAGCACAGCGAGCACCTTATTTCTCATCTACCTCTCCTTCCTCTGATGCAACTCCCGCTCTCTCAAGCGTGCGCGGGGACGAGCATCGCTTCTGGCCGGTGAAGAAACGGTGAAGGCGCCTAGCCGTGCCAATCGGGCAACTCGGCCTCGACCCAGCCGGAAGGCGGGAACCTCTCCGGCGTGCATAACCAGGCGATCTGCTCGTGCCAGCCTCGCCGAAGAGAGCATGTGGAGACCCGCGCAGAGTCGGCGATCTGGACGTTCTGGATGGGATGACGCGTCTGACCGGATACGTCGAATGGGTGCTGCCGAACAGCGAATGATCATGCTGATCCGCGCATGAAAATGTACACGTACAACATCCGCTATTCGGCAGAGTCGGACGTCGGTCAGGCACACCAAGCCGCCTAGCGGATGAGCCTCGCCACAGACTAGAAGGCTCCGGTTCCGTCCGGCCCGGCGTTGTTGGCCAGGGCCGACGAGGACGAACTCGCATGCGCTGGACGGCCGGCTGCCCCGGCGGCCGGGACCGGGGCAAGGTTGAGCGCCCAGCAGATCGCCACGACGCTTAGCGCGACCGCGTCGCGCCGCGCGGCGCGCCGTTCCGGCCAGCCGGGCCGTGCGCGGAGCGTGCCCCGGCGTGGTCTCATTTGTGGTCTCGTTTACGCCGGTGCACGGGCGTCGATCGCAGGTCGCTGGGTGGCGCTGACGACGCGAAACGACGAGCGTGGCCGCGCCGAGACGGTGATCCCTGCTTCTGAAAAGCGGAAGGTCGGCAGTTCGATCCTGCCCCTGACCACCATTCTGACCTGCGTCGATGTGCATCTAGTGATCGTCAAAGTGCAACTTGTGACGAGTGTAGTCTCATTTTTAGGCCAACTATTGCAAGCGGACGGTCGCGCTTAATGCGCGTAGCCGCAGGTCACAGGCCCGCCTGTCTCGTACGGTCAGCGTTGATTTCGGCGACCAGTGGCGAGCATTCGCCGAGCCCGGGAAGCGCTTTGATCTGACATGCAGCGTTGCTGTCACAGCCGGGTAGCGGCGGCGAAAGGGGTGCCGCGCAGGAGGGAGCACGAGCCCTTGATCTTCCTAGTCCGGGGCCGCGACCTTGGCACGCCACAGTCCAACACGGCTACCCTGACCTCTGCCCAGCTGGGGCGGCGCCTTTGCGACATCGACGTCCCTTCCCGCACGCGCGGTTCAGCTGCTGCCGGGCGGGACGATGAATCACGACGGGGCAGCGGCCCAGACGCGCCGCCTCCCTAGCCCTCGCGGTGCTAGGCCAGGTGACCGGGTGCGGTGGCCGCCGCTGATCAGTTCTCCCGCCATCACCCCCGCGTCGGAACCGGCAGGTCACAACGCCAAAGCGGCGGATGGATTCCTACTCGTCTGCGCCGATGTGCCAACCGGGCGATTGTCGCAGGAGGCTGGGACCTGGCATCTTGGATGCGAAACCG